>Ga0265303_10003156_pt1 | contig 10292 bp, 8 predicted proteins | sample Helome_2_FD_192494 | JGI IMG/M metagenome (GOLD analysis project Ga0265303, IMG submission 192494) | Marine sediment microbial communities from subtidal zone of North Sea - Hel_20160317 (Illumina Assembly) | ecosystem: Environmental > Aquatic > Marine > Subtidal zone > Sediment ... | reverse complement strand
CGTTGTCACTCAGGCCGACCAGGATCATGTAGACCGCGAAAACCGTGGCGACGACCGGGCTGGAAGCCGAATACATCCAGATAATCAGTGGCAGGATGATGACCGTCGTCGGCACCTGGATGATTGCGATCAGCAGGAAGATCACGAGTAAGATGCCGGCGTAAGGCACATCCGCCGCGAATAAACCGATCGCCGCCAGCGCCGTCTGGATGAGTGCGACACCGAGTACGCCTTTCGCGACGCTGCGAATCGTCGCGATCGAGAGGTCAGTCAATGCTTCGCCGCGCGCGCCGAGGAGTAGCGTCATGATCTTCCTGGAGACCGCGTATCCACGATCGGCCGTGATCATGAAGAACCCGGACAGTATGATCGAAACGATAATGGTCAGGACGCCTCCGGCAACACTGCCGGTGGCCTTCAGCAGCCACTCGCCGGCCTGCCTGAGCTGTGGCTCGAACTGGTTGATCGTGTCTTCGAGGTTTTCGGCCGCCTCGCTCCAGACTTCGTAAACCGTCTCACCGATGACAGGCCAGCTTGCGACTTTGTCGCGGGGTGGCGGAATGGACAGTTCGCCCGATTGCAACTGGCTGCTGAGGCTTTTCGCGGATGCCACGGTCGACTCCGTCATGACCGTGATCGGGAACACGATTATGAACAGGAACACGGTAACGATGATCGTTGCTGACAGCTTCTGCCGATTCCCGAGCCGTGTAGAGAGTTTCGTGTGCGCCGGGTGCAGGGCGACCGCGAGGATAATAGACCAAAGCGCCAGGTTGATGAACGGAGACACTATCTGCAGGCTGTAGTACGCGATGATCAGCAGTACGCCGATGCGCAAGACGGAACCGATCGAATTCTGGATGAACTGTTCGTCGGGTTTGAATCGCGGAGCAGTCATGATGTCCCCTGAGTTATTGTTGTTGCCGGAATCGTCATCGAGGATAGTCCTTTGCCCGGGCGCTGTCCAAGACTGCCGTGATTGACGATGGCACTGTCCCGCTGGCAGGCTTTGCAATGCCAATGACGGCACAATTCGAGGAAGATCGTAATGCGCCTGAACGCGGATTTTTCCGAGCGGGCAGTGATACGGCCCGAAGACTATGAATGGGTCGATTCGCCGATGCCGGGCGTCGAGCGCATGATGCTCGACAGAATCGGAGACGAAGTGGCGCGCGCTACGTCGCTGGTACGTTACGCGCCCGACAGCTCATTCTCGCGGCACGAGCACACTGGCGGCGAAGAATTTTTCGTGCTCGAGGGTGAGTTTCGAGACGAGCACGGCGCGTATCCGGCCGGCACCTACGTCCGAAATCCGATCGGTACCGCGCATACCCCGAGCATCGGCGAGCAGGGCTGCGTCATCTTCGTGAAGCTGCAGCAGTTCGAGCAGGAGGACCAGTCGCAGTTCTCGATCGATACTCTGAATGCGGACTGGGCGCCGGGCCTCGTGCCCGGCCTCGAAGTACTGAGCCTGCACGAGTTCGGCACCGAGCAGGTAGCGCTCGTGAAATGGGCGCCGCATACGCAATTCAAAGCCCATACGCACTGGGGTGGTGAAGAGATTCTAGTCATCGAAGGGAAGTTCATCGACGAACACGGTGAGTACCCCGAGGGCAGCTGGATCAGGAACCCGCACAAGAGCAGGCATGCGCCTTATACGGATGCCTCGGGCGCGCTGATCTACGTTAAAGTCGGGCACCTGTAGTCAACAAGCAGGGGCAGATCATGAAGATCACGGTACTGGGAGCAGGCGCCGGTGGCACGGCGGTTGCGTTCGACTGCGCATCACACGGGCACGAGGTACGGCTGTTCGATTTCCCCGATTTCCCGGACAACATAGCGACGATCGCGGAACAGGGCGGCATCCACGCCGATGGCGATATTTCAGGTTTCGGCGATATCGTCTATTCCGGACATGATATCGATGCGTCGCTCGAGGGTGCGGAGCTGATCTATGTCGTGGGGCCGGCGTACAGCACCGAGCCGTTCGGCAAAGCCGTGGCGGGCAAGCTGAGTCCCGGACAGATCGTTATCGTAACGCCGGGCTCCTGCGGTGGGGCGCTGGCGTTCAAACGAGCGGCCGGTCTCGCCGTGGACGACGACTCGATAAGAGTCGCCGAGACTTCCACGTTGCACTATGCCGTACGATTGCTTGAACCCGGCCGGGTCCACGTATTCCTCAAGCTGAAAGCGGGTAACCTGCTGGCCGCCCTGCCGAATCAGCACACGTCTGAGATCCTGGATCTCATTGCCGACGTCTACAGGAGCATGGAGCCGGCGGAAAGCGTGTTGCAGACGAGCCTGCAGAATGCCAATCCGATCATCCACCCGGCCGTAACCCTGAGCAACGCTGCACGCATCGAGATGACGGGCGGCGATTTCCTGTTCTACGAAGAGGGCGTCAGCGATTCCGTCGGCCGGCTGATCGAGGCGCTGGACAAGGAGCGAATCGCGATCGGCGAAAAGCTCGGAATTACAATTCTGTCAGATCCTGAAATGGGCATGCGACAGGGTTACATGCTCGAGAACAATTACGGGTCAGGGTACCGCAGGGCACCGGGATTCCTCGGGATTGGCGCGCAGCCGCAGCTCGACCACCGTTACCTCAACGAGGACGTGGGCTACGGTCTCGTGTTTATGTCCAAGCTCGGGAAGCAGGTCGGCATCGAGACGCCCGGCATGGATGCTGTCATTAAAGTGGCGACCATTGTCATGGCACGCGACTACCGCGCCGAGGCTCTGCGCACACCCGAAACGCTCGGCATCGCCGACATGTCTGTCGAGCAGCTCGCACAACTATAAAATTAAAGGAAAATTAAAGGGACAGTTTACTTAACTGGCAGTTAAGTAAACTGTCCCTTTAATTAGAGTTCGCGAAGGGCCTGTGCGACAGGCATCCTGGCTGCGCGGATGGCCGGGAACAGGCCGCCGAACGCGCCAATCACGAGTGCTGCCTGCAGGCCATCGACGAGTAGGTCGGGGGTCACCGCGAAATCGAATACGACCTGGCTGAAACTCGGCCCGTTCAGGGTCGATACCTGGAAGCCGTTGAAGACGCCGAAAGCAACCGCCCCACCGATGATGCCGCCGACCAGCGCGAGCAGGGCCGACTCGACGATCGTTGAAAGCAGGATAGAGAATGGTCCGAAGCCCAGTGCCCGCAGCGTCGCGATTTCCTTGCCGCGAACGGACACGGACGAGTACATCGAGTTCAAAGCGCCGAATATGGCGCCGATCGACATGAGTATCGTCAGCGGGTAACCGACGAGCTTGATGAACTGTGTCAGGCCCTCCGCCTGACCCGAGTAGTATTCCTTTTCTGTGAAAACGTCCGGATTGATTCTCGGGTCCGCGTCCAGCGCGGCCTTGAGTTCTTCGAGACTGCTGTCCGCCTGCAATTTGACGCGAACCGACTGAAACGAGTTGCCCCTTCTGTACGCACTTTGCAACACGCGCACATCGGTCCACAACTCCGATTCGGAAACGCTGCCGCCGGCTTCGAAGCTGCCGACAATCTGCCATTCACTCTGACCGAAGCGTATCGTCGATCCCGTTTCCAGGCCGACGAACTCTTGTTGAGCTGCACGGCCAACGACGATCTCGTTCTTGCCTTCTTCGAACATTCGTCCGTCCGCAAGCTTCACGTTCTTGCGCACATCGAAGGCGCCGGACTGGACGCCGCGAAACGGCACATTGGCTTCGGTGTTATTGGATATTTTCCTGACATCGACAATAACGTAGAGCTCCGCTGACAAGACGCTCTGATCGCCGTCCTTGAGAACGCCGGGGGCGTCGGCAATGATCAAGACCTGTTCGTTGGACATTCCGCTCGTCAATTCGGACGTCGCGCCATCACGCAGGATAATCGCTGTGTCATCGGCGCCGGCCGTGATCATCGTACGTTCGAATCCCTGTGCCATCGACAGGACCGCCGCAAATACGAGCACGACCGCCGCAACGCCTATGACCGCGACTAATGACGAGCCGACGCGCTGCGGCAGGTTGCGAAGATTCAGCCAGGTAACGGCGAGCATCTGGTTAATAGCACGCATATCGGTCTCCTAGGCCCGGGCAAGCGCGTCGATGATCGTCAGGCGCATGGCCTTCACGGCGGGGAAGATGCCGGCGAGGACGCCCGCCCCTATCATGAGACCGACCGCCCCGAGGATCGCCCCCGGCGAGAGGAAGATGCCCGGCAGGAATGCGGCCATCTGTTTGGCCATTCCCTGCACGAGGACCCAGCCGAGTCCCAGGCCCAGCAGTCCGCCGATCAGCATGATTACGATCGACTCTGATAACACGATGCCGAGTACCGTGCGGTCACCAAAGCCCAGCGTCTTGAGGACCGCGAGCTCGTTAATTCTCTCTCGCACCGACTGCGACATCGTGTTGCCTGAGACGAGCAACAACGTGAAGAACACGGCGCCGAGTATCAGCATGACGATCAACGCAATGTTGCCGAATTGTTTCGTGAATGACTGGGCGAAGGCGGCTTCGGTGCTGGTTTTTGTTTCGGCCGGCGAATTGGCGAATAGCAGGTCGACGGACTTCGCTACCTGCACGGGATCTGCACCACTCTCCACGCGCAGTATGTACCAGCCGACCATGCCCTTCGCGAACGCGCGGGCCTCTTCGAGAAAATCATAGTGAAACAGCATGATAGCGGTGCTGCCTCTCGGGTCATCGGTCGAGAATATACCCTCGAGATCGAACTCCCAGGTGCGTTCACCGTCGGTCCTGCTCCAGATCGTCGCCTGAATGGGTATGCGGTCGCCGACGTCCCAGCCGAAACGGTCGGCCAGTTCCTGGCCAACGACGGCGCCGGTTCTGTTGCGCTTGAAGGCCTCGAATTGTTCCGTGGAAATATTGAACTCGGGATACATTGCGAAGTAGGCATCCGGATCGACCGGGAACTGGCCGAACTGGTTGCGCGGCTCCTGGTAGTAGCCGCCGAACCAGGTGGCATGAGTCACGAAGGCAATGCCGTCGGTCGCTGCAATTCGATTCAGATAACTCATCGGCAGCAGGTTGACGAGCGAAACCTTGTGAATGACGATCAGGCGCTCCGCGTCAGCAACGTCGACACCGCCCCTGAATGCGAAGCCGAACGCAGACAGCAGCGAGAACAGCAGGAACGCAACGAACACGGAGAGAATCGTGAGCGAAGTACGAATCTTCTTGCGCCAAACGTTCTTCCAGATGAGTCGAAAGTACTTCATGCCACTTCCTTCGCCTCGAGCGTGCCTTTGTCGCAGTGCAGCATGCGCTTTGCGTACTCGGCGGCTTGCGCATCATGCGTCACCATGACAATGGTCTTGCCGTGCTCCCTGTTCAAGATCTGCAACAGTCCGAGAATTTCGTCAGCTGTGTCACGATCCAGGTCGCCCGTAGGCTCGTCGCAAAGCAACAGGGACGGATCCGATACGATGGCGCGGGCGATTGCGACACGCTGTTCCTGGCCGCCCGACAATTCGCGCGGATAGTGCTTGGCGCGATCCGCGAGGCCGACGATATCGAGTGCGATAGATGCGCGCTTTGTGCGTTCCTTCGCACTGAAGTTGGTGAGCAGCAATGGCAGTTCGACGTTCCTGTGCGCCGTCAGCACAGGCAACAAGTTATAGAACTGGAAGATGAAGCCGACGTGGTTTGAGCGCCAGCGCGAAAGCTGGCTGTTCGACATCGACGACAGTTCGGCATCGCCGACCATGACGGTGCCTGCCGTCGGCTTGTCCAAGCCGCCGAGCAGGTTCAGCAGCGTCGTCTTGCCTGAGCCGGAGGGCCCCATAATGGCCACGAAATCGCCGTCAGGGATTTCAAGATTGAGCTGGTGCAACACCTCGACCTTCTCCTTGCCTTTCTGGTAGGTGCGGCTTACGCCCGTCAGTCTGGCCAGGGTTTCTGACATCGTCTGCTCCTTCAATGGGTCTTCTCAGTTCGTTTTTATCGCCTGTCCGTTCACGAGCGGCGACTCCGACGAACGAACTATTGTATCTCCGGGACTCAGGCCCGCGGTGACGAGCACTTGGGGCCGATCGCGTTGCCCGCCGATGATGACAGGCTGTTTCTCAACGACTTCATTGCGCACGAGCCAGACGAAGTCGCCGCCGGTATCCGAGCGCAGGGCCTCGCCGGCAATCAGTACCCCGCGAATTTCCTGTTCCGTGTCAGCCGGCATCTCGGCGCCGAGAAACGCCACTTTAACACCCATGTCCCGCAGCACGCGTTCGTCGCGCTCGAGGAAACCGATGCGCACCTTGACGGTCGCTTTCTGGCGATCGGCCGTCGGGATGATGGCGATGACCTCGGCCGGTATGCGCCAGTCAGAATACGCGTCCAGCGTTGCCGACACTCGCTGGCCGGGCTTTACGCGCTGGATGTAGGCTTCGTTGACGTCGACCTCGATCTCGAGCGAGTCGGTATCGATGATCGTGCAGATGCCCGTGCGTGTGAAGCCGCCGCCAGCTGATACTGGCGAGATCATCTCGCCGGGCTGCGCGTTCTTGGTAACGACCATACCGGCGAACGGCGCCTTGATCGTCATGTTGGAGAGCGAGTCCTCCGCAAGTGCGACGTTGCGTTCGGCAACCGTGACGTTTTCGCGCCCCGTCTCGAGCCGAGCTGACAGTTCATCGAAGGTCGCCTCCGCTGCGTCGACGCTCGCGGTGCTCGTGAGGCTGCGCTCGGCAAGGTCCCGAAGGCGGTCACGTTCGAGGCGCGCGATGCGTAGTTGCGCCGCAATTTCGCCCAGCGTCGCGCGCGCCGATTCGGCTTGCGCCATAGCCAGCGACAATTGCGCCTGTTGCGTCGTGTCGTCCAGTCTGGCAACGACCTGGTCCTTCTCGACGCGCATGCCTTCCTCGATGAGCACTTCGACGACCTTGCCCGTGACTTTCGACGATACGGTCGCCTGGCGCCGGGCCACGACGTAACCGGATGCATCGAGCACGCTGCTGGCCGCTGCCGCGCTGGGTGGCTTGCGCGCGACGTCAGTTTCAACGAGCACGGCCCCGGATCCCGGGCGGAAGAGTGCCCATCCGATCAGGATGACGGCGGCAATCCCTAAGATAGTCCCGGGCAACAGCCAGCTGCGTTCGGCCGGCGCGCTGTCGCTGCGGTCGATCTTGAGCTGGCTGATTCTTTCCGACGGGTCCGCCATTCCTTGTCCTTGTTCGTTATGCAGCGGGCTCACAATCCTAGCAATTAAGGGGACAGTTTACTTAATTGGGGATTAAGTAAACTGTCCCCTTAATTGTCTGACCGGCGTCACAGCAGGGAATTCAGCCTGTTGCTAGGCTGGTCCAATGAAAGGCCGGATCCTGGTTTCGTTATTTGCGCTGCCGTTTTTCAGCGTTGGCGTGTGGATGCTGTGGTCGATCGGTTCGACGCTCTACGAGGCCCAGCAGATGCGATCGTGGGCGCCGGTAGAGGCTCGCGTTCTTTCGGCCGGTTACACAACCAGCTCGGGCGATTCGGATACCTGGGAAGCCTATGCCGAGTACACCTACTCTTATGGCGGCGCTTACTACACGGCAAGCCGCGTCAATATCTCGAGCGGCGGCGACAATATCGGCGACTACCATAGAGACACGGGCAATCGCCTGAGCGGTGCAAAAGCGCGCGGCGGGGCGATAATCATTTTCGTCGATCCGGACGATCCGCAGCAAGCGATCATCGACCGCAATGTTCGCTGGGGCCTGATGGGATTCAAATCGATATTCCTGTTTGTGTTCGGTGGCGTGGGCCTCGGCCTGCTGATCGCGGTATGGCGAGCGCCGAAGGAAAAGGACAAGTCGCTGCCTCAATACCAGTCGTCGCCGCATTTGCTGAATGACCAGTGGCAGACGCCGACGATACGTTCGAGTTCCAAAATGGTGATGTGGGCCGCCTGGGGCTTCGCCGCATTCTGGAATCTCATCTCCGCCGTGACCCCATTTCTCGCGTATCGCGAAGTCGTCGAAAAACAGAACTACATAGCCCTCGTCGCGCTGTTGTTTCCGCTGGTCGGCGTCGGGCTGATTGCCTGGGCAGTCAGGCGCACCCTCGAATGGCGGCGCTTCGGCTCCGCGCCCGTTACGCTGGATCCTTTCCCGGGATCCATCGGCGGCCACGTCGGCGGGACCATCGACCTTAACCTGCCTTTCGATTCCTCTACGCGCTTCGAGCTGACGCTCACCAACGTCCATCACTACGTTTCCGGCAGCGGCAAGGACCGCAGCCGCAAGGAGAAAGCGCTGTGGCAGGACGTGCAAATCGGGCACGCGGAACTCGGCAGCAAAGGCACGCGGCTGACATTCCGATTCGACGTGCCGGAAGGCCTTGCCGAAACGGATGCGGAAGCCAAGGGCGACAGTTATGACGCATGGCGCCTGAATCTCAAGGCCGAGCTGCCCGGCGCCGATCTGAATCGCGACTACGATATCCCTGTGTACGCGACGGCCACGGAGTCGCGCCTGTTGTCGAAGATCGCCGTGGAGCGGTCGCGACAGGAACTCGGCGTCATCGCCGAGCAAAGGATTCGCGAGGCGATCGATCTGCGTCAGGATATGAACGGCAAGAGCATGTACTACCCGATGGGGCGCAATCTTGGATCGTCCATCGGCGGTTTTATCGTCGGTGCCGTGTTCGCCGCCGCTGGTTGGTACCTCGTCTTCGAAGAGGGTCAGCCTGTTTTCGGCAGCGTGTTCGGTGGTGTTGGCGGGCTAATCGCGATCGCCACGCTTTACATGATGCTGAACTCACTCGAGGTATCGCAGCATGGGTCCGGCGTACGGACCGTGCGCCGTGTGCTCGGCATTCCCGTAAGCCGCAAGACGATACAGCGGCATGAGTTCGACAAGTTCATCAAGAACAGTTCTTTCCAGACCCAATCGGGCGGCAAACACGTGATGCACTATTCGATCTACGCGCTGGACCGGCAGGGCAACAAGCTGGTCGTCGGGGAAGGTTTCAGGGGGGAGAGCGAGGCAAACGCGGCCATCCGCTTCATCTCGCAGCAACTGGGCTTACAGGCTATTTGAGTAGACCATAAAATCCGGCATCGCGATATTCGGGTAACCCCTACTGACACTGGCCGGAATCGGTGTGTTTTTATACAGGTCCGAGCAACGCACCGGACGATAGCCTGTGCCCGCAGTATCTGAACAGATTCGCAAGCTCGCCGTTCCTGCCAGCCGCCTGCGAAGGGTTTGCCAACCCTTGAGCAAAGCGCGCCCCGAGCCTGCCCAGCCGTTCTTCGGACAGCAGCGCGCTGTGGATGCATTGCGCTTCGCCATCGAAATGGAGCGCGAGGGCTACAACGTATACGTGCTCGGACCGCTCGGTAGTCACCGTCACAAGCTTGTCGAGGACCTCGCCAGGGAGCGCGCGTTGACGAAGCCTGCGCCTGACGACTGGTGCTACATCAATAACTTCGCTGACCCCGAACGGCCGCGTGCTCTGCGCCTGCCGGCAGGCAAGGGCGCCGAATTTCGCGACAACATGCGCACACTCATCGACGAGATGCGACTGGCCATACCCGCGGCATTCGAGACCGACGATTACCGCAACCAGCTCAAAGCGCTAGAGGCGGAGACGCAAAAAGAGGTCGAGCAGCAATGGCGCAGCCTCGAAACACAAGCCAGTAGCGAAGGCATTGCCGTCCTGCAAACGCCGACGGGCTATGTGCTGGCACCATTACGCGACGGCAAGGTCATCGACGACAAGGAGTTCGACAAGCTGCCCGAAGAGCAACGCCGCGAGATCCAGGCCGCTGTGAAGAAACTCGGTGAGGAATTGCAGTTGCGAATCGAACAGATGCCGAAGCTTCGTAAACGGCATCTCGAACGCGTGCGAACGCTGGACCAGGACGTCACGGCACACGCCGTCAAGCTGTTGTTGGACGATCTGCGGCAATCCTACCGCGAGCTTCCCGACGTATTGAATTATCTCGAGCAGGTACAAAACAACATCATCGAGAACGCGCAGGCGTTCCGTCGAAGCGAAGACTCGCCGCTGCCCTTCCTGAGGCAGGATTCATCGGCGCTGTTTGCGTCTTACGACGTCAATCTCGTCGTTCGCAATGAGGCCGACAATGGGGCGCCAATCATTTATGAGCCGAACCCGAGCTATCCGAACCTGATTGGCAAGGTCGAGCACAGGGCCGAGATGGGTGCGCTCCTCACGGACTTTCGCATGGTGCGCTCGGGCGTACTGCTGCAGGCCAACGGCGGTTACCTGGTACTCGACATTCATCGCGTGCTGGGCCGTCCGTTCGTCTGAGGCGCTCAAGCAATCGCTGTTTACCAGGCAAGTTC
>Ga0265303_10003155_pt1 | contig 10295 bp, 10 predicted proteins | sample Helome_2_FD_192494 | JGI IMG/M metagenome (GOLD analysis project Ga0265303, IMG submission 192494) | Marine sediment microbial communities from subtidal zone of North Sea - Hel_20160317 (Illumina Assembly) | ecosystem: Environmental > Aquatic > Marine > Subtidal zone > Sediment ... | reverse complement strand
CCCGGTCCATGGAGCCCCCCGGATCCGGCTGACCGGCGGTTGGCGCCCCCTGTTCCAGCGCGTGCATCGGGTGAGGCATCACGCCTCTGGATACGGTGGCCAGCTGGCGGGAATGCTCCTGTCCGCTGCGCACCAGGGCGGCCAGATATTCCGATTCCACCCCCCCCTTGAACAGCTCGTCCACCAGGGAGTGGAGAAAGGCCACCTGGGTATAGCGCCAGTGGAGCAGGAGCTTCTCCACGATGGTGACTAGGATGGCGGCGAAAATGGCGAAGAAGGAGGCTACGAAGGCCGTAGAAACCCCCGTGAAAAGAGCCTTGAGCTGCTGGGTCACCTTTTCTGGTTCGACAGTGGGGTTGAACTCCGTCAAGCCCAGCAGGATGCCGGCGAAGGTGCTGATGATGCCAGTACCGGTGAGAATGCCCGGGAGATGCCGGAAAAACTCCACCCGCATGGGGATATCCACCAGGCTCTGGGTGCTGAAGAAGCTCTCTGCTGGCACCGAAGCCCGGTAGACCACCTGCTTCTTCCCGGAATCGTTCGGAAGCCGTTGCCGATGCAAGGTCTGGGTGTACTCACGCCACAGGTGGGAAAACCGGGGATAGAAGCTCCATTGCTGAGTCTGCGGATGGTGGTCCGGATCCGACAGCAGACCGGTACGGGCTGCCCTCTGCAGGCTGCGTTCCACCAAGAAGATGCGAAACGCATCCACCATGGCCTTGAAAATGTAGGCCAGCAGGAAGAAGACCAAGAAACCGGCGAGAACGGCCGCCAAGGTGCGGATTATGGGGGCTTCGGTCTGGTATTCCAGAGGTATGGCCAGGAAAGAGGGCAATGAGAAGGAAGTGAGCACCCACTGGACGTTGTGCCACATGAAGATGCCTGCCCCCAGTGACACTAAAACCACCACCAGGGTCCACAACGTGGAAAGGAGAGATGATGAATAGGTTGATGGCTGAACCATTGCGTGCCCCCTGGCCATGCCACGTTACAGCGGGCCGGCATACTTTAATTTCTTAGGAAATACAGAATCACGGTAATCGTAACTGCAACAACAAATCAATTTGTTATTCGCTCCATCGCCCCCAACTTAATCTAGGGATGTAAGTCGGCAGCATAGATAGACACCCACCCGAACGGAATCGGAAACTGGACATGGTAAGCCCAGCGTCAATGCTCCGCCATCCTCGCATTGATAGGCCCCGGTCTAGCCGGTATCGGCTACAGGCGGCATCGAAGTAAGATCGCCGCATAACAATAATCGAAGGCTCTCTCCTCAGCCCCGTTGCGGTTCGCCCTGGCGGGGTTTATTAGTGCATGGTGTAAGTCGGCTCATGGCCGGTTCCGACCAGATTGGCCGTGAGGGGGCAGGTCCGCTCATGAGTGAAAGCGCCAGTTCGCCAACCCTCTTCTGCAGCACATCTTGATGGTCGAGCGGATCGCTCAGGGAGCGACCGCTCCTGGCTGACTGCTGTCTTTAGCCGCAGCCTGTGCGGTCGCTGCAAGCCAGCGGCCTAGGTAACGGCAGCAAACGACACAGAGCGGCCCTCAACAGATTGCTTATGGACGGTGTTCGAGCGACAGGTGGGTGCTGCTGCTTATGCAACTTGGTGGAAAGGTCGCCCTGCAGGTGCTCTGTGAGGTTCGTGCTTATAATTTCGCACTTGGCATCAGTCTCGATTATCAATTATTCGGCTAAACGCTGCGGCCCTCGGCAAATCCTCATCTACGTCGCAGGAGCCTCATTCTCCGGGCGGACGGTACTCAACAATTTTTTTCGTCGCCTGGTCTATCTCCTCTGCCGTTAGCAGAACAGTTGTCTTACAGGTGACGCCACCGCTCGCGTTTATCACCAAAGTGGCAGCTGCAATCGAGACATCGTCTGGTAAGTCCATAATGGTGAAAACATCAGTTTCACCAAAAGCAAAATAGAACGCCTCCAGTTTCCCACCGAGGCCCTCTGCCAATTCCTCTACCATAGCTCGACGTTTCATCCCGCCATCTTTCAACAGCCCCTTTGCGCCTGTTGTCTTATACGATGCTTGAAGGAGATACTTCGGCATATTCCTTCTCCTAATGAAAGCTGATGAACTTGAGCAATGCCCGCGTGTTTTCAACCGTGCGCAGATGCCGATCTGCACGCGATACTACTCATACGAAAGCCGTTATCAGAGATAAGTGAAACCGGCTACCCGAGGACACTACACTCCTTGACCTAATTCAAAGACACCGCACAATTAACCACGTGCCCAGTAAGAATCCCTAAGTTGATTATAGTTTGCTCATAGACACCTTGATGCGATTGCGCTTGAGCCTGAGTCGAAACTTTGCAGCCTGGGGATTGCTGCGCTGCACTAGACCGCTGTCGACACGGACGGCGTATTGCTGGCGTGGTTGCCGTTGACCCCGCCAATTCCCTTATACACTTGGCGTTTGAATTACGAAAGAAAAGCATCGCCGCGACGCACGTGAACTAGACTTTCACTACGGCTGATTTTTCGGGAACTGAGGAAATGGAGAACATCAATCCACCTCGTGCCGGTGAACTTAGCGCCACTTGCCGGAATCCCGGTTTGATTGCATCCAGAAGGACCCATTTCGGACGCCGGGTCTGGCATTTTGAGTGCGCACAAGCCGTCGAGGTGTTCGCTATGGACATTCGCTATGGACAACGGGGCATCATTATCAAATGCTCAGGATTAGATAAATTCTGTTGCGTCGAAGACGGCAAGGATGTCTTCGTGGGTTCGCCAGACATCAATCCATATAAGGATTTCCTCGAGACAACGATGAGTTACCTCGGCTTGAAGTAACCGTAGGCTGGCTTCAACTTCCCAAAAGCAGACACCACTGATGGCTACGGTTTGGGCAGTTCCTGTGACCAGGTTGCACCCGCACCCGGTACAGCACTGACTGTCCGGTTGTGGCTGACTACGGCCTAGTGCACTGCAGCATTCAAGGGTCGGCGCGGATCGACTCCCAGGTTGGCTAATTGAAAGGGCGCTATCGACAAAGTGAGCATTGACGCCTTTTAGCCTTGACTCAATTTCGCTGCATTATCCGACTGAGGACCGAGATAGACGGACTCTGTCTATCTCACGTTGAGACGCCGCACAAACCTCTGCGCGCGGTTCGTCAGCCTTTTTGACGACCAACTAGGCCAATCGGCGCGGTGCGGCAAGCGGTAACTAGAAATGAAGATCTCGAACCCGCCGGCTCGGTCCGGGGTTTCGTCGGTGGACGCTCCAAAATGTCGAGCTGCTGCCGTCTTTTCGGCAGAGGCGGAAGATTTCCCGTTATTCTTGACCGAATTCGCCATAATTTAGATGGAGAATGCGCTATCCGCCGCCTGTTCTATGAATGTCGCTCTTCGTTTTCTCGGATTCCTGCGCAGCCTTTTCTGGTTTCTGCTTCCCTGGCTCGTTCTGGTGACCGGAGCCATCATACTGATTCCGCTGGACACCGAGATGCCCGGCGCCTCGTACCAGGGGCCCTTACCGCCCCTTACTCCCACGGAACAGGCACTGCAGGCTAACCTGCAGCGGCATGTTGAGGCACTTGCCGGCCACATAGGTGAGCGCAACATGCATCGCCGGGACGCATTGCAGGCCGCAGCCCGCTATTTGGAGACGCAATTTCAAGAAGCTGGATTGACAGTAGCCAGAGAGCCCTACGAAATCGACGGCGACTCGGCCTCTAATCTGGTCGCCACTTTACGGGGAAGGAGCCGGCCGGATGAAATCGTCATAGTAGGTGCACATTACGACTCCATATTGGGATCACCGGGCGCCAATGACAATGCCAGCGGGGTAGCGGCCCTGCTGTGCATCGCCCGCGCTCTTGCTGCGCAGGCAGGCAACCACCGGACCATCCGATTCGTCGCGTTTACAAACGAGGAGCCGCCCTACTTCCAGACATGGAGCATGGGGAGCCGCGTTCATGCGCGTCACGCAAAGTCCAGAGCGGAGAAGATTGTCGCCATGCTCTCTCTGGAGACCATCGGTTATTACAGCGAGGAACTCAACAGCCAGTTCTTCCCCTTTCACCTGGGGCTCTTTTATCCCTGGACCGGCAATTTCATTGGCTTCGTCTCCGACCGAAATTCGAGGGACCTGCTGGCTGAGTCGGTAGCGGCTTTCCGCCGGGACGCACGATTTCCGTCGGAAGGGCTAGCTGCCCCGGCCTGGATCACCGGCGTGGACTGGTCGGATCATTGGTCCTTCTGGGAGGAAGGCTACGCGGCGCTCATGGTCACTGACACAGCCCCTTACCGCTATCCTCATTACCATACTCGGGAAGATACGCCGGACAAGATTTGTTTCGATTGCCTGACGCGGGTAACCGGAGGCCTCATCCACGTGGTAAAGGTACTCTCGGAATAACCGCGCCGGTCCTGATACGACACAGGGATTGATGGCATTGAGCTACGGGCTATCCAACGCAATTCTCCACACCCACACGGGCGATCATCAAGCCTGACCGAAGCAGCAAAAGGATCGCCACGTGGTCAGAACTCCGGAGACCTCGGCATATCCGAGGAGAACAGGCAAAGGAGGAAACCCGCTGCGGCGGCTGTTTTTGATCCGCTAATGGCTGGTTCCTGCCTATTGCGCCGCACCATTCTCGAATCGCGGCAGTCCTTTCCCCGGCTCGCCGTTTGCTGTCGGCAGAGACCGGCTTTGAGTCGATCACCCGGCCAACTGCGCCACAGGGCTGTCCGGCCCAGGCGTGGTCTATAGGTTCTAAAATGAAACCAGTGGTGTTGTAGCTCCAGCTTTTCGGCAAGTTGCAGGGGCTAGAGATGGCACCTGGTCCAAGCAGCCGCGCGGGAGCCTTGCTTTGGTGGAAAAGCCCGAACAACCGGGGGTTGTGGCAGATGCATTGAGTCCTGATGTCCTGTTTCAACAGGTCCGTCAACTGGCGTTGGAGCTGCATCCACAGCTTGGAGGGTCTTTGCACGTAACGCTGGATAGCGTGCTGGACAAAGAACTCGGGTTTGACAGCCTCTCCCGTGTCGAGTTGTCGTTGCGGCTCGAACGTGCCTTTGGTGTCGGCATACCGGAACAGGCACTGGCCAACGCCGAGACGCTGCGCGAGCTATGGCAGGCGCTGCTGTCTGCTGGCGTCACGCACCAAGGTCAACCCTCTGCAACTGTGCGTGCCTCCGCCAGATTGAACGGGCTCGCGGAAACACCGCATGCGGTCCAAACGCTGCTCGAAATGCTCGACTGGCACGTGCAACACCATCCGCAGCGCCCGCATGTACACCTCTACGGCGAAGCGGAAGAACCTGAGTTGATCCTGTATTCGGCACTCGCCGAAGGCGCGCGTACCATTGCAGCCGGGCTGCAAACGATGGGGGTGCTGCCAGGGCAGACCGTGGCTATCATGCTGCCCACCAGTCGTGACTACCTGTTCAGCTTTTTCGGCATCCTGCTTGCGGGCGCCGTCCCGGTCCCGATCTACCCACCCCTGCGGCCATCTCAGCTCGAAGATCATCTGCGCCGACATGCTGGCATCCTGGCCAACGCAGAATCGGTGTTGCTAATCACCATGGAAAAGGCTCAGGGTGTCGCACGCCTGCTGAAGTCACAGGTCGATGTCTTGCGTGAGGTCGCGACACCCGCGGAACTGGCTGCACAGGGCACCGTATTCACCAGGCCCGCAGTGCGGAGTGAGGACATCGCCTTTCTGCAGTACACCTCGGGCAGTACCGGCGCGCCCAAGGGCGTAATCCTGACCCACGCCAATCTTTTGGCCAATATCCGTGCCATGGGTGCTGCGGTGCGGGCAGACTCGACCGACGTGTTTGTCAGTTGGCTACCTCTATACCACGACATGGGGCTGATCGGCGCCTGGCTCGGTAGTCTGTATTTCGGTATGCCCCTGGTACTGATGTCTCCGCTGGCATTCCTATCACGACCACGACGCTGGCTTTGGTCCATCCACAGGCATGGTGGCACCCTGACCGCCGCACCAAACTTCGCCTTTGAATTGTGCCTGAGCAGACTACATGGTCACGATATCGAAGGATTGGACCTGAGCAGTCTGCGGCTTGCCTTCAACGGTGCAGAGCCTGTCAGTCCGAATACCTTGCGACGCTTCACCGAGCGCTTCGCCGCCTATGGTTTGCGGCGTGAAGCCCTGGCACCGGTTTACGGTCTGGCCGAAGCCGCCGTAGGTCTGGCCTTCCCGCCTCCGGAACGCGGTATGTTGATCGACCGCATTAGGCGGGATACTTTCACTGCGTCGGGCGAGGCGGTGCCAGCAGCAGACACAGATCCAAACTTCCTCGAGTTCGTAGCCTGCGGCCAGCCACTGCCTGGATATCAGGTTCGCATTGTTGATGTGGCTGGGCGCGAACTGCCGGAACGTCACGAGGGGCGGCTGCAGTTTCAGGGGCCGTCGGCCACCCAAGGCTATCTGCACAATGTAGAGGCAACGCGACGCCTGATCTATGGCGTGTGGCGAGACTCGGGAGATCGTGCCTATGTCGCAGGCGGCGATGTCTACCTGACTGGCCGCGTCAAAGACGTCATCATCCGCGGTGGGCGCAACATCTATCCCTACGAAGTGGAAGAGGCGGTGGGCAACATCGACGGTGTCCGTAAAGGCTGTGTGGCGGTATTTGGCAGCACCGACGCCGTTGCAGGCACCGAGCGCGTGATTGTGGTCGCGGAAACAGATGAGCCGCAGGGGGCTGGGCTTGAGGCACTTCAGAGTATGGTACAGAGCGTAGCCGCGGACGTTTTGGGTATGCCGCCTGATGAGGTGCTGTTGGCACCGCCGCGCACAGTGCTAAAAACCTCAAGCGGCAAGATTCGCCGCGCAGCGGTACGTGAACTGTTCGAGGCAGGACGGATTGGGCAATTGCCGCCCGGAGTTTGGTGGCAGGTGGTCAGGCTTGCCGCGCACTCTTTGCGGCCGCGCCTGCGTAGTCTCTGGCGATGGTTCTCCGACACCGCGTATGCGCTCAATGCACATGTCATCTTCTGGTGCCTGGCCCCGCTCGCCTGGTTACTGATCGCAGTCTTGCCGCACGAGCGCTGGCGCTGGTTCGTGATGCGCTCGGGTGCACGTCTGCTGTTTCTGCTGGCCCGCGTACCGCTGCACGTGGCGGGCCTGGAAAACTGGCCCAAGGAACGTGCCTGCGTCATCGTCTCCAATCATTCGAGTTACCTCGATGGGATAGTGTTGGTAGCGGTGTTGCCGGGTCCGTTCTCTTTCGTCGCCAAACGGGAGCTGAGCGAACAGTTAGTGCCACGGGTGTTCCTAAAGCGCATCGGTACTTTGTTCGTGGATAGGCTTGATGTACGGCGTGGTGTGAGTGATGCCCAGCGTACGGGGGAGTCGGTAAAGACAGGGCGCTCACTGATGTTCTTCCCTGAGGGCACTTTCACGCGTATCCCGGGCCTGCGTACCTTTTTCATGGGGGCCTTTGTCGCTGCCGCCGAAGCGGCCGCACCTGTGGTGCCAGTGAGTGTCCGAGGCACCCGTTCGATACTGCGTGATAACTCCAGGTTTCCACGGCGAGGGGAAGTGCAGATCACTATCGGATCACCGATCGTAACAGCGGGAACAGACTGGGCAGCCGCGGTGAAACTGCGCGATGCCGCCCGCGCCGCACTACTCGACAACTTGGGCGAGGGCGATTTAACGCAGCACAGGCGTCACGACTGAACGGGTCAAAAGAAACTTCGCGAATGCTGCCAGGCCTCTGAGACAGAAAATATTCCTGACCCCGCCACCACAGGCACGGCAGATCGCGATACCGGTGTTGAAAACCTTTTATCTGGTACCGCGGGTTACTAGAGATACGTTGACGGGCAAGAAAACACAAAGAAGATCTCAGCCCGGGCGGCTGAACTCTCAGTCGGCACCACCGTTTCAAAAATCATGCGGACAAGTCTCAATCAGGGAGACTGAACCTGCCGCGCTTCACATTGCCCAGCAGTTTGCTGCAATCGGCTCGCTTCATATGGACCAGATGCTCGTGGTCGCCGGCTTCAAAATCGATATCATCTTGTTCCAGCAACGCCTCATCCACGATGGTATCCAGATTATAGAGAACACCGGCCGGCTGATTTAGCGGCACAATCGTTCGAGCCTGCTCTATCTGTGGGGATCGGTTTATGCCTTTCTTGATCGCGGAGTGGAGGCCTACCGGGTGTTCCTGGAACGACCTCAGGAAGACTGGCCGGCAACCGGTTCATCGCAATGGGGCCGGTCAACCGGTCAGCTAACTATTTCGCGCCGCGCCCATCTGGTTGCAACTCAGATGGGAATGGGGGGCGCTTGGACATTGGCCCGCACCTGGCAGCTGGTGTTCCTCAAGCGCGGGTCACCACTGACGACCACCCATCATCCCCGGCCAACCCTGGGAACCGCCCATCATGTCGGGCCAACCCGACGAGCCCCCCATCATGTTCGGCCAGCCCCCCTGGTTGCCTCCCATCCCCGGCCAGCCCTGGGAACCACCCATCATGTTCGGCCAACCCTGATAGCCCGGGTAACTCTGGTTGCGGGAGTAACCCTGGTTGCCGGAGTAGCCCTGGTTGCGGGGGTAACCCTGGTTGCCGGAGTAGCCCTGGTTGCCGGAATAGCCCTTGTTGCCGGAATAGCCCTGGTTTCGGGGGTAACCCTGATTGCCCGAATAGCCCTGGTTGCGGGGGTAACCCTGGTTGCCACCGGACATGCTCGGGTCGCCCTGATAACCACCCGCTGCGCCCGCAGAGCCCTGGGGGCTGACCATCATGCGCGGGTCACCTTGGCGGTCACCAGCACCACGCATCATAGAATCGGCGGGCGCAGATGCGTCCTGCGCCATTACGATCGGTGCAGATGCGGCGCACCCAATTAGCGCGGCAGCGAGTATTGTGTTGTTCATAGTACCTTCCTGTAACTGGTGAATTCGTAAGTATAGAAGATATAGACGCCCCCTCGTGACCCTAGGGCTACCATTGCTGGTTGATATCTCAAGGGGTTGATAGGGCACTAGATGAAACAGAAGACGTCTATGAACCAGAAGGTAATTTACGTCGGGATCGATGTCGATGCCAAACACCCGTGTCAAGCGTTGCGCCCAAGTCATCGATGTCCGGCGTTATGCAGACGGTCGCTTTTGGCGAGATGTCAACATCTCTAAACCATGCGGCCCGACTGCCCGCTCCTGGCCGGGTTTGACCGTAGGCAGGTCACGCTGCTTATGACGGCTTCTGGCTGGGTCCTGCCGAAGCTCGGGGATCTCGTTACCCATCGGTTACTGTCCTGATGTTAAGGCTACGCTATGTCCGCTTTGCGATCAGGAGCGGGCAGCATTGTGATGGTGTTGTGGCGGGAACAGCAGAAGGCTTGTCGAGGTGCGCCAGACGCTCAGAGTGTGCATCCGAAATCCGTAGTCGAAGGGTCACGTAATGCTATCTAGGTGTCGCCTCGACCGTAGGGGACCGGACAGGTTATCAGATTGTTCTTGTATATCTGCTTAAGGGCCTGCACCTTCAAAAGGAAGGTTTTCTTCCCAGGGATTCATCGTTTCCGCCTCAGGGTATGCTTGAATCATCTCGACATAAAATTCGATCAGTTTTTGGGCTGCCTGATCCAACGTGACTTGATATTGGTCGAAGGTTTTAACGGTGTTTGACACCAGAAAGCCCTGCCACTCTGGAGTGAGGCCGCTAAACCAAGAATCCGATCCAATCCTGCAAATAGCTGTTTCTGCGGCTTCAAACTCACTGTTGTTCGAGGTAGGGTCACTCATGTCTCTGTTCGCCTCCGAAAATAGATCGTTGTAGGCAAAGTGGATACCAGCTTGATTTTTTACTGGGCAAGTTCAAGTTTTTCAGGCCTGATCAGATTGAGATAGCAATTTCGATGATCACTCTAGGGCCCTATCGGCAGGGCCCCGCGATCGTTGAGAAGACAAAGTGCTGGGGTAGCTATCGCGTGTTTGTTTTAGACGCTCAGATGACAAATCCGACGGCTTCAGTCGATCCAGCTGGGCGCAGCCTTGGTGGCGCCACGATCTGAGCACAACTTCGTAAATCCTGATCAGTGGATTAGCTCTTTATTGGCCATCCGTCGGTTCTATGCTGGTTCGGACATGGAATGTCTCGAGCACATTTATGTTTCTGCTTGGCTTATGTCACCCACCCGGTGTTTGTCAACATAGTTGCAGCTTTTTTCTATGCGACTTTTTCCAGTTTCTCCCTCGGATTGTCCGGGTTGAGTGTCATGGTTCCAGGGCGTTTCCAGTCCCTCGTCTCACCACTCCAGCGTGATGGGTTGGCTGCCTTTGC
>Ga0265303_10003154_pt1 | contig 10296 bp, 5 predicted proteins | sample Helome_2_FD_192494 | JGI IMG/M metagenome (GOLD analysis project Ga0265303, IMG submission 192494) | Marine sediment microbial communities from subtidal zone of North Sea - Hel_20160317 (Illumina Assembly) | ecosystem: Environmental > Aquatic > Marine > Subtidal zone > Sediment ... | reverse complement strand
CGGCTTCGACATCGAGACGCCATTCAACAAGCTCACAAGGAAACTGCAGGACATCATCTTGTACGGTAGTGGCAAGGACAAGATCGAGTTCTTCTATGCCAACTCCCGTGGCATGCAGATCAAGAAGACGCATCGATTCGAAGGTGTGCTGCCAAACCTCGAGCGCCGCTACCGGGAAACCGAGTCGAGCGCAGTCCGCGAAGAACTGTCGAAATTCCTGAACAGCCAGGCCTGCCCTGACTGCGGCGGCACACGACTCAACGAGTCGGCACGCCACGTCTTTATCTGTGACCATTCGCTGCCCGAAATAACAAGCCTGTCCATCGGTCACGTCCGCGAGTTTTTCGACACCATGAAGCTCGACGGCTGGCGCGCGACGATCGCCGACAAGATCGTCAAAGAAATCAGCGACCGTGTAGGCTTCCTGTCCGACGTCGGGCTCAACTACCTCTCGCTAGATCGGAGCGCCGAAACGTTGTCGGGTGGCGAAGCACAGCGAATTCGCCTGGCCAGCCAGATTGGCTCGGGGCTCGTCGGCGTCATGTACATTCTCGACGAACCATCGATTGGCCTGCACCAACGCGACAACCAGCGCCTGCTCGGCACGCTCACTCACCTACGGGATATTGGCAATACAGTCATCGTCGTCGAACACGACGAAGAAGCCATCATGTCAGCCGACTTCGTTGTCGACCTTGGCCCGGGTGCCGGTGTGCATGGTGGCCATGTCGTCGTCGCGGGCACGCCCGAGGATGTGAAAAACGAAGCGCGGTCGCTGACCGGGCAGTATTTGTCCGGGACACGCGCGATCGCAGTACCGGCTGAGCGGACGCCCAGCAATCCTGAGAAACAGATTCGCGTGCTCGGCGCGACCGGCAACAACCTTAAGTCTGTCGACGCCTCGATCCCGGTTGGCCTGATGACCTGCGTGACAGGCGTGTCGGGCTCTGGCAAATCGACGCTCGTCAACGACACCTTGTACAAGTCTGTGGCAGAGGTGATCAATCGGGCATCCCGCAACCCGGCTCCTCATAAAGCCATAAAAGGTCTCGATGCGATCGACAAGGTCATCGACATCAGCCAGAGTCCGATCGGTCGCACGCCGCGCTCGAACCCGGCAACCTACAGTGGGCTGTTTACGCCGATCCGCGAACTGTTTGCGGGTACGCAGGAAGCGCGTTCGCGAGGCTATATGCCAGGACGCTTCAGTTTCAACGTCAAAGGCGGCCGCTGTGAAGCCTGCCAGGGAGACGGTGTCATCAAGGTCGAGATGCACTTCCTGCCCGACGTATACGTACCGTGCGATGTCTGCCGCGGAAAACGCTACAACCGCGAGACGCTCGAGATACGCTACAAGGGCAAGAACATTCACGAAGTACTCGACATGACCGTTGAGGACGCTGCGGTGTTCTTCCAGAACGTACCCGTCGTTGCTCGCAAGCTGCAGACGCTGACGGACGTCGGCCTGACCTATATTCGACTCGGCCAGAATGCAACGACCCTGTCCGGCGGCGAGGCCCAGCGTGTAAAGCTGGCGAAGGAACTGTCGAAACGCGATACCGGCAACACGCTCTATATTCTCGATGAACCGACAACCGGCCTGCACTTCCACGATATCGAGCAATTACTCGGTGTCTTACATCGTCTGCGCGACCACGGCAACACGGTCGTTGTGATTGAGCACAATCTCGATGTGATCAAGACAGCGGACTGGGTCATCGACCTCGGTCCCGAGGGCGGCGACGGCGGTGGTCAGATCATCGCGGCCGGTACGCCGGAAGACGTCTCCTCGACCAAAGGCTCATTTACCGGCGAGTTCCTCAAACCGCTCGTCAAAGGCTCGGGCAAATCGAGCCGCGGCGCCAGGATCAGTGCGTAAATACAGCGACGGCTCGATAAGTTCAAGCTCCATCAGGAGGAACCGCCCGTCGGGTCCCCGTACCCAGTCGCCACGACCATAGACTGGCAGGGGAGCGATGTGCGCGAACACTCGCCGTGCAATGTCGAGAAGACCATCGGGCGGCTCAGTTGCGACGATTTCTGAACCGTATTCCTCTTGTACCCGAAAGTCGCCAGCAGCCGGCGTTTTTCCGATCGTGTGGCTGTACTGCCCGTTGAAGAAAAAGAGCGAGTACTCACCGTCGGTATAAATATTTTCAATGAAAGGCTGTGTGAGGAAACGGCGACCCGAAAACGTTGTCGCCAGCCTGGCCAGCAACGCGTCGTTGATCGGATTTGTTAATACATAAGTATCGGTCGCGCTCCCGCCGATCGTCGGCTTGATCACGATCTTGTCTGTGTTGTGCTCAGTGAAGAACCTCGGCGCGTCTTCTACCCGAAACCCGTCGTACCATGCGCTCGGCACTATGTCGTCTCCGCGCGCGGCGATATCTTGCAGGTAGGACTTATCGAGATTCCACCGAACGATGGACAGGTCGTTCAGAAGCACGGCATCACTCCCGTCGATATCCTCGAGCACACGCGTGAACTCCGCCGGGTGCTTCGGGTAATCCCATGGTGTACAGATGTACACAGCATCGAACGCATTCCATGCCGGTTCGCTTCGCCAGGGAACAGTCACTGCATTCCAGCCCAGAGCGGCCATGGGTTCAAAGGACAGGTGAAAGTCTGTGGTGTAGTCGCCCATGTCATCCATGACGAGATACGCAACTCGCTTTTCTTCCATGTCGCCCCCTTAAGAACCGGGCTCCGCGAATTGGCCGGTGAGCAGGAACCGGATGGTCAGCTCGATCGGTTTCTGCATGCGCATCATGAACGCGTGCGAATGGTCGACGACGACGAAATCAGCCATGCCATCGAGCTTGGTGTCTTCTACCGACACACGACCATCGTCCGGGTTTTCAAGTACCGCTGATGTGATCGGATCGATCGTTCGATTCCCTGCGATGACACCAAGCTCAAAATCTGCAGGCCCAAGCGCGAGCGGCACACTGCCTTCGCCCTTGCCGAGCTGCCGCCCGGCCGGGCCATTCAACCAGTCGAAACCCGGTACTTCGTCCAGCTCGTCTACCGCGGCGCTGCCCTGGTTCGGTGGGCCCAACATGACAACCCGGCCGAGTTCGGGGACGTCGTTCTCCGACAGGTACTGCCGTACCAGGATGCCACCCAGCGAATGCGTCACGAAATGAATGCTGTGGATGGCTTCGTTGGCACGGCAGGCGGCCAACCCTTCCTCAACAGCGATTCCCGCCAGTTCCTCAACCGTGTGGTCGCGTGACGGGTAGTCGATATTGGCGGTGATATAACCTTCGGCATCGAGCTCACGTTGCATCTTGTTCATGGATGTCGACGAGCGCATGAGGCCATGCAGCAGGACAACGCATTCGTCAGATTGTGCGACGCTGCCCCACATCACCAACAACAGCACCAGAAAAATTCGTTTCATAGGTTCTCAGACAGCGGGAGCGAAGCCACGTTCACGTAATTGAAGGTCATGCAGGCGACCTAACAGAAGCAACGCGGTCAGCGCACCGAACAGCGCCCACCCCATGTCAGATTGCGTATCCCAAACATAGCCTTGCGTACCGAGGAATGCCTCGGCGGCCTCGTCTGACAACAGCGCCACCCACCACTCAATGAGTTCGTAGAATGCGCTGAAGCCGAGACAAAAACTCACGATAAAGAAGTCGCGCCAACGATTCGAGTTGAATACGTTCAGGCGAATCATTAGCTCCCGCGCAATGATCGCTGGAACGAAGCCCTGTACAAAATGACCAACCTTGTCGTAGTTATTGCGTGATCCGTCAAACACTTCTCGAGCCCAATCACCCAGTGGCACTTCGGCGTAGGTGTAGTGGCCACCGATCATCAATACGATGCAGTGAACGAGTATCAGCACGTACGTGAGAGTCGTGAGTGGAAACCGCTCGCGCGTAAACCACAGGATGACGCCGCCGATCACCGCCGGCGCCACCTCGAGGCCCCACGTCAGGTAGTCCTTGGGATTGACTCCCGACCAGACCAGGACAGCGAGAAAAATAGCTATCCACACCAGCCTCATGCGGTCGCCTCATTCTTCGACCGCCAGAACCCGTTACTACTGAACCGCTGCCAGACCCAGGGCAACCAGCGCAGCAACGCAAAACTCAGCCAAAGCGCCCACGCCAGGATCAGAGCTTTGTAGAGCCACATGGGTACAGTAAACGCTGATGCAAACGGCAGCACAGACTCGCTTCGGTCGGCGAACCAACCCAGCTCGGTTCCATAGGATTGGTGTCCTGCGATGTGCATGTCGGGCGTGCCCAACAGGCCTTGGGGCAACGTCGTAACAATGGCCAGCAAGGCGAATACGGTCAGGCCGCCGACAACGATCTGCACAAAATTGAAACGCCACCAGTTCAGGTCCGTGGGCTTGATCTTCTCCCGAAGGCCACAGATCAGCAGCCACGTCGCAACCAGTGCGAGTACCGGCCAGCTAAAGGTGCTGAAGCCGAGGCCGAGCAACAACCAGTGCCAGGTAGTCAATGGTGCGATACCGATACGACCGAGTATCAGCGCAAACAGAATCAATGCCGCAAGCTCCGGCCAGTACAGTACAGCGGGACCCATTTGCGGGCCCGTCGTACCGAGCAACCATCGATTGTCTGTCCGTGACAATGACAATTCGATATTGCTTGCGGGCGCACCCAGGTCGACCTCGGGTGTGAGCGTACGAAAGCCCATACCTCCGTTGGCTCGCCACGCAACGGAAATTCCATGTTCGCCCGGCAGTATTGGCAGGGTCAGCTCACCATTTTCGGCGCGTAGCGTCTGTTCGCGACCGTCAATGCTGACGCTTGTGACTTCCGCATCGCCTGGCAGGCGCACAACATGTTGCGCGCCTTGAGTAGCGCGGTACTGCAGGCCCATTTTGACGTCGCTACTATGATTGCCGTAGTCGACAGCGAGAGTCACAGAATCGAAGGCCAGCGTGGAGCCCGCGCTGGCTTCGGGCCGTGCGGCAGAAATGACAAGCTCCTCGCCAGCACGCGGGTCGAATTCAGCGATGCGAATGTCGCTAACGTCGCCGCCTGTGTTGCTCTCCGGCAGGCCATCGAACGTGGCATTCCAGATGTTGCCTACCGCAACCCGCCAGGTCTCGTTCCATGGCGCGTCAGCCGATGCGCGTAGTGTCAATGGTGACTTCAGCGGCAAATTGGATATCCAGCTAACCGCGTGCTGCTGCGGGTTCATTGACACGAGCACGCTGCCATCTCTGACCGTGAAATCACCACTCACGATTGTCTCGCCGTCAACCAGCGGCACATCGAGCGTCAACGCACCCTGCGCTGGTGCGACCCGATAAACAGTCGTTCGCACACGCCAATCGAGATCGAGCTCTACCGTTCGTTCGATACGTGCAAACGTTGGAAAACGGCTGCTTTCCCACCGCACAGTATCGTCGCCCTCTTCTGTTTGCAGGCGCGTGAGTTGCAGTGAACCCGACAACAGGCGGCGATCCTTGATACCTGCAATAAACCAACCGTCGGCCTCGACGTTTATTACACGCGGCGGTGTTCCGAACGGTATTTCGAGACTGTCGGCTGCCGGAGCAGGCCCGCGCAGCGTCACTGCGTGGCGCCCGGGTGTGACGTATAGCCAATACATGCCATTGCTGGCGCGGACCACACGGGCGTTGGCCGCGCCGTCGACGAGCACGGCGTTCGGGCGCCAACCCTGGGCCGATCCCGGCAATGGTATCGCTACAGTTTCCAGCGCGTGCACGGCGAGGTTCATGCTGATCGTCTCGCCGCCCACTTGTACGTTTGCTGACGCAATCTCGGCACAGCGAGGCACACAGTCGGGCGGTTCGAGTAATCGTTGTTCGAGTTGCCGCAAGAGGTCGGCATCGGGCATCTGTGCGTCGGCTGCAGGGGCGGCCATCAGCAATGCCACACACATGACAGACGCAAGAGCGCTTGTTGCCTGGCCACGCCCGAGCGTAAGGCCGCCCGGCAAGGTCCAGCGACGATTTGCAATCTCTGCCGCGAGAATTCCGGCAAACAGGAGCATCAGGCCAACTTCGATAAACCGTAGCGCCGATACCAGCCAGCGTGGCAATACGAACAGGCGCATGGTTTGTTCCGCGTCAACAGGACCGCTCCAGGTTAGCGAATAGGTGTTCCAGCGCCATGACGGGATGCCCGGACCGGCCTGTACGATTGCGTTCGGTGCGTAGCGTGAGAATTGCTGCTGCACCTTGTTGCTGGCTACAATAACCTCCTCGATCGCACCGGCCTCGACCGGCCTGGAACGCGCTACCAGACTCGCTTTCTTTTCCGCGCGACCTGGCTCAACTTCCATCATGTCCATCATTTCAGTCGCCGGTGTGACCGCATAATCAGCCAGTCCGTACTGGTTGAATTGCGATTCGAGCTGCGGATAGATCGCGACACGGAGCTGTCCCGCAATGAACGGAACCAGCGCGATGACCAGGGCCACCGCGCTCAACAACTGGTAGCTGCGAACGATCCTGTGCAGTCGTCCCTCCGGCGCCACGCGTAGCAACGCAATTGCAGCCAGCAAGTTCAGCCACAACCAGGTTGGCGCGAACATCTCATGAAAACTCAAGACCAGTGCGAGCAAAGCGACGATGCCGGCGACCGGCGTGAACAAGCGCCATACGGCTATCGTGATGATCAGCACGAGGAAAAAATCGAGCAGCTGCCATTCACTCATCCAGCTGCCATAAGCGTTGTCGACACCCGATGCGGTCAACAGCTTGTGTCCGGGCGGCAGGTTCAGTTCCGCATCGACCTCGGCAAAACGTGCGTCCCAGCCAGTGACCGGCATGTTGCCACGCGTGTCGCTGCGACCCAGTGCCTCAAGATCTACGTCAGTCTGTCGCACCTCGACGCCGGTCTGCCCTTCAGATTCGCCATTCGTGATCAGCAGGTTCTCGCCGTTTTCCCAGGCTGACAATAGTGAGTAGGGGCCAGCCATGTCGAGCCGCCAGTCGGTGCGCATCTCGCCACCGACCTGGTCTTCGACGATGTAGCCACCGCCATCAAAATCCAGCCACAGCGTACGATCGAGCGATAGCTCATTGCTTGCCGATACAACGCCGCGACTGCGTTCGGCAATCAGAAGCGAAGCGCCGTTATCAATACGGAATGCGGGGAACGACCGCCAATTACCGGGCACTTCGACCTGGGCAGGGTCGACCGGGGGCAAGCCTTCCGCGGCCGTAACGCGAAGTCGGTCATTTGACTGGTAGCTCCAGATCTCGGAATCGGGGAGATTCGTGCCGCCGCCATTCCCCATAATTTCGTTCATCACGGCTGGACCACGAGCGCCCAGGTAAATGACCCAGCGACCGGGCCTGACCTGCAAGCGCAGGTTGCCATCCGCCTCCAGCTTCGCCGGAAGCTGGCTCTGTATGTTGAGCGGCACGAATCCTTCCGGCAGGATCGGACCAAAGACTTCCTCGCGGACGCTGCCCGAGACATCAATCTGCAACTGCGTCACAAGCCGGGTGGGCACGTCGTCGGCGACGAGCCGGTAAACAACGGCGCGAACTGAATCCACGGCACGCGTGTCACGCTTGCGCTCACCGAGGAACACGCCACTCTGGTTAAGCTCTGGCCGCGTAACCTCGCGACCATCGACGGTCAGGGTCAATAACCCGCTGTCGACTGGCAGGCGCAGTACACCTGGCCGCTCCTCCCACGCGAATCGCCCGGAGATACGCCAGTTTCCCGGAGCAAGTCGGATGCTGGGAACATTGTCACGCGCGATGACTTCAACTGAGCGCTCGTTGGCCGTCACCCGATCAGGCCAGTGCTCCGGACTGCCCGGCAGAGCGATCCACTGGTCTTCGGCATGCAGTGTCCACTGCTGAGTAAAGCGCCCGCCCGTCGCTGTTACCTCGAGTTGCAGCTGCCCCGGCCAGGCACAAAGATAGTCGTCGCGCTTACCGGCGCCGCGATCGAAGTAGAAGGGGCAATCCCTGTATTCCTTGTCCTTCAGAACCCACTGTTGCCAGCCTGTTAATTCAGCGGGCACATAGTCCTGGGCGAAAGCAGCGCCCGTGACAAATAACAACGTGAGAACGAACAGCCTGAGTTTCTGTAGCATGATTACTCTCCGGCAATACGTGCCTGACACTATACTTCAACGTACCGCGTGATGATTCCGGGTCAGGAGTCAATAATGTGGCGGGCGCTCATCCGCGGGATCGCCTGATTCCCCACCCTCGCCGGCCGAGCGGACACGATCAATCAATGCGCGGCAAAGCTCTTCCAATTGCATTATTTTGGCTTGCTGCCCGGTTACGGCGTCGTTAAGTTCGTCCAGCAACTGGTCCTGGTGAGCAAGCCGTGACTCGAGATCGACGAAACGTTCCTCACTCATGGGTGTCCCCTGTTCGCGTATAGTTATTCAGGTAGGATACACGCCAAATCCCCATGGATCCTCACATGTCACTGCTTCGTTTCGACGACGTCGGCCTAGAATTTGGCGACCAGGTCATTCTGCGCAACGCCGAATTTTCGATCGATCCCGGTGAGCGCGTCTGCCTGATCGGCAGGAACGGTGCTGGCAAGTCGACGACGCTTAAGCTGATTATGGGCACGCTCGAACCGGACCGGGGCGAAATCACAGCAAGACACGACCTGATTGTGAGCACGCTCGACCAGACGTTGCCCGAAGCCATGGATTTGCCCGTCACCGATGTCATTCGCTCCGGCCTGACCCAGGTCGAAGCCCTGCTGGAAGAATACGCACGCAGGTCCGCGATAGAATTGGACAAGCACGGCCTGCGCGAGCTCGAGGCGTTGCATGCCAAGATCGATGCACACGATGGCTGGCATCTCGAGCAGCGCGTCGAGAAGACAATCACAGAACTCAGTTTGCCGGCCGACAAAAATATGAACCAGTTGTCGGGCGGCTGGCGTCGTCGCGTCGCGCTCGCCAAGGCGCTCGTACAAAAGCCGGACCTGTTGTTGCTGGACGAACCCACGAATCACCTCGATATCGCGACGATCAAGTGGCTCGAAGATCGGATCTACAATTACCCCGGCGCCGTGATGTTCATTACGCATGACCGCGCGTTCCTGCAGCGGCTCGCGACGCGCATCGTCGAGATCGACCGGGGCAAGCTCACAAGCTGGCCCGGGGACTACAATAACTTCTTGAGACGTAAGGAAAAATCGCTCGAAGACGAGGCCGTCGCCGAGGACAAGTTCGACAAGAAACTCGCGGAAGAAGAAGCCTGGATTCGTCAGGGCATCAAGGCGCGTCGTACGCGCAATGAAGGCCGCGTGCGATCCTTGCTAAAGATGCGCGAAGAGCGCGAAGAGCGGATTGCGAAGGAAGGCAAGGCGCGTATCTACATCGATGAAGCCGAGCAGTCCGGGCGCAAAGTCATCCGTGCTCGCAACGTGGGCTACAGTTATGGCGACGAAGAAGTAATCCGGAACTTTTCTACCAAGATCATGCGTGGTGATCGCATCGGCTTGATTGGCAACAACGGTGTCGGCAAGACGACATTATTGCGGCTGCTGCTCGGTGAACTCGAGCCGCAAACGGGTACGCTGAAGATGGGCACCGGAATCGAAGTCGGCTACTTCGACCAGCTTCGCCAGACACTGGATCTCGAGAAGTCCGTCGCTTACAACGTCGGCGAGGGACGTACGTATATCAAGCTCAACGGCAAGGACCGTCACGTCGTCGGGTATCTCAAGGGTTTCCTGTTCAGCCCTAAACGCGCAACAACACCCGTCAAGTCACTATCCGGTGGTGAACGCAATCGCGTAATCCTGGCCAAGCTCTTTACACGTCCTGCCAACCTCCTCGTTCTCGACGAGCCGACCAATGATCTCGACATCGAAACACTCGAGGTACTCGAACAGAAACTCTGCGAGTACGCCGGAACACTGATCGTCGTCAGCCACGATCGTGAATTCCTGGATAATGTCGTGACCAGCACGGTGGTATTCGAGGAAGACGGCAAGGTGCAGGAATACGTCGGTGGCTACAGCGACTGGCTGCGTCGAGGGCATGAACTGGCTGTTACCGACAACCCCTACGAAGTCGAACGCAGGAAACGGGAAGCGATCGAGCGAAAGAAGAACAAGGTCGCAACGAAACTCAGCTACAAGGATCAGCGGGAACTGGACAGCTTGCCGGCGGAAATCGAACAGATCGAAGTGAGTATTTCGGCACTGCAAGACACCGTCGCGGCACCCGACTTCTACACGCAGGACGCTGAGTTCGTCCAGCAAAAGCTGGACGAACTCAGTAAAACCGAGGCACTACTCGAACAGCGGATCGAGCGCTGGGGCGAGCTTGAAACGC
>Ga0265303_10003153_pt1 | contig 10296 bp, 9 predicted proteins | sample Helome_2_FD_192494 | JGI IMG/M metagenome (GOLD analysis project Ga0265303, IMG submission 192494) | Marine sediment microbial communities from subtidal zone of North Sea - Hel_20160317 (Illumina Assembly) | ecosystem: Environmental > Aquatic > Marine > Subtidal zone > Sediment ... | reverse complement strand
ACGCCCTAGATTGGTAAATCAATGGACCTCAAGACGGAAGAAGAGCGCTGGGCCGTTTGGATGGTGCAAGCTCGTAGGTTTGCAGAGCGAGAGAACTTCCCCGACGCCGTCGCGCGGTTGAAGCTCGTGCGCGATGCGGTTCGAAAAGCAGTCGGCCAGGCGACCAACGCGAACGAGCGAATGCGCCTGCAGGTGACGCTTGCGCGAGCCACTGAGCAGCTCGAGAGCATGCAATCGCAGTACGAGGCGTGGCACTCCAAAATCGCGGCGCGTCGGCAGCACACCATCGACCAAGCCGCCGAAGAGATGGCGCGTCCGCTTCCCGTAACATCGGACTGACGGTGACTGAACCCGAGTGCTCGGCTGCGTCACTCGAAGCGGGAGAGTCTCTTGCGGGGACTGCCGTGGAGTCGGTCGATCGCTGGTTGCTTCTCGAAGTCACAGAGCCCTGGGCGCCCAAGGCTATTCAAACCCAGGCCCTACCCGAAACGGTGCGATCCCAGCTCAGCCGCTGGCTCGAAGGTCCACGGACCCGCTTGCAGCTCATTCGGCGCCCTGGGCGCTCCGGCAAGCGTCCGCTTTTCATGATGGTTCGCTCCGCCGGCGATCGGCCACAGACCACGAAGCTCGAGCTCGGCCGCTACGAAGAGCTCGTCGGACTCGACCTCGACAAGCTGCCTGCGGCGCCGAGCGAGCCGATTTGCTTGGTTTGCGTGCACGGCCGACGCGATCGCTGCTGTGGCGTTTTGGGCGGCACCGTGTTCCGTGCCATTCAATCGCAGGCCGTCGACACCTGGCAGACGAGCCATCTCGGCGGGCATCGTTTCGCAGCCTGTGCGCTCTGGCTGCCCGATGGCTTGATGTATGGACGGCTCCGCGCCGAGCATGCGCCGGCCTGGGTGGCGGCACGGCAAGCCGGGGAACTGGGTGAGCTCGACTTGTTTCGAGGCCGCTGCGCCTACGACCGACCGACGCAGGCAGCGGAGATTCTCGTGCGAAAGCGCCTGGGGCTGCAGACAGCCGACGGGATCGAATGGCTTGGCACCGAAGCGACGTCCGAGTCGAGCTGGGAGGCGCGCTTTCGAGTTGGTTCCGACGAACAGGCGGTTCGGCTGCAATTGGAGCTCACCGCGGCTAGCCGGCCGGCCAGCTGCGGCGGGGAACCAGAGGCGGTGACGGAGTTCGTGGAGGGCTAGGGGGATCGACCTGCTTTTCGGTGCGACTCCTGCTTCTCCAGGGCGCTGGTTGCCACAATGGGCTAGAAGCGGGGTGTGGAACTCTGGTTGCTCGCGCTTTGGGCTCTTTCTGGCGCCGCGCTTCTGTTCACGCACCTCCTGATGGCTTGGCGCGTGCTTTCGGGACCCCTCGCTGCGCAGTGGCGCTACTTGGGTTTCCTCGTGCCCGTCTTCACTCCGATCGTCGCGTGGCGCGGCGGCAACCGCCTCGGTCCGCTCACCTGGTTTCTGTTCTTGGTGATCTATCTCTCCGCGCGCATGATCGAGGTCTGATGTCCGACGCTCGCCATCCGTTCGTGACGGTTCGAGTTCGTTCCGAGCAGCTCGAGCTTGCGCAACTCCGTCTCTGGGAGCTCGGCGCAACCGGTCTTGAAGAGCGAGACCAGACGACCTTGGTGCGCGACGCCGAGTCTGGCGGAGCCCTCGTCATCGCTGCGTTCGCCGACGAGGCATCCGCGCAGCACGCCTTGCGTGAAATGCGAAACGAGTACGAAGCCGATATCCTCTACCTTCCAGGCGCGGATTGGGCCACGGAGTGGCGACGTGGATTCAGCGCTCAGCGCATTGGGAGGCGCCTCTTGCTACACCCTTCCTGGGAACGCGCGGAAAGCAAGCCCGGAGACGTGGTCCTCACGATCGACCCGGAGAACGCATTCGGAAGTGGGGACCATGAAACCACGCGACTCGTCCTGCGGGTTCTCGATGAGCGCGTGGCCGGCGGGGAGCGCGTCTTGGACGTTGGATGCGGGAGCGGGGTCTTGTCGATCGCCGCACTTCGTCTAGGTGCGGCCTCGGCTCTCGCGACGGACATCGACGAAGATTCGGTGATCGTGACAGCGCGAAACGCAGAGCTAAACGGCGTGGCTCCTGCCCTGCGGGCATCGACTCAGCCCTTGGCCGCGGTCGACGGGATCTTCGACATCGTGCTTGCCAACATCGAGACCAGGGTCCTCCTACACATGCCTGAATATCTCCGGGAGCGGCTGGCGCCTGCCGGGCTGTTGGTCTTGAGCGGCATTCTTCTACCCGAGCGCGACGAGCTTCTCGCAGCCTACGCGCCGATGAAGCTCGAACAGTGCCTCGAAGAAGGCGAATGGTGCGCCTGCGTGCTGACGCGAGCAGGGTCATGACGCTTCGAAGGCTTTACGCGCCGGGTTTGCCGGACGAGGGCGGGGCCGTCGTTCTCGGTGAGGCGTCGAGCCGCCACGTGCGGGTGCTCCGACTTCGGGCCGGTGAGCCGGTCGTGCTCTTCGACGGGAAGGGTCGGGCTGCGACGGCTCGCTTGGAATCGGTTGCCGATACGGTGGTCTGTCTTGCAGAGCCTCCGGTCGCCTCCGCGCGAAGACGCGCGCGCATCGTCCTCATGCTTGCCGTTCCGAAAGGCTCGAAGCTCGATGAGTGCGTGCGTGCGTCGACCGAGCTGGGCGTCGATGAGGTCGCACTCATGCAAACCGAACGGACAGTTCCCCGTTGGGATCCCGCGCGCACGCGCACGCGTCTCGATCGGCTCACTCGAATTGCGAGCGAAGCGGCCGCTCAGTGTGAGCGCGACGACGTGCCCATCGTTCACGCCCCTTTGCCCGTTTCCTCTTGGCTCGACGAGATGCCGGCGACCGCGACTGGCATTCTGTTTGCCGCCCGCGCCGAGGGATCGGTGACGCTCGATCGCACCAGGGATCAGGTTTGGTGCGCTTTGGGGCCCGAAGGAGGATTCGCCGAGCACGAGATCCTGCTCTTCGAACGGTCCGGTTTTTCGGTGGCAAGCTTGGGAACCCGCGTCTTGCGGGTCGAGACAGCCGTCCCAGCCGCCCTGGCCATTGTCGGAGATCGCCTCGGTGACGTCCGACAAGCTCGTTGACAGCCTGGCAGGTGCGAAGCCACCATTGAAAGGAATATGTCCGTTCTTGCCTCGCTCCTGGTTCGCGACCAGGTCATCTCCGTGGATCGCGTCCAGGGAGCCATCCAGGATCAGGTGATGCGCGGGGGCAATCTCGACACCGTGCTCCTCGAACTCGGCTTGCTGCGCGAGAACGAAATAAACGCCTACTGCGCAGCCGTGTACGGACTACTCCCTGCGACGCGCGATGAGGTGATGCAGACGACGGTAGCCACGATTCGCGTCTTGCCGCGGGAGTTCGCCGTTCGGCATCGCTTGATCCCCGTGGCGAGAACCGAAGACGCGGTCGTGCTGGCGGTCGACCGTCCCTTGCCGGATGCGACGTTGCGCGAAATCTCTTTCGAGCTCGGCATCGATCCGGTGCAGCGGATCGTTTGCTCGGTGCGCATCGAAGCAGGCTTGTCGCTTCACTACGACATCGAGATGACGGCTCGGATGCGGCAGCTCAACCACCAGCTGGAGGCCGCGGATCCCGGCACGATTCCCTACGTCGTGCCGTTTGACGGCGTTGGAAGCCGAAGCTCGATTCCGCCGATCAAAGATGCGTCCGGCTCTTTCCCGCGTGCCAATTCGTCGATACCGTCACCGACAGGCATCGCCGATACCGAACCCCCGGTTGCGGTGGCGCCGAACGTGGCGACATCGGTTCCGGCCGGCACGTTTCGGGATTCCGATCCTGCAGGGAGCCGCAGCCGCTCCGAGCCGAAGACCGGCTTCGTCGATGCGACGCGATATAGCCTTCCGCCGCGCCCACCCGAGATACTGGGCCGCCCCTCGATGCGTCAAAGGAGCTCCAAACGCCCCTCAGGCGCGAGCGGTCGCCCCGTGTCGAGGCCCAGCGGGCCTACCGGTGCATCGCAGCCCGCACCGGCGACGGGCTGGCAGCCGGCGCCCGCACCGGCCACTGGTTGGCAGCCGGCGCCCAGACCCGCTCCGCCTCAGCCGGCTTGGCAACCTGCCCCCCCACCGCGTTCCGCGCATTCCGGGCATCATCTTCCTGTCGATCCGCGTCGGGACAACGACGGAAGCGCGATGTCACACGACGTCGTATCCTTGCCCCCGGGGACGCCGAGCTCGGCGCCGCCCAACGTGGACAGCGAGCCGGTCGGCCGGAGGTGGAAACCCGCACCTGCGCCTCTCGTCGACGAGGGCTCGCTCCCGAGCGTCATTGTGGACTTTGGGGAAGAAGTCGAAGGGCTGGTTGCGGCGCTTCGAAACGGCAGCCCTGAAGACGACATGCTGATCCCACCTCTCTTGTCGCTCGGCGAGGCCGCGCTCCCGGCGTTGGTTCGGGAGTTCCCAGGCAAGCTCTGGTTCGACCGCAACGAGCCGCACGCGAACATCCCGGCAGGAAGAGACGTTTCTCCCATCGCCAGGGCCTTCGTGGCGTTTGGTGCCCATTCGGTCCCGTACCTGATCCCTCTGCTCGACGACGAGGACCCGGACATTCGCTACTACGCTGCCGTCGTCGCTTCGGAGTTCGTCCATCCAGACCTGGTGCAGCCCGTGGGCCGCCGTTTGTTCGACAGCGATCCGGGAGTCCGCAGCAATTCGTACCGAGCGCTGAGCGTCCTCTATGCATGCGAGGTCGAGTTCACGCAGCTCATCGAGCGGCTCCGCGCTTCGGCGCGGGACGGCCGGAACGTCGAATCGCAGGCGGCCTCCGTCGACGCGCTAGGAAGGCTGCGAGATGCGGATTCGTTCGAGTTTTTCGTCTCCTTGCTCGAAAGCCCAGATCCCGACGTGGTCGGCGCAGCGCATTCGAGTCTGGTGCGCCTGAGTTGCCAGGACTTCAACCGCAGCAAGAAGAAATGGAGCGTCTGGTACGAGAAGCACCGCGCCGAGCACCGCGTGGTTTGGCTGATCAACGCGCTCATGCACTCCGACGAGCGCTTGCGTCGGCGTGCCGGCGATGAGCTCCGACACCTCACGCAGGAGGACTTCGGCTACGAGCCGGGGAAGTCGAAGAAGCTGCGGCTCGCCGCGCAGAAGAAATATCGGACCTGGTGGGTAGGCGTTGGTTTTCGGATGTTTGTGGAACCGCAGCCCGGCGGTTCTGGTCATGCCCACAGCCGGTGATAGACTTCGCCCGCATCGCCCAGACGAGTAGACGAGCTCCTATCGTGCGAATCCCGAGGCTCCTAAGCATATTGGGTCCTGCGTCCGTTCTTTACGTTCTGGCCGCACGGGCCTCTTCGAACCCCGCCGCGTCCCCGGACTGGTTCCTGGCGTTGCTGTCCCTCGCTTTCTCGCTCACACCGCTCGCGGTGCTCGGGTCCTGGTCGAGCAGGCGTGGCGCATCGCGGCTGGCGTTCATGGGCGTGAGCCTCGCCGTTGCGATTGCATCGGCTCGGACCGCTTCTCCGCTCCTCGATCTCACCCACGACCTGGCCTGGTTATTGGCCGCGCTGACGATGCTCGATCTCGTCTTGCCGCGCGAGACCGGTTCGCTTCTCCGATACGGCGCCCTAGGCAGTCTTGCGTCGGCTGCGTTCGTCGGGGCTGCCTTGGCCCGAGAGGGCCTGCTTCCGGAAATGACATTCGCCGTCATCGTCGTCCTCGGAATTCTGACGACCGGCGCCCTTCACCAAATCGTGATGGTTGGCAGAGGACATGTCGTCGAAGGCGCCTTGTCGGGGATCGCACTGGCCGGCCTTGCCGTGGGGCTAGCGTATTCCTGGTTTGGTCCGTTCGAAGGCGTGCTCGCCACCACGGTCGAGTTTGGGGTGGCTTCGTTGCTCTGGCTAGGGCACCTCGCCTGGCTCGATCCGGGATGGCGCTCTTTGCGGCGTGTTGGTGTGCCGGTCGTCGTTGCTTCTGCTCTTTGTTTTGCGGTGACGCTGGTCGTCACTCCCGACGCGCCTCTCGAGAGATGGCAGCTCGGCTTGTTCGCACTCGGCTCGGGAGTCCTTTGGTGGCTGACATTTTCGTTTGTGCGAAGGCTTTCCAATCGCGCCGTATGGAGTACTTCGGGACGCCTTGCCGACGCCGCGGAAGCCGCGCGGAATCGCCTGGTCGGCGGCGCGGCACTCGAAGAGGTTGCCACTGGAGTCCTCGCCCCCTTCAGCGATGTCTTTGACAGTAGAAAAGGGTCTCCGGAGCTATTCACCCTAGAGCCCTCCCTGAGGCTCCGGCTCGACACCGGCGAGCGCGCGAATATCAAGCCGGCCAAGGCCCCATCCACAATCATTCAGGCGCTCTTTGCCGACGACCAGCACGGCGCACTCGATCTCGTCGGTCTGCAAGTCAGGGTCGTTCGCGAGCCATCGATTCGAGCGCTCGTGAACACGATGACAGACCAAGGGATGGGCTGCGCACTCCCTTGTATGCACATGGACCATCTGGAAGGTTTGCTTCTTCTCCCTCTAGGCGATCGGTCGGAGCTACTCTCCCGAACCGAGCTCGACGAGCTTGGACGCTTGGCGGATGCGCTCGGAGGGGCTCTAGCTTCGGCGCTCGCGCAACGCCGGGCGGACGCCCACATTCATGAGCTGTCCACGATCCGGCGGGAGGCGGAAGACCGAATCACGGCGCTCGAAGCGGAGCTCGATCAACTGCGTGGCCAGTGTGACGTGCTCGGGCGCGGCCTCGCCGAAGATCGGACGCTTCACGTGGCGTACAGCCAGTCGATGAGGCGCGTACAAACGCGCGCGATCGAGCTGGCTCCGCTCCTTGATCCGGTTCTGCTCGTCGCTCCGGCTGGCGCTCCGGTCTTGCCCGTCTCCCGCTTCATCCATGACCGCGGGCCGCGCTGGGAGGCGCCGTTCATCGTGGCGGATTGCTCAGCAGCGCCGCCCGATCAGGTTGCGAGCTTGCTCTTTGGCTCACCCAGCGAGCGCCGCGCGGGTTGGTTCCACTCCGCGGCGGGCGGGACCTTGCTGCTGCGAGACCTTCCCGCGCTGTCCAAATCAAACCAGGCGCGTCTTGCCGCAGCATTGGCCGAGCAGGATACTAGCGTGCACGAAAGTGCAGAGAAGCGACCGCCGCGACCGAGGCTCATCGCAACCACGCGGGCGCCGCTGGCCGAGCTCGAACGGCGCGCTGCGCTCGACCCCGAGCTAGCCAGACAGCTGACGCGACCGGGTCTAGAGATTCCGCCATTGCGGGACCGGCGCGAAGACGTTCCCTCGCTTGCACTTCTTGCGATCGATCGGGCTTGCCGCGTGCTGGCGCGTGAGCCCGTCGGCATCACGGAAGACGCGATGTCCGCACTCGTCGATCACGACTGGCCCGGTGACGTCGCCGAGCTCGAGCTCATCATCGAGCTAGCGGTCGCCAAAACCTCCGCCAAGACGATCGCGCTTCGCGATCTGCCCCCGCTCGCTTGGCCTGGGGCCGACGAAGAGGAGTCGCTGACCGGTACCTATATCGAGGTCGAGCGCCGTCTCCTCGAACGCGCTCTTCTCCGGTCCGGCGGCAACAAGAGCGAAGCCGCGCGCATGCTCGGGCTGAAGCGTACGACTTTCCTCGATAAACTCCGGCGCCACGGGCTGGAGCAACGGGCGCCCCATGACCTCGGTGGCACGGCGGTTGGCTGAGTCGATGCAACCGATCCTCCTTTGGGACGTGATGGGCACCCTCGTCCACGATCCGTTCTTCGAGGAGATGCCGGAGTTCTTTCAGCTGAGCTTCGAGGAGCTGCTCGCGGTCAAGCATCCAAGCGCCTGGGTCGAGTTCGAGCGCGGTGAACGCAGCGAAGAGGATTTTCTCGCGCGTTTTTTCGCCGATGGTCGGGAATTCGACCGAAAGGGTTTCGTGAGACTCGTTCGCTCTTCGTACCGATGGCTTCCTGGCCTCGAAGAGCTTCTCGAAGAGCTCCACGGCGCAGGATGCCGCATGCACGCGTTCTCCAATTATCCGGTTTGGTACCAACTGATCGAAGAACGCCTGAGCCTGTCGCGGTTCCTCGATTGGACCTTCGTCTCTTGCCTCACTGGGCTGCGAAAGCCGGACTCCGCAGCGTACGCACAGGCCTTGGATGCCCTTGGCGTGGCCGGAGAGCGCTGTGTCTTCATCGATGATCGCGTCGGCAATTGCGATGCTGCACGCGATCACGGGATTCACAGCCTGGTCTTCGAAGGGGTCGAGCCTTTACGCGCCTCGCTGCGGGAAGCTGGCCTGCTCTGATCATTCGCGGTGGCTTTTCGACCACCAGCGCTGATAACTCGCCTGGATCGTCAGGAACTGATCGCGGTCGGCCGTCTCGGACAATGGCTGCAAGAAGCGCGTCAAATGCCAAAGCTCGCGCGACGCGAGCAGACGAATGTTGGCACGGCCGTCTCCAAGCCCTTCGATCAGCCACTGAATGCGAGTTTCGTGACCGCGCTCCGAGAGCCAGCGGAGCCAAGGGTCCCGCGAAAAGCCGAAGTCGTGGGCGGTCAGCACCCTGAGCCCGACGCGGCAGGCGGTGGCGATCCCGCGATCGGAGTCGGCCAGCAAATCGACGAAGAGCGCGGCCGAGGCTTCGTCGCGCAGCTGAGTCAGAGCCGAAATCGACCGGCGCCGAATGGGGAGCGGCTGCGTGACCTCCGAGGCACAGCGGCGCAGCTCGCCGAGGGCACTTCGAAACAGGGCTTCATGTTGGTACGCGCTCAACAGATGCAACGCGACTCGCCGGCATTCACGGTCATCGTCGAGCGAGGCCTGCATCAGCGGCTCGATGAGTCGCGGGCTCGAATACGCTGCACAGACCACGGCCGCATAGTAGCGAACCTTCGGGGTCGGATGGCGCATCAGGCGAGCGAGATACGGGATCGCCTCTCCCTCGAAGGCGGCTAGCGCGGCGGCGATCGCCGAAATCTCGTCGGGACGCTGCAAGCGCGAATCGGTCGCCAAGGCATCGCGCCACAGCGGTCCTGGGAAGTTCTCGGCCAACTCTTCGAGCGCGAAATTCCCAAGCGCCATCAGGCGTCTCACCACCGGCGCAATCTCTCTGGGGCCAAGGGTGACCAGCTCGTCCACTAGTCCTTGCGCGAGGTCGACCAGGTTTTCCTTGAGCACCGGCTGGCTGTCGGAGCCTCTGTCCGCTGCTGCGGGCGCCTTCGTGCGGACGCGCGACCCACTGTCCTCGGTCCCACCGTCCGCTGCCGTCGGAATGACACCCGCGGGTAGCGGGTACTTTCGCCTCGGCCCAGCCATCGCGATGGTTATACCAGGACCACGGCATTTGAGGTGCGACTCGCTAGTCTTGTCCTGTTTTTGCTGGCAAACTGCGCCGTTGTGTACAGGATGATCGTGCGTGAGCTGGCGGGTCCGGCCGCCTTGGAGCGTGAAGAGCTGAGCGAAGTCCATGCCGGCCCGGGCGAGGTCGTCATCGACGTGCAAGCCGTGGGCTGCAACTTCTTCGACACGCTCATCACCGAGGGCAGGTACCAGGTCAAGCCCGAGCTGCCGTTCTCCCCGGGCGCCGAGGTCGCAGGAATCGCTCGTACGATTGGCGAAGGTGTTTCGCGTTTCTCAGTAGGCGACCGCGTGAGCGCCTTGCTGGAGTACGGCGGTTATACGTCGACTGTGGCTGCGCCTGAGACGCGTGTCTTTCCCATCCCTGGCGAGATGAGTTTCGAGGAGGCCGCGGCCCTCGGACTCGTTTATCAGACCTCGTATGTCGGCTTGGCGCATCGCGCAAACCTACGGCAAGGCGAAACGCTCCTGGTGCACGCGGCGGCCGGAGGAGTGGGGCTCGCCGCGGTTCAACTCGGCGTCGCGCTCGGTGCGAAGGTCATCGGTACCGCGGGGACAGCCGAAAAGCTTGCGCTCGTAAAAGAAAACGGAGCGCACGAAGCGATCAACTACCGCGAAGAGGATTGGGTCGAGAGAGTGAAAGCGCTGACCGCGGGGCGTGGGGTGGACGTGGTCTACGACCCGGTTGGCGGGGAGACTTTCGATCTGTCGACCAAATGCATCGCCTTCGAAGGAAGGATCCTCATCATCGGCTTCGCGAGCGGACAAATCCCATCTGCGAAGATGAACCGCGTGTTGGTGAAGAACTTCTCCTTGATCGGGCTGCATTGGGGGCTCTACTTCAAGAAGAATCCCCGCGTGATTCAGGCGGCTCAGGACGCGATCGTACGCCTGCATGCCGCGGGAAAAATCGCCCCATTGGTCTCTGCGACCTATCCCCTATCCGAGGCCAAAGCCGCGCTCGCTGAGCTCGGCGGCCGGAAG
>Ga0265303_10003152_pt1 | contig 10297 bp, 12 predicted proteins | sample Helome_2_FD_192494 | JGI IMG/M metagenome (GOLD analysis project Ga0265303, IMG submission 192494) | Marine sediment microbial communities from subtidal zone of North Sea - Hel_20160317 (Illumina Assembly) | ecosystem: Environmental > Aquatic > Marine > Subtidal zone > Sediment ... | reverse complement strand
CAGCATCAATTTCCTGCCTCTGATAAAGCGTCACCCGACGCAGCAACTGCGCCTGCGTGTCGCACGCTACTGCATTCCTGTCGTGGGCCTTGTGTCTACCTACATCGCGTTCAATGCGAACCGGGTTGTCGAAGTGCTGCTGGATTCAGTGGCCGTATTGCTGGCCGCAATAATCGCACCGTTCATCGCCTGTTTCTGGTGGAACCAGGCTAATCGATCAGGCGCACTTGCTGGCATGGTTGCCGGGTTCATTGCATGGCGGGTAGCTGCTGCGATGGGCATGAACTTCCCGCCCGACTTGTTCGGCTTCTGCGTCTCTGCCGTCGCACTGGTCGTCGTCACCCTGGCGACACAGAAATCCGACCCGCCCCGACCGCTCACGGATTGCGACGGCAAGGTTGTTGAACTAAGAAACCGCTAGCGCTTGCCTTTGAGTTTCTGCGCTGCCCGGTAGCGCGCACGCGCCTCTTCCAACTCGGCCTGGGCGCGGGAAACGTCGGTTTGATCCGACGCGCCTTCGAGCGCCTTCTCTGCGTCCCGCTGCGCAGATAGTGCAGCGGCTTCGTCAAGCTGGTCGCCGCGCAGGGCCGTATCGGCAAGCACAGTTACCTGCTTCGGCTGCACCTCGAGCATGCCGCCCGTGATGTAGAAGCTTTCTTCCTTGCCATCGGCGTCCTGAACCCGGACTTCACCCGGCTTCAGTGTCGTCAGCATCGGTGCGTGACGCGGCGCGATGCCGACCTCACCCATCGACGCGGGCGCAAACACCATCGCGGCTTCGCCAGAGTGGATCTCACCCTCGGCTGAAACGATGTCGACCTGAATGGTAGCCATTATTTCTACTCAGCTATTACTGGAACTTCGGCGCGTTCTCGACAGCTTCGTCGATCGTGCCGACCATGTAGAACGCCTGCTCGGGAATATGATCGTAGTCACCGTTGACGATACCGTTGAAGCCACGAATGGTCTCGGCGAGTGTTACGTACTTGCCCGGCGAGTTCGTGAAGACTTCAGCAACGAAGAACGGCTGCGACAGGAACTTCTGGAGCTTGCGAGCGCGGTTAACGATTTGCTTGTCTTCTTCCGACAGCTCATCCATACCGAGAATCGCGATGATGTCCTGCAGTTCCTTGTAGCGCTGCAGTACGGCCTGCACGCCACGCGCACAGTCGTAGTGTTCCTGGCCGATGACCAGCGGGTCGAGAATTCGCGAGCTCGAGTCGAGTGGGTCGACAGCCGGGTAGATGCCCAGCTCAGCAATATTACGTGACAGTACGAGCGTTGCATCAAGGTGAGCAAATGTCGTTGCCGGAGATGGATCGGTCAAATCATCCGCAGGTACGTAGACCGCCTGGAACGACGTAATCGATCCGGTCTTCGTCGAGGCGATGCGCTCCTGGAGAATACCCATTTCCTCAGCCAGTGTTGGCTGATAGCCCACCGCTGAAGGCATACGACCGAGCAATGCAGATACTTCGGTTCCTGCCAGTGTGTAACGGTAGATGTTATCGATGAACATGAGAACGTCACGGCCCTCGTCGCGGAACGCTTCGGCCATTGTCAGGCCCGTCAGTGCGACGCGAAGTCGGTTACCGGGAGGCTCGTTCATCTGGCCGTAGACCAGCGATACCTTGTCGATAACGCCTGACTCTGTCATCTCGTGGTAGAAGTCATTACCTTCACGGGTTCGCTCACCGACACCGGCGAATACCGAGTAACCTGAATGCTCGTGAGCGATGTTACGAATCAGCTCCATCAGCGTTACGGTCTTGCCTACGCCGGCGCCGCCGAACAGGCCAACCTTGCCGCCCTTGGAGATCGGCATGATCAGGTCGATAACCTTGATGCCCGTTTCCAGAAGCTCGGTCGTTGCTGCCTGATCTTCATAAGAAGGGGCCGCGCGGTGAATCGGCATATGTACGTCGGCACCAATGTCGCCGGCATTGTCGATCGGCTTGCCCAGCACGTCCATAATGCGACCCAGCGTCTTCTCACCCACCGGCACAGTAATCGCGCTGCCCGTGTTAGTAACGGCCATTCCACGTTTCAGGCCTTCCGACGAACCCATTGCGATCGTGCGGACAACGCCGTCGCCCAGCTGCTGCTGAACTTCGAGCGTAATGCCCGGCTCATCGATAATGAGTGCGTCGTAAATCTTGGGGATCTGGCCCGCCGGGAACTCAACGTCCACAACAGCGCCAATTACCTGCACAGTAGTTCCAGTGCTCATACTAGTTCCTTACCCTGATACGGCAGCAGCGCCGCCGACAATTTCTGAAATTTCTTGTGTGATCGCAGCCTGCCGAGCCTTGTTGTACTCGAGCTGCAACCCATCGATGATGTCACCTGCGTTATCCGTAGCCGACTTCATCGCAACCATTTTTGCCGCCATCTCGCAGGCGAAGTTCTCGACCGCACCGCGGTAAACCTGCGACTCGATGTAACGCATCAGCACGTCATCCAGCAGCTCACTCGCGCCGGGCTCGTAGATGTAGTCCCAGTGCGCCTGCAGCTCACCGTCATCCGTGCTTACCCCGCTTGCCGGCAGCAATTGCGTGACCACTGGCGTTTGAGTCATTGAGTTAACGAACTCATTGTGCACAACGAACAGACGGTCGATCTTCCCCTCTTCGTAGGAATTGAGCATGATCTTGATCGAGCCGATCAGGTCATTCACCGTCGGTTTGTCGCCAAGGTGTGTTGCCGTACCGACAACCTTGCCGCCCATACGGCGAAAGAAAGCCACCGCCTTCGCGCCGACAAGCGCCAGGTCAACTTCTACATCGTTGTCCTGCGAATCGGCAATTTCGCCGATCATCGTTTTGAACAGGTTGGCGTTGAGGCCGCCACAAAGACCGCGGTCTGTCGATATGACAATGTACCCGACGCGCTTCACTTCGCGCTCGGTCAGGAACGGATGCCTGTAGTCGGGGTTGGCGTGCGCAAGGTGGCCAATAACACGACGAATGCGCTCCGCGTAGGGGCGCGACGCTTCCATCTGTTTTTGGGCCTTGCGAATCTTGCTCGCCGCGACCTTTTCCATCGCACTCGTGATCTTCTGCATGTTCTTTACAGATGCGATCTTTGAGCGGATTTCCTTTTCACCGGCCATGGGGGCTCCTAGTAAGCGCCTTTCTCAGCGAACGCTTCGCAGATGCCCTTCAGGGTTGCTGCGATGTCGTCGTTGTAATCGCCCGATGCATTGATTGCGTCGATATCGGCCTGGTTGTTCGCGCGAGCGAAGTCATGCAGGGCCTCTTCGTAATCAACAACCTTATTAACCGGCACCGGATCAATAAAGCCTTCGTTCGCTGCGAACAGCGACAAGGCCATCTCGGCAACTGACAGTGGCGAGTACTGCTTCTGCTTCATGAGCTCGGTAACACGCTCACCACGCTCGAGCTGCTGGCGTGTCGCCGCGTCGAGATCAGATGCGAACTGCGCGAAGGCCGCGAGCTCGCGGTACTGAGCCAGTGCGAGGCGTACGCCACCGCCGAGCTTCTTGATGACCTTCGTCTGCGCCGCGCCACCTACACGAGATACCGACAGACCTGCGTTAATCGCCGGGCGGATACCTGCGTTAAAGAGGTCAGACTCGAGGAAGATCTGGCCGTCAGTGATAGATATAACGTTCGTCGGAACGAAGGCCGATACGTCGCCACCCTGCGTTTCAATAATCGGCAGCGCCGTCATCGAGCCGGTCTTGCCTTTGACCTTGCCACCCGACACGTTCTCGACGTGCTCGGCATTGACGCGCGATGCGCGCTCGAGCAGGCGGGAGTGCAGGTAGAAAACGTCACCCGGGTAGGCTTCTCGGCCCGGCGGACGACGCAGCAACAGCGATACCTGGCGGTAGGCCCATGCCTGCTTCGTGAGGTCATCAAAAATAATCAGCGCGTCTTCGCCCTTGTCGAGGAAGTACTCACCCATCGAGGCGCCCGCGTACGGTGCGATGTACTGCATGGCAGGGCTATCGGCAGCGGCAGCAGCAACGATGATCGTGTGATCCAGTGCGCCCTCTTCTTCTAGCTTCCGTACAACGCCGGCGATCGACGATGCCTTCTGGCCGATGGCGACGTAGATGCACTTAATGCCCGTGCCGCGCTGGTTGATGATCGTGTCGACTGCTACAGCGGTCTTACCCGTCTGCCGGTCACCAATGATCAGTTCGCGCTGGCCGCGGCCGATGGGCACCATTGAGTCGATCGACTTCAGGCCCGTCTGCACCGGCTGGCTGACTGACTGGCGCTCGATGACTCCCGGCGCAACCTTTTCGATCGGTGCAGACAGATCGGTGTCGATCGGGCCTTTACCGTCAATCGGGTTACCCAGCGAATCAACAACTCGACCCAGCAGTGCTTCACCAATAGGCACTTCGAGAATGCGCCCTGTCGTCTTGACGGTGTCGCCTTCCGAGATGTGCTTGTAGTCACCCAGGACAACCGCGCCGACCGAGTCCTGCTCGAGGTTAAGCGCCATACCGAAGGTGTTCTGCGCGAACTCGAGCATCTCGCCGTAGCGAGCGTCGGCCAGACCGTGGATGCGAACAATGCCATCGGTTACCGCGATTACGGTGCCGACGTCACGCGCTTCCGCGGAAGCCTCGAAGTTCTCGATGCGTTCTTTAATCAGCGTGCTGATTTCAGAAGCTTTGAGTGCCATTTCCTTTTCCTCTTATTTGACCAGTGCGTGGGCCAGGCCTTCGAGCCTGGCACGCAGTGATCCATCAATTACGACATCGCCGGCGCGGATCACAGCACCACCAATGAGGTTTTCATCTATTTCTGTTGTGAGCTTCACTTCGCGACCCAACCGCGCTTTCAGGGAGCTGATAATTTCCTGCTCCTGAGCCTGGCTAAGTGGCGCTGCCGACGTGACAATCGCGTCGACGCTGTTCTCGACTTTCGCCTTGAGGGCCTCGAAATGCCCTGCGATTTCCGGCAATACGCCGACACGTTTGTTCTCGAGCAGTAGCTTGATGAAGTTCGTGCCATGCTGACTGCCGCCGGCAAACACGGAACCCTCGCCGACCACTTTTGCAAACAGCCCCTGCAGAAATGTCAGCCGTTCGTCGTCAGACAATGACGGCACTCCCAGGAACGCAGCGACCTCGCCATCTTCCATCAGCGCTTTCGCGGCCGCGAACGACTCGGACAGTTCCGCCAGCGCGTTGCTTTCCTGGGCGACCTCAAACGCCGCTTGTGCGTAAGGCCTTGCTACTGTGTTGTTATCAGCCACGGTCTAGAGCTCCTGCGCAAGCTTGCCCAGGATGTCCTCGTGCGCCTTGTCGTCGATCTCGCGATTCAGGATCTTCTCGGCGCTTGAAATAGCAATTGCCGATACCTGGCCACGCAGCTCTTCGCGAGCCTTGTTGGATTCCTGCTCGATCTCAGCCTTGGCGGCACTAAGCTGACGCTCGCGCTCCTTGACCCCGGCGTCTTTGCCGTCAGCAACGATTTCGTTGGCGCGGGCATGAGCCTGGTCAAGAATGCCAGTGGCCTGCTGACGGGCTTCGCCAACGATCTCGTCAGCCTGCGCCTGCGCTTCCACCAGCTTTTCCTGGCTCTTGTCGGCAGCGGCGAGGCCTTCCTCGATCTGCTGCTGGCGCTCTTCGAGGGCGCTCAGGATGTGCGGCCAAATGAGCTTTGCGCAGAGCCATACAAATACGATCATCGCGATCGTCTGGCCAATGATAGTTGCATTTAAGTCCACAGATTTCTCCTAAAGAAAAAGCGGCTGCGTCGCTTGCGACACAACATCAGTTCTTGCTTTTTCTGCTTAGCCTGCGACCGGCTTAAGTGCTTCCTGAAGCTGACCTACGAACGGGTTTGCGAAAGCAAAGAACAACGCGATACCAACACCGATCATGGCCACAGCGTCGAGCAATGCGACGACGAGGAACATCTTCGTCTGCAGCATCGGCGCGAGCTCCGGCTGACGTGCAGCACCTTCAAGGAAGCGGCCGCCCAAAAGGCCCATGCCAATACCAACGCCGAGGGCGCCAAGGCCAATCAGAAGTGCGACAGCGATAGCCGTGAACGCAATAACAGTTTCCATCATTTTCTCCTACGGAGGATCAAGTCCAGCTTGTTGAAATTAAAAGGTATGTTTAATTAGTGTTTCTCTGATGCAAGACTCAAATAAACCACGGTCAACATCATGAAAATAAAGGCCTGCAAGGTAACAATCAGAAGGTGGAATACTGCCCACCCGAGGTGAGCCAGGCCGCCCAATGCGCCGATCAGAATATTGCCGCTAAACATGACCGCTATCAGGATGAAGATCAGCTCGCCGGCGAACATGTTGCCGAAGAGCCGCAGGCTGAGCGACAGCGGTTTTGCGAAGAGCGCAACGAGCTCTAGCACCAGGTTGAACAGCATGATAAATGGTGCGGCAATTATCGCCGGACCTTTGAACGACGGTGCGATCGGGTGCAGCATAAGGTCATAGACCAACGCAAACGGCCCCTTGGCTTTGTGTGTGTAGAACAGGATGAGAAAGAAGACCGCGAACGACATGCCAAACGTCACGTTAACGTCCGTGGTCGGCACAACCTTCATGTACGGGATTCCGAATGTCCATTGGGCCAGTACGACAGGAATCCAATCGACCGGGATTAAGTCCATGAAGTTCATCAGGAACACCCAGGCGAAGATCGTCAGCGCCAGCGGCGCTATGAGCCGGCTCGTTCCGTGGAAGGTATCCTTAACGCTCGCATTCACGCCTTCGACAACGATCTCGATGGCCGCCTGAAACTTGGTCGGCTTGGCCACAGATGAGCGCTTTGCGACGCTGCGAAAGACAAAGTAGAAAACAGCACCAAGGAAGATCGACCAGAACATCGAATCGACATTAATCGTCCAGAAATTACCGGCACACTGATTCCAGACCCACTCGCCCGTTTCGGCCTTGCAGACCTGCAGGTTCTGGAGATGATGCTGGATATATTCGGCCGAGTTTTGGGGCCCGTGTCCGCCTTCAGCTGCCATTGCTGTTATCCGTTTCCTGTTCTTGTCCGTCGCGCATCAAGAAACCCGAGAAGGTCACCAACTGCGTAACTATGAATCCTGCAAAAAGCGCCGCTGCCGCCAGCGGCCTGACTAACGTAAACACGAGCGTAAAAAACAACACGGTCAACGCCAGTTTTCCTATTTCGCCAATCCAGGCCGCCTGCTTGAGCGCCCCGGGATCCCGGCGTGGTGCCATTATCCGCAACCCAAGGAACGCGTTCGGTATGACAGCGGTAAGGCTCCCGAGCATCGCCGAGTAGCCAGCCACCTTGCCAAAAACGCCCAAGAGGACCGCGGCCAGGGCCGCCCCGACGAGAAACTGCCACATCAGCACCCGGGGAATAGTGAGATCCATTTCTCTATGCCTCCGGCACTAAAAACGCCACTTCCATCGGTACGGGCCGGCGGGTGGTGGCGCATGTGGTGTGATTCTTCCAGGCGGGCCTGCGAATAGCGTGCGCATTATAGAGGCAGGTATGGGGCAAGGCAACAAAAAACCCCGTCACCAGGCCAACGGCAATCGGCGCGCTTTCCCCTGATTTTATGGGGTTTTCGAGGAGGGCACGTCGGCTGGACATAAGCCATCCGGAAACAGTCAAGTTTCAGGCCCGGTGGCCGACAACGGTGGTATCGCCTGCGTCACAGATGATGCCGAATGCTGTTAATCGCCAGTGAGACTATTCGCGCCAACCGGGCGCTCAACGATGTGGTCCGGGAGATGAGCTTCACGCTCAGCTTCTTTGCCAATCCGTCCACTTTTGCCGGGCTGATGCTCGGGCAGTCACGCCGTATTGTGGTGCTGACTGAAGGAGACGTGACACCGGAGACTATTCAGACGCTCAGGGAGGCCAGCGAGAAAACGCCGCATGGCGTCATCGTGGCTGCGGACAGGGCCACATTGCGCAACAGCACCCAGGCCGAACTCGTCGACAAGCTGGCCAGCTTCGACAATATTGAGTGGGTCAGCAAGGACTTCGACTTCGACAAACTCAGCGCATCGGCGCGCCATTGCCGCCGTCGCATGCTGCGCCTGTCCCGCAGTGAGCTGGAGGATGCCCTGAGGAACGACGAATTCGTGCTGCGCTACCAGCCCAAGGTCGAGCGAAACTCTGGCAATGAGTGGCTGACGCGAGAAGCTGAGGCCCTGATTCGATGGCACCACCCGAAACACGGGCTGATCGGCCCGCTGGAGTTCCTGCCCGAGGCTGAGGCCTTCGGGCTCATGGGCGAGCTGAGCGAGTTTGTCCTCGGCGAAGCCGCGAGGCAGCTGGTCACATGGCGGGATCAGGGCATTCTGCTCAACTCCTGCATTAATCTCGCGCCCAGCCAGCTCAATAACCCCGATCTCGCGAGCACCTACCACGACATCGTCTCTGCCGCGGGCCTGGATTGTTCCAGCTTCACCTTCGAGGTCGTCGAACAGGATCTGACCGATCCATCAGCGCCGCATCTTGCGACGATCATCGCATTGCGGGAGCGCGGTTTTCGAATCTGCCTTGACGACTTCCGGGTGGTGGCCGCGTCGCTGGGCACGTTTGAGCAGCTGCCGTTCGACGAGATCAAGATTCACGCCACCGCGCTCAAGCGCGCGCAGCAGGACAAGGTTGCGCTGACAGTGCTCGCGGCCGTTACCGGTCTCGCACACAACCTGGGAATGTCCGTCTGCGCGGAGGGCGTCGAAGATGAAAACACCTTCGAGTTTCTGAAGACAATTGAGTGCGACAAGATGCAGGGCTTCCTGATCTCGGAAGCCGTAATCCCGTCGATCATCCGCCGCGTGTACTCAACCAAGAGCGAAGACTCCGCCGCCTAATTCGGTACCAGTTACCCTATATCGGCCGGTAGAAATCGGTACCAGTTATCGTTTTCCCCTGATTTCATGAGATTTGCCATGTGACCACAACGCCCACCATACGCACACTCGTCCTATGTATCGGTGTTATGAGGTGATGGTGCCTAGATTTCCCCGGCTGGTGGTTCCTGGTTACCCGCATCACGTCACTCAGCGTGGCGTTCGGCGGCAAACCACGTTCTTCGACAATAGTGACTACCTTGCCTATCTGCGGATTGCCGCGGAAGTGCTTGATCGGGTCGACATCAGCATATGGGCATACTGTCTGATGCCAAACCACATCCATGCTGTCGTAATTCCCGGCGCCGAAGATAGCTTAGCGCAGTTTTTCGCTTCGCTTCATCGGCGATATGCAAAGCGAACAAACAACAAATACGACTGGCGCGGTCACTTATGGCAAGAGCGCTTCTACTCTGTCGTCATGGATGAGCCACACGTGATCGCGGCTATGCGCTACGTTGAACTGAATCCGGTCCGCGCGGGAATCTGCGAGGCGCCTCAGGACTGGCCCTGGTCCAGCACGCGAGCAAACCTCGATCTTGCGCTTGATCCGTTGGTGGATCGTCGTGGGACAAAGGAAGTAATTCAAGATTGGCTCGACTACCTCGGCACATCGGAAGATGAAGAAACGACCAACCAGTTACGCCAGCAAACGCGTACGGGTCGCCCCGATGGCAGCACTACTTTTCTTACAAACCTGGAGGCGCTTACCGGCAGGCGAGTGCGAAAGAAGCCTCCGGGAAGGGCGACGAGAATACGGTAACTGGTACCGTATTCGGGTGCCGTATTTAGGGTAACTGGTACCGTATTTATTTGATGTGCTTGAGGATGCCGTCGAGTTCGTCGAGGTTGTTGTAGCTGATCACCAGCTTGCCGGCCCCTTTTGATGTGTGGTCAAGGCTGACCCTGGCGCCAAGCTTCTCCGATAATTCCATCTCAAGACGCCGGGTGTCTGCGTCTTTGCTTGCCGCCGGCTTCGCCGGTTTCGGCTTGCCGCCCTCGAGCATGCGCCTTACGAGGCGCTCCGTCTCGCGTACCGAGAGACCTTTCTTCACTACCTGCCGTGCCGCATCGAGCTGCTGTGTCGGGCTCAAAATGGCCAGCAACGCGCGCGCGTGACCCATTTCCAGCTGGCGATCCTCGAGCAAGGGTTTCACTTTGTCCGATAGATCCCGCAGCCGTAGCAAATTGCTGACCGACGCCCGCGAGCGGCCGACTGCCTTGGCCGCCTCGGCATGTGTCAGGTCGAATTCGCGAATCAGGCGATCGAGCGCCCGGGCCTCTTCCAGCGGATTCAGGTTCTCGCGCTGAATGTTCTCGATGAGGGCCATGGCAATAGCGGCCTCATCGGGAATCTCACGCACCACGGCCGGGATTTCGGCAAGGCCCGCCAGTTGCGCAGCACGCCAGCGACGCTCGCCCGCCACAATTTCAT
>Ga0265303_10003151_pt1 | contig 10297 bp, 7 predicted proteins | sample Helome_2_FD_192494 | JGI IMG/M metagenome (GOLD analysis project Ga0265303, IMG submission 192494) | Marine sediment microbial communities from subtidal zone of North Sea - Hel_20160317 (Illumina Assembly) | ecosystem: Environmental > Aquatic > Marine > Subtidal zone > Sediment ... | reverse complement strand
CACCGCGATGACAAGGAACAGGCCGACCAGAGCCCCCTTGTTCCGCCGAAATCGTCGAAACGCCCGTGAATCCATGCGCTTGCTGGGAGGTACTGGGTTCCGGGGATCGCGTCAATTTACGCCCGTCCATGCGATCTCGAGCTTGTCTGAGCGATCTGAGGTCCGTGGGAGTTCAGCTCAAAGCGAGGTCAATTAATCCTAAAATATCCATAATTACATAGATTTACGAGTTAGTTCATTTTTGTGTTGACCTAATTATTTTGAATGGAATACATTCGCTATAAGTTATTCAAATGACTCTACCTAGCGGACATCGGCGAACGACTCGGGAATCAGAGGCCAGGACTTGGTCGGACGACGAGCTCGAGGCGATCGAACAGGCGCACGTCGAAGGGATGAGCGTCCAGCAGATCGTCGAGACCTTCACCGCCCGGGGCGCTCGGCTCACCGAAGCGACGTTCCGTAAGTACGTCCAGCTCGGGCTGCTGCCGCGAAGCGTTCGGGTCGGCCGCAAGGGCAAGCACCGCGGCTCACAGGGCCTCTATCCGGCGACTGCGGTTCGCCAGATCGATCACATCCGCCGCCTGATGCAGCAGGGCTTCACGATGCAGGAAATCCAAAAGGAGTTCCTCTTCGTTCGTGGCGACATCGATGCGCTGCGACGGCAGCTCAAGCGCGTGTACCAGGCGATCGAAGACGCCGTGCACGAGCAGCAGCGCGAAGGAGCCGACGACGTGGGCGTCGGCCATGCGCTCAACGAAGTTCGCGAGCTCGGTTCGGAGCTCGTTCAGAAGCTCGAGGCCATCGAGCAGCGCCTGACGATGCGGGCCCGCATGGCGCGGGCAGCTGTCTAAGAGATCTGAGGGGGAGAGGTGTCATGAAGGACGCAGCAAGCGCAGAGGTTGTCGACAGGGAATCCAGTCCAGACGAGGAGCGAGAGTCACTTGCGGACGCGCTCGACGAGCCTGGAACCGAGGAGCGCCGTGGTCGCAGGAAGCGCCGGTCGCGTGCGCGCGCCCGTACGATCTCGATCCGCCGACTGAGCAAGGCGGAGCTCAATCGCGGTCGCGAGCTCTATCCCGAAAGCGACTACTGGAAGCCGAAAAGTCGCTCGGAGTGCAAGGACATGGAGCGGCCGTGCCCCTTCGTCTCTTGTAAGTACCACCTCTACATCGACGTCCATCCGGTGCGGGGGTCGATCAAGCTCAACTTCCCAGACATCGAGATTTGGGAGATGACCGATACCTGTGCGCTCGACGTCGCCGACCGCGGGGGCATCACCCTCGAAGAGGTCGGGGAGATCATGAACCTCACGCGCGAACGTGTTCGCCAGGTCGAGACGGCCGGGCTCGCTCGTCTGCAGGAGTATCGCGACGTCGAGCGACTCAAGGACTACGTGACCTAAGGGCCACTCCAAGGGCAGCAGGGGGGAGGGTGTCGCCGACTGGCGGCACCCTTTTTTAATTCAGCGAGTGCGTGCTCGGCTTCTCGGCCCAGATCGATTCCCAACCCCGGCGGTACCGGTCGCTTGCCACCTTGGCGGGCCGGCCGGTCGATACTCGTACGTCGTGGTGAACCTCCACGTCGAAGAGCACGGGCGAATCCTCACGTGGCTTCAGGCGAACCACCTCGCCATGAATGGACTTGCCTTCGTCGAGCGGACGCACCCGCCCGGCCTCGATGCCTTCCCCTCGCCGGCGAAGCACATCGTAGCTCCTGCCATCGTCTGATTTGCCGCAAACCAGCATCAAATCATCAGGTTTCTCAGAACTCATGACTTGTCAGTAAGTCCGCCCGGAGCAGAAGTCTAGGGCAGCCGAAAGGGAGCGAATTTCTAGCCTGGATTGGGCGTGGGGGAGTCTGTTACGGTGCCTGCGCAGCGGAAGGGGTACCGAGTGGTCGGATTGCGCGAACTAGGGACGCTGATTCTCGTCGGTGTGTTGAGCGGCTGTGGCAGCAGCCCCGGCGGAAGCGCGGGCTCGGCCGGGAACGGCGGGTCCGCTGGCAGTGGTGGTTCGGACGCTCCCCTTCAGGAGGAATACATTCTTTCGGACGAGGAGCTGGTCCCGGAAAGCGGCGCCTTCGATCCGACGAGCCGCAGCTTCTACGTCAGCAGTGCCACCAAGGGTGACATCACGCAGGTCCAAGCCGACGGCACCGAGAGCATCTTCTTCTCGACACCGTCTGGAGAGATCTGGCGATCCTTGGGCAGCATCGTAGACGACGCGGCCCGGCGTCTCTGGGTGTGCGCAACGCGTCTCGATGCCGAGACCGAAGAGATTTGGGTATTCGATTTGGAGACCGGGGAGCGAGAGCTCGCCTTGAATCTCGCCGATGTCGAAGCGGGATCGACGTGCAACGACATTGCGGTCGATGGCGAAGGGATGGCGTACATCAGCGATTCGGAAAACCCGCGCGTCTATCGCGCCGACGCGGATGCGGGCACGGTCGAGACCTGGGCCGATGACCCGCTCCTCAGCCCGACGGGGAGCGGAATATTCGGCGGGAACGGGATCGCGGTGGCGGAGGACGACCGCTACGTGATCGTCTCGAAAACCAGCTCAGGAGCGCCCCCTCGGCTTCTTCGCATTGCGCGCGAGGACCCGGCCAACATCGTGGGCATCGTCACCACACCGGCGCTCGAAGGATTCGCCGACGGCATGAGCTTCCTCGACGGCGACCTGTACATCGCCTTGGTCGGCGCCGGCAATGTCGCCCGACTCCGCAGCGAGGATGATTGGGCGACTGCCGCGCTGCTGGTGGAGCCCGCCGCGGGTGAGGTTTCGGTGCCCGGTACCTCCACCGTCCGCCCCGCCGAAGGCGCGCTTTACGCGATCTATAGCGACATCACGAAGGTTCTGACGGGCCTCGAACCTGTTCCTCCGTTCCGCATTTTCAAGGTCGATCTCGGCTCCTTCGAGTAGGAGGCCGAGCACTTGTCAGCGGCGACTCCGTTGCGTACGGTGCGCGCGGTCGTGAATCGAATCGTCGCTCTTTCTCTGGCTTTCTTGTTCAGTGCCGCCCCGGCGGCAGCTCAGGACGTAGCCTGCCCCTCTGGCAACCTCCTCGCGGGCAAGTCGCCCCTTGCCCGACCCGGCGTTACACACGCCGAGCGGCTCACCGATGGTTTCGTCGCGGGGGAAGGCGACCCCTGGCAAAGCGAGCTGACCTCGGTCTTGGCCGACACAAACAGTTACGTCATGTATGACCTGGGCGCGACCACCGGCGTGACGGCGTTCGACCTTCAGGGCGACAACAATGACGACTACGTCGTCGAGCTCTCAGACGACCGCCGCAGCTTCACTCCGCTCTGGGTGGCAGACCCCGCCTCCGGTCAAGGGATGCGACGGCGCGGCAGCCGGGGACTCAACGGCCAGGGCCGGTACCTTCGCATCCGCGCGCAGGGAGGCGACACCTTTTACAGCCTCAGCGAAGTCCTCGCCTTTTGTGAGACGCCCTCCGCGTGGCCGCCGGCGGTTCAAGTCAAACAGACGTCGAGCTGGTGGTGGAAGAAGATCGTCCAGAAGCGCGACCATCGCTATCGGCTGGCGGTCGTGGTGCTCGGCTTGCTGTTCTTCATTGCGCTCTTTCGCATCGAAGAAAACAAAAAGGCGCTCTGGGTCGCGTCGACGCTCTCGATCGCCATGCTGGCGGTTTCGGGCTACCGGCTGTACGGCGCAAGGCTTGCACCCTGGTTTGCAGAGTGGGGAGTCTACGTGTTGGGCGCCTTGGTGCTCGTTTGGGCGGCGCGCGGGATTTGGCTGGTCCGCCAGAGCCAGGAGGCCCGCCAGTGGCTGGAGCGCGGGGCGCTTCTCTGGGTGATTCTCGCGAGTGCTACCGCCTGGGTGAACTTCGGCGTGTTCCACACCTCGAGAGTCGTCCATTACTGGGATACGTTTCACTATTACGTCGGTTCCAAGTACTTCGAAGAGAACGAGTACGAGCGGCTCTACCAATGCGTGCTCGCCGCCGACTATCAGGAACGCGGTGAAGCGGACCTCGGAAAGCGAAAGATCCGCGACCTGGTCGACAATCGCTTGCACTACGTGAGCAAGGACGACGCCCTTCGCTATCAGAAGACCTGCGCGGAGCACTTCTCGCCCGAGCGCTGGGAGGCGTTTCGCTACGATACCCGCTCATTTCGGACGGTGATGGGGTCGGGTTGGTGGAAAGACATGGTGATGGACCATGGCTACAACGCGAGCCCTATCTCCAACATGATAGCCGCGTTTCTAACGAACATCGGCTGGGAGCAGCAGCTACCCAAGGTCTCGTCCGATCGCGTCGAACCGAGTGACCTGAAGACGTTTCGCAAGCGGATTCTGCGCTACACCATGATCGACCTCGCGCTTTACGCCGCCGGCTTTCTGATGATTCTTTGGGCGTTCGGTCTACGCGCGACCGCACTATCGGTGCTGATCTGGGGGACGGGCTACCCGTGGGCCTACTTCTGGACTGGGGGCAGCTTCGCGCGGGTGCCGTGGCTGTTCATGGCGGTCGCTGCCGTGGCTCTCTTGAAGCGCGGCTACCCGCTGCTGTCTGGTTTCACACTCTCGTGGAGCGCGCTCTTGCGATTGTTTCCCGCGGCCCTGGCTGGCGGTCCCATCGCCAGCGTGGTCGATCGCTTCATCCGCCGGAAGAAAATTCAACGGCCCTGGCTCGATGGCAGCGACAAGCGGTTCATCATCGGCGGCGTTTTGGGCCTGGTGGTGCTTTGCTCGGGAAGCATCGCCGTCAACGGGTTCGACGCGCACCCCCAGTTTCTGACCAATACCTTCAAGCACCGCGATACGCCGCTCACCAACCACATGGGGCTCCCGACCGTTCTCTCGTACAAGCCGAGCACGGTGGGCCGTTTCACCAAGGACCAGAGCCTCGAAGACCCTTGGGCCAAATGGAAACAAGCTCGCAAGGAGATCAAGCACGATAGGCGCTGGCTTCACGGTCTGCTCCTCCTCGCGATGTTCGTCTTGCTCGCGCTTGCAGGCCGCCAGCTCGCGCCTTGGGCGGTTCTCGCCGGGAGTACGATTCTCATCATCGGATTCTTCGAGCTGACTTGTTATTACTACAGCTTCGTCATTCTGATGGCTCCGCTTGCAATCGAACGGCTGCGCTATTCGGTTGCGCTCATCTTGATGACGATCGCAGGGCTGATCCTGCAGTTTTTCATAGGCTGGTACGACGAGCAGTACGTCTGGGAGACCGTCGCCGTGCTCCTCGCGCTGAGCTACATCCTCATCGACGTCGTGCGGCACCCGCTTCCCGAGTCTTCGCCCGCCTCGGCGGCCCATCCATCGGCGTAGTTGCAAGCGCCTTTGACCGGCCTTACCCTCCGTCGGTTAGACAGGTTCACGTGATCGCTGGTGTGCATTTGCGCACGGGAGGAAAGTCCGAGCTTCAAAGGACAGGATGCCAGGTAACGCCTGGTGGGGGCGACCCCGAGGAAAGTGCCACAGAAAGCAAACCGCCTCGCCGTCGAAAGGCCGCGGGGCAAGGGTGAAAGGGTGAGGTAAGAGCTCACCGGGCCGGCGGTAACGTTGGTCGCACGGCAAACCCCATCTGAAGCAAGACGAAATAGGGAGGCGTCGAGGGCGGTCCGCCCGAGTCTCCGGGTAGCGTCGCTCGAGGCCGATGGCGACATCGGTCCCAGAAGAATGATCACGACCCGCGTCTCGGCGACGAGCGCGGTCTACAAAACTCGGCTTACGAACCCTCTGACCACGGCGCCTCGCATTGCGGGGCGCCGTGCTGTTTTAATGCTCACTCGAGTCGTTACATTTGACGGCCTCCCGTTCGCGGGGATACTCGTTGGCCATGCCCATCTTCTCTCGCTGTTTGGCTTTCGCCTCGTTCGTGTTCCTTCTTTTGGCCGGCTGCAGCAGTAGCCCTGCCTCCTCGGGGAGCGTGGACGGCGACGCGTTCTACGTTCCGCCCGATCCGCTTCCATCGGAGGTGCCCGGTACCTTGATCCGCGCTGAAGAGATCGAGCCGTTTTCCGAAGGCAGCAAGGCCTGGCGTGTCCTCTACGTCTCGACTGCGGTTGACGGAACGGCGATTGCGGTATCCGGGCTGGTAGCCGCGCCCGCCGGACCTGTGCCCGAGGCAGGCTATGACGTGGTGACCTGGTCGCACGGCACCAAAGGTGTTTCCGATCCATGTACGCCTTCCAAAGGCTACCGGAGCGGGTTTCACGACTTCTACGACATCGCTCCGGAGCTGATTGCCACGGGCTACGTCGGCGTCTCGACTGACTACGAGGGCTTGGGAACCCCGGGCATTCATCCGTACTTGGTCGGCCCGAGCGAAGGCCGCGGCGTGCTCGACATCGTCAAAGCGGCCCAGCAGATCGTAGGTGCAGGCGCCGGGAGCCGAGTGGTGGTTTGGGGACGTTCCCAAGGTGGCCACGGCGCACTTTTCGCCGGAGAGATCGCGCCAATTTGGGCGCCCGAGCTCCAGGTGCTCGGCGTCATCAGCGCTGCGCCGGCCAGCGAGTTCCAGGCGATCATCACGGCCGGTGCCCTCCTGCCGGGCCCCCGGGGGTTCATCTGGCAGCTCACACTGGGGTTCGAGGCGTCCTATGCGGAGCTTTCGATCGAGGACCTCTACACTGCAGAGGCCCTCGCCGCGATGGACACGCTCGTCGAGGAGGAAGCCTGCGGCGCAGAGGTCGGTGAGGTTGCCAAGGACTTCCTCAACGCGGGCTTCACGACGAGCCCGGTCGATCTCGCCGACTGGACGGTCCGCCTCGACGAGAACTCTCCGGGCAACGTGGTCACCGAGGTGCCGATTCTACTCATCCAAGGGGAGGCGGACACCGTGGTGCCCATTCTGCTGACGAACGTTCTCGCCAAGCGCCTTTGCGAGATCGGCGACGAGATCGACTATCAGGTGTTCCCCGGTTTCGGGCACAACGATTCGACCCAGCAGAACATGACGCTCATGCTCGACTGGACCGCGTCTCGCTTTTTGGGGGAGCCGGCCGCTACGTCTTGCGAAGAGTAGGCTCCAAGACGATGCCCCGTTCCCTGGCTCGCTCGAGGGCTGCGGCGCGCGGCTGCTGGTAGTGGACCGAGCCTAAATACGCGAACAGGCGTTCGCTTGCCGGGATGACCATGTCCTCGGGGATCCATTCGACTCGCTCGCCGTCGGACCAGCAAACCTCTCCACGTTCCATTTTCCAGGCGGCTTCGGAGAGATCCATCGGCGCGAGCACCTGGCGAATCGCCTCGAACCGGCCCTGGATCTCGGGATCGAGAAAAAAGGACTGGCCGCCGCCGATGAAGGCAATGTGATATTGTGACGGGTGGTGTGCGAGCGCATCGAGCTCTAGGCGCTGCGCGCCTTGAAAGAGCATGTGCATCGCCTCTGCGCCGACGCCGAGACCCGGATGGTCCTGACCGGGCCACTGTGGCTGGCGCAGCGAGAAGCTGGCGGCGGGGTTTTGGAGCATCATCCACTCGATGTAGAGCAGATGGAGCTCGTCGGGCGGCTCGAGACCCTCGGGGGCGGGACGGGTGACACGGCGCAAGACCAAATCCACGAGCAGGTGCTGCTCGCCGTCTTTGCGCGCGTGCAGGGTGAGATGCTGTCGGTCGGGGTCGGTCGGGTCGACCTTCAGCTCCAAGTCGGTGAACCCGAGCTTTCGGAGCTGGTCGGCCAGCCCGTACTTCTCGAGCGCGAACTCGATGCCATGCCGGGAGTAGTAGTCGAGAAGCCGCGTCGACTTGTATCGGGGACCGGCCAAGTCTCCCATCAGGTCTGCCTCGGTGAGCTGCCACGCTCCGCTCGAACGCTGTAGCTCGTACGGGTCGAGCTCCTTCGCGATTTGCGCGTATTGCTCGTAGATGCTTTGAGACGGTTCTTCGCTGACCCTCGCGTCGTCGATGAGAAGCCAGCGAGCGAAGTCGGTCGAAGCTCGCCAGGCGTCCTCGCTGTAGCCGCCGCCGAGGGTGACAACGGTTGGGCATTCGTGCTTGCGCGCGAGCTCGATGACAAAACGATCGCGTTCGAGCACGCCCTGCCGCGTGAGCATGAACTCACCCAGGTGGTCGCCCTGAAGGACGTCGGTTCCGGCGATGTAGAAGATCAGGCCAGGGTTGATACGTTCGAGCGATCCAGGGAGCGACTCGCGGAGCTCTTGGAGGTAGGTTTCGTCATCGACTTTCGACGGGAGAAGAAACTGCTGGTCTGCGGCCGCTTCCACGTGGCTCCAAACCGAGCCGTGAATCGAGTAGGTGAAGACGGTCTCGTCGTCTTCATACGTGACGATGTTCCCGTTGCCTTGGTGATAGTCCAGGTCGACGATCGCGATGGGCTCGTCGAACCCGTCGGCCCGAAGCGAAGCGATCGCGACTGCAATGTCGTTGTAGACACAAAAGCCAGAGCCAGCCTCCGGCTCGGCGTGGTGAAAGCCGCCGCCGAGGTTGAAGGCCACCCTGTCTTTGCTCTGGATCGCCCAGCGTGCCGCTTCGACGGTCGCCCCAACTTGGCGCCGCTGCGCGTTGAGGACCGGGTCGACATCGATGTCATGCGCCTCGAGCCCAAAAATGCGCCCGAGGTATTCGGGGCGTGCGGTTCGGTCGAGATACGCCTCGCTGTGGGCCCGCACGAGCTCGGACAGTGGGACCAGGGGCGCCGGGCGAACCTGCTTGGGGCGGATGAGGCCTTCGGCGCCGAGCGAGCCGAGGATCTTCTCGCTGCGCGCGACCTCGATGCCAGGAACGCGGGCGGTTTCGACGAGGACGTCGACTTTGTACTGCGGGTGGTACCAGAGGCCGACCTGATCCCGTAGCCGGCGGTGAGCCGTTCGACGCTGGTGCCACTTGGCCATCGTGGCTAGACCGAAATGGAGCCCTTGCGAAAGTCGGTGGCCGCGATGTGTACGTTGATTACCACCGGCTTTCCGGCGGCGGCGAGCGCCTTGGCTTCATCCAGCGTCTCGTCGACCCGCGCCGGGTCGTCCAAGAGAAGGCCGACTGCGCCGTAGCCTTGACCGACTTCATGGTAAGGCGTTCGGTTGAGCACCGTGCCGATGTCGGTACCGAGCATGGGAACCTGCTCGCGGGCGATCTGAGCCCAGGAACCGTCGGTGCCGATGACGGCGATCGGGGCGAGCCCGTGCCGCGTGCAGGTGTCCATCTCCGCGAGACTGTAGGCGCTGGAGCCGTCGCCGTAGATCAGCCAGACCTCCTTGCCGGGGCGCACCAAGGAAGCCCCGACCGCAAAGCCACCGCCGACACCGAGGGTTCCGAAGACGCCGGGGTCGAGCCAGGACAAAGGTTTGCGCGGGCGCAGAATGTAGGACGCGGTCCCGACGAAATCACCGCCGTCGACGACGAGCACCGCATCGTCGGCCATTTTCTCTTCGATGCGCCGAAAAAGGTGCAGCGGGTTGACGAGCGCCGTGGGCGTTTTCGCTTGTTGGCTGATTTCTTCGTCGCGCGCGGCCTCGCGTCCCCGAAGCGTATCGAACCAATCGGTCCAAGGGCCGAGGTCTCCGCCCGCCGCGTCAGCAAGCTCTCGGAGGAATTCACCGGCGTGCATGTGCACCGGAATCTCGGGCCGCCGGTTCTTGCGCATCTCGCTCGAGCTGAGGTTCGCCGCTACCAAGGTCGCCCGGCTCGAAATGCTTCGTCCGTAGCCCATCCGAAAATCGAACGGAAATCCCGCGACGATGACCAAATCGGCTTCTTTGAGCGCGGCGGTTCGCTTGTGCCGGAGCTGGATGTCGCTATGCCGTCCCAGCAGGCCGCGAGCCATGCCTCCAAGCCAGGTCGGTATGCCCAGGGCCTTGACCGCGTCCGCGATCGGCTTGGGATCGCGGCAGTTGACGAGGGCCTGACTTCCGATCACGAGCGCCGGCCGCTCTGCCTTGCGAAGAAGCGACGCGACTTTCTCGACGTGCGGCGCTTTGTTGCCTGGCTTCGGAGGAAGAGATTCGCGCGACGGAGGGATGATGCTCACGTGCGGCTGATTGAACTGACGGTACAGATGGCCGCGCATGTAGAGCTCGAGGGCCTTGGAGCCGAGATTCTTGGCGTCCTTGACCCCGCTCTCGCTCATGAACATCTCCCGAACCATTTCTTCGGGGTAGAGCACGTCGATCGGAACCTCGATGAAGACGGGACCTGGCACGCCGTCCTGCGCCAAATCCAAGGCCTTTTCGACCGTCGGTCCGATGCTGTGGACCTTCTTGATCGACACGGCCCACTTCGTGATCGACTCCATTACCGAAATTTGGTCGATGTCTTGAAGTGCGCCGCGCCCCTTGAGCAAGGTCGCGGCCGCGCCACCGAAG
>Ga0265303_10003150_pt1 | contig 10297 bp, 9 predicted proteins | sample Helome_2_FD_192494 | JGI IMG/M metagenome (GOLD analysis project Ga0265303, IMG submission 192494) | Marine sediment microbial communities from subtidal zone of North Sea - Hel_20160317 (Illumina Assembly) | ecosystem: Environmental > Aquatic > Marine > Subtidal zone > Sediment ... | reverse complement strand
TTCGCGGCCGTGTGATGAAGGCGATCGAAGAGCTACGCATTCAAGATGCCGAGCTGATGCTCTCGCGCGCAGCCCTGAGCACGGAACCGAGCGAATTTTTGCAGACGGTCGTCGCTCCTCTCCTCGTCGAAATCGGCGAACGCTGGCAGCGTGGGGAGCTACGGATTGCGCACGAGCACGCCGGCTCGACGGTCATGCGTGGTCTGCTCTTTTCGCTGATGCGCCTCTACCCGGCGAACGACTCCAGGCGCCGCGCGGTCATTGCGACCCCAGCAACAGAGGATCACGAGCTCGGCGCGCTCATGGTGGCGATGTTGGCGGCGATGCACGGATGGAGCGTGCTCTACCTCGGCCCGGATCTGCCGGCGGAAGAGATCGCATATGCCGTCACCGACACGAACGCGGATCTTCTCATGCTCTCGATCACCAACATGAAGCCGAAGGCCTCTCAGCGAGAGATCGCCGCAATCGAAGCGGCAATACCGAAACGCGTCAAGGTGCTGGTGGGCGGGCGAGCGGCCAGCGCGCTACCCGAAAGCCGCGTGCGTATTCTGCAAGACCTCGCGGTCGTCGAGACCGAGCTCAGTCGATAACGTCCGCGGGCGCGTCGGGCGGCATGCTGTCGCGCGTCGCGCCTTTGATCACCTTCTGGGCCAGTGTCGCGAGACTCCGCGCACCGCTCTTCTTGAGCAGCGATCGAATCTGGGCCTTGACGGTGTTCTCCGCCACCCCGAGGGACTCGGCGAGCTCTTTGCGGGAGAGACCGTCGACCGAGAGGGTGAGAAGCTCGGTTTCCCGGCGCGTGAGCTTGAGCTGTCGCGCCAGGTGCTCGATGCGTTGCCCGATGGCTGCGTCGTCGACGCGCGCCTGAGCGAGCGCGCGCTGGATGAACGGATTGAGGTTGTCGGCGGATGCCGGCTTGCAGACGTACTCTCCGCGCATCGTCTGAACTTTGTTGACTACATCACGATTGAGCTCGCCGGTGAGCACCAGGACCGGCAGCTCGCCGTGCATCTGCCGAATCTCGGCCAAGAGGTCCAGCCCGTATCCGTCGGGCAAAATCAGGTCGAGGACGACGCCTGTCCATTCCTCCTGGCTCTTCAACTGCTCACGGGCCGCGCCCATGCTGTGAACGACCTCGACCGGGCCGTGACGCCCAAATGTACGAGCGAGGGTCCGAGCCAGCGTTGGCTCGTCCTCCACAATCAAAAACCCACCCGGCATGCCGCGTAAGCTACCCCACTTGACCCCTTCGGTGGTGTCGATTCGCTCCAAATCGATCGGTTTTTTAACCCTAATCTGGCCCTGCTGAGGCGCTGTAGGGCTTAAAGCTCAATGATCTCAGTCTTCTTGCGCATCCACGAGCAGGGGTGAGCGCTGTTTCCGCCGCCTCATCCGCTGGGGCGAGAATCGGCAATGACTTGACGCAGGGGCCCGCCGCATCTTGAATGGACCGACGGCATGTACGCGGTTGTGATCACGGATGAGGGGGGCGTCCGGCGAAGGCTTGATTTTACCAAGCCTGAACTGACCGTGGGTCGCGTCCAGGGCAACGACATCGTCTTGGCCAAGCGCAACGTATCCAAGCAGCACGCGCGCCTGACGCTCGAGGACGAACAGGCCGTCGTCGTCGATCTGAACAGTACGAACGGAACCTGGGTCAACGGCCGCAAGATCACCGCCGCGCAGCCACTGAAACAGGGCGACAAAATCTACATCGCGGACTTCATCATCACGCTCGAGGTCGCGGACGAACGCTCGCAGACGGAAGGCGCGATGCCCCGGGTCTCGGAGCCGCCTCCGCTGCCGAACAAGCCCGCGCCTGTCATGGCGGGCTCGGTGCCGATCAGGCGGTCGATCGCGGCTCGACGCGCGACGCCGGGAGGCTCGAGCATGACTGGATTGCCGACGGATCCGAGAGGCACGGTCAGCCCGCCGCGTATTCAACGCCGTGAGACGAGCCTGCCGCGCGCTCGTGCGAAAACCGAAACCGAAATTTCAGTCGGCGACCCGCTGAACAACCTGCTCAGCCGTCTCGCCGAGCGCGTGGACATCGACGACATCAACCCAGCGTCCATGAAGAACCAAGAGCGCTGGTCCGCTGCGCGCGCGGCGATCGCCGAGACCTTCCTCGCGATGCAAACGGACGGCCTGGTTCACCCGGGCTTGGACATGCGCGGATTGGCGCACGCCGCGCTTCACGAAGCTGTCGGCCTGGGCGCTCTCGATGATTTGCTATCCGACGAATCGGTCAGAACCATCGTCGTGAACGGCCCAGAGAAAATTTTCGTGGACAAGGGTGATGGTCTCGAATCCACATCGCTGCAGTTCTCGTCGGCTGGCGCCGTTCACAGAGTCGCGCAGCGCCTCGCAGCCGAATGCGGGCAAACGCTCGAAGGTCGACCCGTGCTCAACGGCCGACTCTCTTTTGGCCCAAGCCTGACGATCCTGCAGCCGCCTCTCGTGATGAGTGGATTGGTCATCGAGCTTCGCATCCACAGCACGAGCTCGCTCGAGCAACTCGCCGAAAAAGGTTGGCTGAGCGCCGACGCTGCGACGTATCTGACAAAGGCCGTTGCGGAATGCCGCAACATCGTCGTCGCTGGCCCTCGCGGCTCGGGTGTGACCAAACTGCTATCGGCCTTGGTGCGAGAGCTGCCGGAAAGCGAGAACACGGTCACAATCGAGACGATTCCCGAGCTCGACATCGATCGAAACCAGGTGATCTCGTTGACCGCCACCGACTCGGGGATTCCTCTAAGCGAAGCGATCGCGCACGGCGCCCGCCTCCACGCCGAACACCTGGTGATCCATGATCTGTCTGGACCCGAGACGATGGCTGCATTGACCGCGGTCCTCGGACGGGAACCGGGTCACCTTCTTGGCGTCCATTGCTGGAGCACTAAAGACGCGATCGAAGGACTGATGCTGGCGGCTGGCGCGACGGGAGCCGACCGCGCGTACCTGGCACAGCTGCTCGCCAGTGCCGTCGACCTCGTCGTTTCAATGCAGCGTGGGCCGGAGGGTCGGCGGGTAAGCGCGATCCTGGAGGTTCAGGGTCACGAAGGCGGGGACGTCAGCTACCAGTCGGTCCCGTTTTGAGACGCGCTTGATCGGCGCCCTGGCGCATGACTTCAATCGGTGCCTCGTTTACACCGGGGGCCGGATAGGCCGGGTAAGCGAAGTAGTAGCCCTGTCCGAAATCGGCTCCACAATCGATGACGACCTGCATCTCGGTCTCCAGTTCGATGCCTTCGGCAACCACACGCGCGCCGAGCTCATGGCAAAGTTGCACGATATGGCGAACGAGGACCTGAGCGCGACGATCGTCGGCCAGGTCTGCGATCAAGGTTCGATCGAGCTTGACCATCTCCGGCTTGAGGTCGGCGATGTATTTCAAGTTCGAGTACCCTGCGCCGAGATCGTCGACCGCGAGCAGCACGCCCTTGCCGCGGATCTCGCGAAGCACGCTGTGGCAGTATGCAAAATGGGTCAGCGGCACCGACTCGGTCACCTCTAGATAGACCGTGGAGTCGTGGGTGAAAATTGGGTCGTCCGGCTGCACGAGCCAAGACTCGTCGAATTCATTCGGATGGACGTTGAGAAAGAGGGGCATCCCAGGGCAGTGCGTCGTCGAGAGCTCGCGAATGGCGCGCCCGAGGGCGCCGACGCATCGAGACTGGATCGCCTCGTCGAAAAGCTTTGGGGGATTGATCCAGTGCGGCGAGTTACTTCGGACGAGCGCCTCGTGCGCGAAGGGCTCCATCGTCGCGAGCGACACGATCGGCTGATACACCACGCTCAGATCCCCGAGGGTGAGAACACCGGGGAGACCCTGCATCGTGCGCAGCCGGGGGATCCCGGCCCGGCGCGCCTGGGTGTGCTTTAGCCAGTCGCGGAAGTTCGTCACAAATGCCCCACCACGGTAAGTTTACACGATCATGATGCAACGCGGCCACCTTGGTTTTTCCTGCTCCTGGCGCCTTCCGGGGGCCTCTGGTATGCCCCGCAACGATGAAAAACCCCACATCGATCGGCCCCGGGCAGGTTAGCTCCATCGGCACGACCCTCGAGCGCCACCTGCTCGATCGCCAGCGCCGGATGCCGGAAGCGACAGGAGATTTCACCGGGCTTTTCCAGCAGATCAGCCTGGCCGCGAAAATCATAGGCAGCCGCGTCAGTAAAGCGGGGCTTTCGGGGATTCTCGGACGAACCGGGACGACGAACGTGCAGGGCGAGCAGGTTCAGAAGCTCGACGATTTCGCCAACAGCACGATCGTGAGCACCGTCGAGGCAGGCGGCCATGTCTGCGTCATGGGAAGCGAGGAGGTCGAAGAACCGATTCAGATCCCGCCGCAGTACCCACAGGGCAAATACGTGCTGCAGTTCGATCCTCTCGACGGCTCAGGCAACATCGATATCAACGCGTCGATCGGAACGATTTTTTCGATTCATCGCCGACTGACCCCAGAGGGTGGGCCGGGCACCCTGAAGGATCTCTTGCAGCCTGGCAGCGACATCGTGGCTGCTGGCTACGTGGTCTACGGCTCCTCGAACATGCTCGTCTACTCGACCGGCGATCAAGTCGACGGCTTCACCTACGATCCGGGCGTAGGCGAGTTCTTCTTGTCGCACCCGAACATCAAGGTCCCTCAGCGCGGTGGCATCTACTCGATCAACGAGGGCAACTACCACAGCTGGGACAAGGGTATTCAGAACTGGGTCGACTGGATCAAAACACCATCGGAGAACAAGAAGGCGTACCGCTTGAGGTACATCGGCGCGATGGTTGCGGACCTGCACCGAACGCTTCTCCGTGGCGGTGTGTTCGTGTATCCGCGCGATGTGAAGAATGCGAGCGGCAAGCTCCGACTTCTCTACGAAGCCTCGCCGATGGCATTCCTCGTCGAAGCCGCTGGCGGCGCCGCGTCGGACGGCAAAAATCGAATCCTCACGATCCAGCCCAAAGAGCTTCACCAGCGTACGCCGGTATTCATGGGCAGTCCGGACGACGTCGCGGATGTGCTGAAATTCGCGAACGCCTGAGCCGCTCAGAGCTTCGGCATCATTTGGAAGGGCACCTCGGTACGCACGCAGCCGTTTTCCGGCTTCGGAAACTTCCAAGTCTTGGCGACGCGCTTGACGCAGTTGTAGACCTGCTGGTCGTTGAGAGAACCACTCACGGAGACCGCTCTCACGCCGCCACTGGCGCCAATCGTGAGTAGGACTTTCATCGAACCCTGAAGCAGGTTGTCGTCTTTCAGACGTCGCTCGTAGCAGGTCTGCACCTGCTTGCTCGGCTGTCCCCGGATGACCTGGCTCAGCTGCGAGGCCGGAATGGTTCCGTTGCAAATCCAGTCCGACGGTCGCGTCTGCGCGGCTTGTGCAGGCTCTGGACTGGGCTGCCCTTCCTCGCCCGGTTCGAGGCCGGCATCCTCCTCTGGGATCTCGATTTCAGGGGCGAACTGGGCCCTGGGCTCGACCTCGGGCGCCGCCTCGACCGGTTCGGGCTCGGGGTCCGATCTGCAGTCCCTCACGAAGAACCAAAGAAGCGCCGCTGCCAACAAGAGGAGCAGGGCGACGATGCCGTACTTGCCGTCGTTCTTCTTCAGTGGCGGTAGGCTCGAGCCCTGGGTCACATCCCCCTCACTTTCCCAGTCTAAGGCGCTTCGCGCACCCGAGGGCGGAGTGTAGAATCCTTGATCGATCACGCCAACTCTCAAGGCCCGTTGGGCGCAAAAAACCACTGTTTGCCGCGGGGCGACCTCTCCTCTATGGTTCGGCCTCTTTCACGGCAATTGGCAATGGTTGATAAGTTCAAAGGCTTCTTTCTAGTTCTTCTCGTGGTGCTGCTTTCGGCGGTGTTTGCCCTGCAATTCGGGGGCGGCCAAGCTGAGGGCTGCGCGGCGGGCGGCAGTACCTATCTCGCACGGGTCTATGACCAGACGCTGAGCAGAGGCGACTTCGAGGCTGCGTACTCGGTGGCGAACTTCGGGAGGTTACCCGAGGAAACGCAGCGTTCGATGGGCCTGCCCCAACTCGTCCTGGACGGGTTGATCGACCGCACGCTTCTCGCGCGCGAGGCACGGAAGGTTGGGTTCGACGTCAGTCAAGACGAGGTCATGGCGCGCTTCGTCAATGATGGAATCATCTTGCTGTCCCTCGGAGTCGGCGCGCCGCCGATGCTTCCACAAGGCGAGATTCCGGTTTCCTTCGCAGACAAGGAAGGCGCGTTCAACAAAGATCTTGCCGAGCGCTACATTCAGAACGGACTGCGCCGAAGCGTGGGCGAGTTCGCCGATGCGCAGGTCGATGAGTACCTGGCGGCGCGCATGCGCGAGCTCATTGCTTCGACGGTCAACGTCAGCGACGCAGAGGTCTGGGAGGATTACGTCCGCGAGAACGATAGCGCGAAGATCAAGTACATCCGTTTCTCCCCTGCGTACTACCTGAACCAAAAACCGCCGACCACGAAGGCTGCGCTCGACGCTTGGATCGCTGACAACGAGGCCCGTCTAGACGCCGAGTACGAGATCAACAAGTACCGGTATACCGATCTCGACAAGCAGGTTCGCGCTCGCCACATCCTGGTCAAGGCAGGTTCGTATGCAAGCGAAGAGCAACGCACCGAGGCCCTGAAACGCGCTGAAGCACTGCAGAAGCGGGCTGCCCAGGGCGAGGATTTCGAAAAGCTGGCCAGCGCGAACAGCGAAGACCAAGTCACCGCCAAAAAGGGCGGCGACATCGGTTTTCTCCGCAAGGGCACGATGCCTGATTCATTCGACGCAGCTCTCTTCGCGATGGAGGTAGATCAAATCTCCGAAGTCGTCGAAACCCCGTACGGTTTTCACGTCATCCAAGCGGTCGCCATTCGCGAAGGCGATGTCCCGATCGACGAGGCCAAGCAGGAGCTCGCCGAAGGCCTCTATCGCGCAGACTGGCTAGAAGCACGGGCGCGCGACGCTGCGACAAGCACGCTGGCTGCTTGGCGTGCGAATCAAGACGACGATGCGATCGCCGCAAGGCTCTCGACCGCATCCGAAAAGAGCGGTGAATCGGCGCTCACCCCCGCGCTGGAAGAAACGGTCGACTTTGGCCGCGCGGACACTCCCATCCCCGGCGTATCGACTTCTGCGCTCCTCGATGCGGTGTTCTCCATGCCCGATGGGGCAGCGTTCCCGACGGCACCCGTGAAGCTCGGCCGCGAGTGGCTGATCTTCCGTCTCATGGACAGGCAACGGCCCGACGAAGAGGCGTTCAACGACTCGGTGCGGGCGTCGAGCCGCGAGGTCCTTCAGACGCTGAAGAAGCGGGAAATGGTCGACCTTTACATCCAGCAGCTCCGGGCCAAGGCAAGCGCCGACAAGGCACTGCGCGTCAACCCGCTTCAAGCCCCGGATGGTCAAAGCTAAGAGCTCCCGTCTTCCCGAGCTGCCCACCGAGTCGCTCACGCTCGGCAACAGCCTCCGGGTGCGACTCGTTCCCCTGACCCACTTGCAGTCGGCGACGGTGTCGTTCTTCGTGCGTGTCGGCTCCCGGTACGAAACCGCAGCAACCAACGGTCTGAGCCACTTTCTGGAGCACATGCTGTATCGCGGCACGGCCGTACATCCCGCTGCCAACGAGCTCAACCTCGCCATCGAGCGGCTTGGTGGCACCCTCGACGCGGCCACACACGTCGACTTCACGAGCTACGTTCTTTCCTTGCCACCCGAGGCCATCGCCAAGGGCGTGGATCTCCTCGGCGAAGTGCTGCAACAACCGCTCTTGACCGAGCTTCGTACAGAGAAGCAGATCATTCGCGAAGAGATCCTCGAAGACCTCAACGAGGAGGGCGAGCAAATCAATGTGGACAACGTTTCGCGGCGCTTGCTCTACCCGGAACACCCGCTCGGCTTCACGATCCTTGGACCTCTCGACAACCTGGACCGATTCGAAACCGAAGATTTACGGAAACATCACAGCAGTCACTACAATGCCTGTAACTCCGTGCTCTGCGTTGCGGGCGCGTTCGACGCGAGAGAGATCGAGCAGACGATTCGCTCGAGCTTCGACGGAATGCCGAAGGGAAACATGGTCGAGCCCGGCCGGGCACCCAGCCATTCCGTGTCGTCGCGCTTTTCGTACGTCCACGAACACGGTAGCCAGACGGACGTCAGGCTCTCGTTCCACACGCCCGGCGTCGCAAGCTCCGAAGCGCCCGCGCTGCTGCTGCTGGATCGAGTGCTAGACGACGGGCTGAGCACGCGCGTGCACCAAACGATCTGCGAAGAGCGAGGGCTGGCGTATGAGGCTTTTTCCGGAAACGATTCACTCGAAGATTGCGGTGTGTTCGACTTTGGGGCGTCGGTCGAACACAGCAAAGCGCCGTATCTGGTGGAAACCATGCTCGAGCTCATTGGCGAGCTTCGACAGAATCCGCCCACCGACGAAGAGGTCGACAAGGCCGCACGTCGCTACCTCTGGGACCTGCGAACGGTGCGTGACGACTCCGAGGATGCGACGCAGTTCGTCGGAACCAGCGCGCTCTTTGGGCTTCCCGAACGCGTCGGTACGGTGGCCGATCGAGTTGCGCAGGTTGAGCCGGGGGACATCCAGCGTGCAGCACAGCGCTATCTCGATCCAAAGAGCGCGTATCTGACCTGCGTAGGGGTCTTGGACGAAGCGCTTCTTTCGAATCTTCGCGGCCTGGCTGGCGCCTAGGCGTCCAGGTTCACCCAGTGAGCCTGCCCATCCGGCCCCCACTCCTTCTTCCAGAGCGGGACGTTTTCTTTGATTCGATCGATGGCTTTGCGGCAGGCGGTGAACGCGTCGTCCCGATGTGCGGCGCTCGCGGCGACGCAGACCGCCACATCGCCGACTCGTAGCTCACCAAGCCGATGGACAGCGGCGATCCGGACCCCCGCGTGCTCGGCGATGACGCCTTCGAGAACGCGCGCCATTTCTTTGTGTGCCAAGGTTTCGTGGGCTTCGTAGTCGAGCCTTTGGACTTGCTGGCCGTCTGCGTGGTCCCGCACGACGCCTTGGAAGATGCAGACGCCTCCAGCCCCGGGGTGCTCGACCGCCTTACGAACCTCGTCGATTGAAATCTCCTGCTCGCTGACTCGGCAAAGAACGACCGGCGAGCCGCCTGCGACCGGTGGGAGCACGTCCACGCGATCCCCGTCGGACAGGCTCTGCGAGGCATCGACGAAATCACCGTTTACCGCGAGGCGCATGCGCGCGAGGAACGCCGCCAGGGATGGATGGCGGTCGCTGACCAGGCGCCGCAATTCCTCCTGCGGCAGGCTTTTCAGCGCCAACTCGAAGGTCGAGCTGGTGCAGCCGGCAAGCTCCCGGGCGGCTGCATAGAAGTGAACCTCGATCTTCATCGGCGAGGGAAGCTTAGCAGGCCCCGAAATGCGGGCAGCTGCGCTCCGCATGGTAGGGTTCGAGCGAGGTGAGCGAGTCTTCATTCAAGCTGATCGCCTGGCTGCTTGCCGCGGGCTTGGCGGGCACGATCCTCGCGCTCCCGCAGCCCGTAGATCCCTGGGAGATGCCGAGTCTCGTGCTCGATCGCGCCGCGGTCTCGGATGCCATCGCGCTCGACGAAACCCTCTCCGGGGAGGCTCCAGACAGCGATGAGGCTCGAGCTCTGCGGTCGCTCTTTCTCGATCACGGTCGATCGGAAGCCAACCCCCCCTACGAACGACGCGAGTACGACCGGCGACAGGCTGCGATTCACCATGCAACGAACGCCGTGATCGAAAAGCATGGAGAGCCCGCCTTCGAGGCGATGAGGGCCCGCGCAGTCGAGGACTTCATGCGCGTGCTTGGCGACGGCAGCCGCGAGGCGCAGAGCGAAAGCGAACAAGACATCCTCGGGGGCATCCAAGAAGTCCTGAAGCAGTACGGAGCTGTGCGCGGGGGCGTCATCGTCGCCCCGCCACTTACGCTGCGCGTGTTCTACAAGGCACGTTGGAATTCGATCCACCGGCGACCGTTCGTGGAAGGCTTTTCTGCGATCGAAAAGCAGGCGTACTGGGGCTGGCTTGCGCTACATGCCTCAGGCAAGCCCCTTGAGAAGCGAGAGGAAGCCCTGTTCGCATTTCGCGACGCGGGCGGATTCGGTACCCTGGAGGCGGCCGCTCTTTTCGACGTACTCGAAGGGAACCCCGCTCGAGCGTCGAATTCCTTGCATCAGCTCTACGAAGCCAGCGGGCAGCTGCGTTTGCGGAATTTCTCGCTCGGCGTGATTCATGCCGGCCTTTTATCGCCGGGTTCGTCGTGATACGACCCTCAGAGTGGACACAAAATT
>Ga0265303_10003149_pt1 | contig 10297 bp, 7 predicted proteins | sample Helome_2_FD_192494 | JGI IMG/M metagenome (GOLD analysis project Ga0265303, IMG submission 192494) | Marine sediment microbial communities from subtidal zone of North Sea - Hel_20160317 (Illumina Assembly) | ecosystem: Environmental > Aquatic > Marine > Subtidal zone > Sediment ... | reverse complement strand
GCCGTTCCTCGAACGCTGCTTCGAGCTGACACCGAAGTTTGAAGAAGTCGGTGTCAAATCTGTAGTCAATGGGCCGATCACGCACACGCCAGACGATAATATTCTCGCCGGCCCGGTCGCCGGTCTGAGTAATTTCTGGAATCTCTGCGGCGCCAGTATCGGTATCGCCCAGGGCGGCATCGGCAAGTACATGGCCCAGTGGATGAAATACGGTCAAACCGAGATCAACATGGCATCGCTTGATACACGTCGCTTTGGCGACTGGGCTGACAGCAAATACTGCACCATCCGCGCGATCGAATCTTACGAAGCGATGTACGCGGTCGGCGCACCTAACGATAATCGCCCGCATGGACGTCCGCTGCGCTGCAGCCCGTTATTTACCCGCCTGGCGCAACAGGGTGCGGTGTATGGAGCGGTGCAAGGCTACGAGAAACCGTTATGGTTTCAAACCGATACAGTGCGTACTGAATCCCTGAGCTGGTCGCATAGTGAAGCACATGCCGTGGTCGCCGAGGAATGCAGCAGAGTGCAGCAATCAGCCGGCATCATCGATATTTCAGGTGCCGCCAGGTATGAAATCACCGGTGCCGACGCAAGCGCTTTTCTCGACCGCCTTTCCTGCAACAAGTTGCCCCGGGTGGGACGCATCGGCCTGAGCCTGTTTCATTCACCCAATGGCGGCATCATGTGTGAAATGTCGATCACGCGGCTGGATGAAAATCACTTTTACCTGGTCTCCGCGATTGGCTCGGAACACAAGGATCTGCACTGGATGCAGGCAAATGCTGCCGATTTCGATGTCAGCATCGTCAATGTTACCGAAGATTTTTCATCGTTACTGATCACCGGGCCGAATTCGCGTGACATCCTGCAGCAGATGACCGAGGAAGACCTGTCAAATGCAGCATTTCCCTGGCTCTGCGCACGCGTGGTGCAGATCGATAGCGCGATGGTACGCGTCCTGCGTGTGTCCTATGCCGGCGAACTCGGTTATGAGCTGCATATGCCTTCTTATCAGTTATTGTCGATCTACGATTCAATGTGGCGCAAGGCGGAACCCTTCGGCATCTGCAATTTCGGTGGCTATGCTTTCAACTCGATGCGCATGGAGAAGATGTATCGCGCCTATGGCAATGAATTCACTGAGGAAATCAGCGGCTTCGAAGCCGGCATGGATCGTTTTATCGATACCAGCCGTGATTTTATCGGCTGTGAAAACCTTAAGCAGCGACAACAGGATGGCTACGCGATCGAACTGGCTTACCTGGTGTTCGACGATGGCCTGGCCTGCGAGTGCTACGGCAACGAAGCGGTTTACCATAACGGTGATTTAATCGGCCTGACCACCGGTGGCGCCTATGGCCATCGAATCGGTAAAAGCATCGCCTTCGCCTACCTGCAACCCGCGCAGATCAGCGCCGGGCTCGAGGTCACTATCGATACTTCAAGCGGTAGCCGCAGTGCCCATATTGAAATGGATGCAGCTTACGATCCCGCTAACGAATTGCTGCGCAGCTAGCGCTTGCGCTAACATGCGCAAACATCGATAAATAATCCAGGATCATCCGGGAGACCATTATGCAAACTGTAAACTTCACCCGCATGGAAGACGGCACACGCGAAGAGTATGAATTTCTCGATCGCATGGAAGATGAGTACAAGGCCGGACTTCCCGATCGCCTGATGGAAAGCCTGCGCAAGCTCGAGAACAGCTTGTCGGGTTACCGCATCAACCGCCTCCAGCACAGTTTACAGGGCGCGACGCGGGCGCAGCGTGCGGGTGAGTCGGATGAAATGATCATCGCTGTGTTACTACATGATATCGGTGACGATCTTGCGCCCTACTCGCATAGCGAAATGGCCGCCGCAATCCTGCGCCCGTTCGTCTCCGCCAAACTTCACTGGATCGTCAAGCATCACGGCGTGTTTCAAATGTATTACTACGCGCATCACTGCGGCGGTGATCGTAACGCCCGCGAGATGTATAAAGACAATGCCTGGTACCAGGATGCGATTGATTTCTGTCACAACTACGATCAGAACTGCTTTGATCCGGATTACGCTACCGAGCCTCTCGAATTTTTTGCGCCGATTCTGCGCCGGGTGCTGGCAAAGCCGAGCATCAGCGATCCGGAACAGGTGGCTCGTTACGGCGAGACCAGCCAGGTTAACCAGCATTGACACGACGCGCATTATTGCGCGGTAACGTCAATTACAATATGCTCCAGGCGTCATGCAGGGTGTTTTCAGTACTTGACGGGTTGCGGTATCTTGATGCCAAACCCCTGCGCGTAATCGATACCAATATCCTCGAGAGCACCCAGGGTAGCATCGTTTTCAACAAATTCGGCGATGGTGCGCTTGCCCATGACATGTCCAATTTCATTGATCGACTTGACCAGTTCGAAATTTATCCGGTCCTCGCACATATCACGCACGAAAAAGCCGTCGATTTTGAGAAAATCAACCGGCAGGGTTTTTAGATAGGCAAACGAAGAAAGCCCACTGCCAAAATCATCTAACGCAAAAAAGCATCCACGTTCGCGCAACTGCGCAATAAAACGATTAGCCTTGCTCAGATTTTGTATCGCTGCTGTTTCGGTTATCTCAAAACATATACGGGTCGCATCGACCTTTCTTGAAGCAATCGCTTGCAGCACAAACTGCAGGAAATCTTCATTGGCAACCGACATGCCCGATAGATTTATCGTGCTGCGCACATGCGTGGTTGCTGCCAGCCAGTCCAGGGTTGCGTTTACGACCCAGGTATCGAGTTGGGTGGCCAGATTATAACGTTCCGCGGTTGGCAGGAAATTACCCGGCAGAACCGGAAAACCTGATTCATCCACCATACGCACCAGAACCTCGCAGAAGTAACCGGCTTCTCCCTGGCCAGCACCGAGTGATTTAATAGGTTGCTGATAAAGAACAAAGCGATCCTCGTCAAAAGCCTGGTTAATATCGACAATTTGCTGCATTTCCCGATGGCGTTGAGCCACTTCAAAACTGTCTTCGTCATAAACGTGAATCCGGTTTCGTCCAGCATCCTTTGCGGTATAGCAGGCCGCGTCAGCGGAACGCATCACATTGGTGATGTTGCCACTGCTGAAATTTATCGGTATTACGCCGATACTTGCACCCAGGCGAAAGTTACGACCAGCCCACATAAACCTGAATTGCTCGATTGCCGCGCGTACGGTTTCGGCAACCCGATTCGCCTGTTTCATGGAGCAGCGTTCCAGCAGGAGCCCGAATTCGTCGCCACCCAATCTGGCGATGGTGTCGCGTTTTCTTACCTTGTCTTCCAGTAAAGCGGCTATCTGGCGCAACAATTCATCCCCGGCATCGTGTCCACAGGTGTCATTGACAACCTTGAACTGGTCCAGGTCGATGTAACATAACGCATGCTCACTACCATCCTCGCGGCAACCCTTTATCACACGGGCAAGACGCAACTCGAACTCGCGTCGATTTACCAGGCCCGTGAGCGGGTCATGCGAAGCCTGGTAGTTGAGTTGTTGGGATAAAAGATAGGATTCGGTGATATCGATTCCAGTGCCACGATAACCAATGAATTCGCCCTGCTCGTCAAATTTTGGTTTGCCACTGATACGGACGATTATCTCTGAACCATCCGGGCGGGGATACGGGTACTCGAAGTTATAAAAAGCTTCTCGCGCCTTGAGTCTGGTATCCAGTTGTTGCCAGTTGTCTGACTTGAAATTAATACCCGGTAACATTTCCTGGCGAGTCTTACCGATAATTTCAGCAGACGACCTTTGCTCGAATCCGGGGTAGTTACCCGACAGGTAGCTAAAGCGCAATTCGGCATCCTGCTCCCAGAACCAGTCTGCCCCGGTTTCGGCAAAATCCCGTAAGCGCTCTTCGCTATACCTGAGCGCCCGTTCGGCTTGATGCTGATTGGTTATATCACGTGCATGCACAATAAGCTCAGCGCTGCTTTCACTGTCCTGGTTCGAGAAATACTGGCGAGTCATCTGTAAAACCCTGACCGAGCCGTCCTTATGATAGTAACGGTAATCTCCCGCCACGACCCGGCCCGGATTTTCCAACGCTACCTGCTTGGCTCGCTGGATACTTGCAAGATCTGCTGCATGCGCCTGTGTATCGGCTTTGCCAGACTCGAGTTCCTCGACAGCGTAACCCAGAATATTTTCCACCGATTTGTTCAGGAACTTGATTTCGCCGTCAGCGTTGACGATACATACGATATCGGTAACCTGTTCGATAATATTACGAAACCGGCTTTTACTCTCGATGAGCTGTTGCCTGGTGGTAGTTGCCTCGGTGATGTCGCTGCCGACCCCGCGGTAACCCAGGAATTCTCCGTTAGCACCAATAATCGGCTTACCCTGGGTGCGTAATATGCGAATCTCTCCGTCAGGGTGCTGTAACGCCCAGACCATGCAGTACTTTTCGCGTTTACGCAACGCGGCACCGATCCGCATCCACTTGTTCGAATCATCGATACGCCCGGCAAACGCTTCTTCACGGGTCTTACCAATGACATCCGCAACCGGGATTCCGGTAACCTCTTCAAAACGACTGGATTGATAGGTAAAACGCAGCTCTGCATCCATTTCCCAGAACCAGTCTGCAGCCATCATAGCGACATCGCCGAATCGCCCCAGTACTCGCTCAGTGTCTTGAGACGGTTCTAAAGGCGAGCTTGACCCCTTTTTATCAGGGGCTTCAATCTGGATCGGGTCCTGCTTGGTTACCGATTGGCTCTTCATGTTATTGTTAGAGTATGCTCGATTACGCGATATGACTGTTTTAAGTCTAGGGCTTCCGCAAGATATGTCCAGCATATCAGCCTATCTTTTGATGCAATCCAGGCCAACGCTATTTCCGGCTTTATTACTGATAGCATTTCGGTAGACTTGGCGCTTTAGATTAGAGTGCGGAGAGCATGTCAGAATTTCACGCAACGCTGAGTCATTATGCCAATACAGAATTCGACTCCAGTGCAGATTACCCATCCGAATTACTGGAAATTGCGAGCCTGGAAAAATCTCGACTTGCCGTCGACGAGATTTCGCGTTGGCCGGGATACCAGCCAACCCCGCTGTATCAGCTCGCGCAGCTGGCGCATGATATTGACGTAAATAAAGTTTTCTACAAAGATGAATCCCAGCGGTTTGATCTGGAGAGTTTCAAGGCACTGGGAGGCGCTTACGCGGTCGCTCGTCAGCTACAGTCAAGGATATACCAGCGCTGTGGGCAAAACGCCTCAATCGATGAATTAATGGGTGATCGTTACCAGTCGATTATCGATGAAGTCGTGATTAGCTGCGCTACCGATGGCAACCACGGACGTTCAGTCGCCTGGGGCTGCCAGATGTTCGGCTGTCGCTGCGTTATCTACATACACCGGGATGTATCTACAGGGCGCCAACAGGCCATGCAGGCCCTCGGGGCAGAAGTTATCCGTATCGACGGTAACTATGACGCTTCGGTCAAGCTGGCCGATACCGAGGCCAGTTTGCACCAGCGTATCATCGTCTCGGACACGAGCTACCCCGGTTACATGGATATCCCCAGGGATGTTGCCCTCGGTTACACGGTGATGCTCGCCGAAGCCGTCGAGCAGATGCAAGGCTCGATACCAACCCATGTTTTCATTCAGGCCGGCGTTGGCGGCCTGGCTGCCGCGGTATGCGCCTATTTCTGGGAACTATGGGGAGAGCAACGTCCCCGCTTTATTGTCGTCGAACCAGAGCAGGCCAATTGCCTGCAGCAATCGGCGCGCGCGGGCAAGCCAGTCGTGGTGGAAGGAGATCTCGACACCCTGATGGCAGGACTTTCATGTGGTGAAGTGTCAACGCTTGCCTGGGAAATTCTCAAGCCCGGCGCTAACGACTTCATGACCGTGAGCGAAGATGCGGTGGCGCCCTGTATGCGTCTACTCGCTAACGGAGAACCTGCGATCGAGGCGGGCGAATCAGCGGTAGCAGGACTCGCCGCGCTCATCGCAGCGCGAAACGACTTAACCATGTCAACCACACTCGGACTCGATCAATCGAGTCAAGTATTTGTCATCGGTACCGAGGGAGCGACCGATGCCGAGCTCTACCGCGAACTGGTCGGGGGCTGATCATGACCAATCCCCCTTTACGCGGATTTGCAGAAGCTGAATTCGCAGCTCGCAGCGAACGCGCACAGCGCATGATGCGCGCCCTGGAAATTGATGCGATGCTGCTGACCACGGAGCCGCATGTGCGCTATTTCAGCGGGTTTTTAACCCAGTTCTGGCAAAGCCCGACCCGGCCCTGGTTTTTGCTATTACCGCTTAGCGGAAAACCGATCGCCGTCATCCCGACGATCGGGGTCGCAGGTATGCAACAGACCTGGATCGACGACATCCGCAGCTGGTCTTCACCACAACCGCAGGATGACGGTGTTTCGTTGCTCTTGTCGACCATTCGCGAGTTACCCAGACGCTTCGGCCGACTCGGAATGACCCTCGGCACAGAGAGCCATTTGCGCATGCCCGCCAATGACTACAAACTGCTTGCTAGCGAGTTGGCCGATATGGAACTGGTCGATTGTGCCGAACTGATGTTAAATCTCTGCAGTATCAAATCCAGCACCGAAGTGGAAAAGATCAGATACATATGCGAACTCACCTCGGATAGCTTCAATGCCTTGCCCGGCTTCGCGCGAACCGGGCAAAGCGAACGCGAAATTCTGCGTTCGATGCGCATTGATTTACTGCAACGCGGTGCCGATCATACGCCGTACATCGTTTCAGCCTCGGGTAAAGACGGTTATGGAGACATCATTATGGGACCCGGCGACCGCCCTCTCGAAGAGGGTGACATTCTGATCATCGATACCGGCACTGTTTATGATGGCTATTTCTGCGATTTTGATCGTAACTACAGCTTTGGTTTTGCTTCGGACAAGGCCAGGCAGGCTTATACTACCGTCTTTCACAGTACCGAGGCGGGGCTGGTGGCGGCCAGACCCGGCGCCACCACGACCGATGTCTGGCAGGCAATGTGGTCGGTACTCGAAGCCGGTGGCGCACGCGGCAATGATGTGGGACGAATGGGACACGGACTCGGTGCACAGTTGACAGAATGGCCGTCACTCACCGCAAGCGATCACACCACCCTTGCACCAGGCATGGTCATTACCCTGGAACCAGGCATGGAGTTCGAAGCGGGTAAATTGATGGTTCACGAAGAGAATATTCTTATTACCGAAAACGGTGCAGATTTGCTGACTAAACGCGCTGCTGAAGAATTACCAGTTATAACCTAGCGAATTTCTTTACTTATGAAACAATTTTTAATCGACCTCAGCGGGCAACGTCGCTACTGGGCAGCGCTGGTACTGATCGGGATCGCACTGGAAGCTGCCGCTTTGTATTACCAGTATGCACTCGACGAGTGGCCCTGTGTACTCTGTATCCATGTCCGTATCTGGGTGGTGGCATTCATCCTGTTAGGAATAGTTGCATTTTTTGCTACCCAGTCGAGGCTGACCACGTGCACCGCTCACGCCCTTAATACCGTCATCATGGCCGGCTTGCTGGAACGCAGCTGGAGGGTTCTCGCAGTGGAACGTGGCTGGATTTTCGGTGACTGCGAAATGGATCTTGGTATGCCGGCATGGTTTGCGCTGGATAAATGGATTCCGTCCCTGTTCGAAGTGCAAACTTCCTGTGGTTACACGCCTTTACTATTCTTCGGTATAACCATGGCCGAGTCCCTGGTCGTAATTTCAGCGCTGATGTTGATAACGAGCGCGGCAGTTTTCATTGCCAGCTGGTTCGATTAGTCCTGCTCGAAAAAGCGGCATTTGACAGTACCTTCACTACAATAATGAATCATTCATGTAAGAATCACGAAAGAATTCTTAAGCTGGATACTCTAAGGATCCCGGTAAACCGGCGGTTACATGCAAAAGCAATTTACCTGGCCAAATACATGGCGATACTCTATCTCTGGCGTGGCGGGGATTAGCTTTGGTAAAAATATATCCTTTCTCAACCACATTTCTTACCGAATTCCGGGGGGTTACATGAAAGTTAACTTCAATCACACTAACGGTATGTTTTGGGCTTTGCTTGTTTTAATCCTGGGGATATTTAGCCCGTTCAATGCCTATGCCGCCAGCACCGCAGCCGTGACACTGGACCTGACTCAGCATTGGGTAGGTTATGCCTCGATTATTGTATTCATAGTCGCATATGCGCTGGTGATGTCCGAAGAATTTGTGCATTTGCGCAAATCCAAACCGGTTATTCTCGCGGCTGGAATCATCTGGGTGATGATTGCTTTTGTCTATTCCCAGCATGGCGATCAACACACCGCCGAGCAGGCGATCCGTCATAATCTTCTTGAATATGCCGAGTTATTCCTGTTCCTGCTGGTAGCGATGACTTACATCAACGCGATGGAAGAGCGCCTGGTGTTTGATGCGCTCAAGTCATGGCTGGTCAGCAAGGGGCTAAACCTGCGCCAGCTCTTCTGGATCACCGGCATCATATCCTTCTTCCTGTCGCCGATTGCCGACAATCTGACCACGGCATTGCTCATGTGTGCCGTGGTCTTGTCGGTCGGTGCCGGCAATAGTAAGTTCATTATGATTGCCTGCATCAATATTGTCGTGGCCGCCAATGCCGGCGGGGCGTTCAGCCCGTTTGGCGATATCACCACCCTGATGGTCTGGCAAAAAGGGATTATCGATTTCTGGACTTTCTTTACCTTGTTTATCCCATCCGTAGTCAACTACGTCATACCGGCAGCGATCATGTCGATGTTCGTATCGACCGAGCAACCCCAGGCCCAGGGCGGTATCACCCAGTTGAAACCGGGGGCCGTTACCATTATCTGCCTGTTCATCTTGACCATCGCCACAGCGGTCAGTTTTCACAACTTTTTACACTTGCCTCCCGTCGCTGGCATGATGACCGGCCTGGGTTACCTGATGTTTTTCGCTTACTACCTGAAGCGCCGAAAGTACGGTGGTCCACCGCCGAATGTCGACCATGGAGAGCCGGACTCGGAAATCTCCAGACTCGACGATTCCGCAGGCGATGACTACTTCGACATTTTTAACAAGGTCAAACTGGCGGAGTGGGATACGCTGTTTTTCTTTTACGGCGTTATTCTTTGCGTCGGGGGTTTGGGGCTCATCGGATATCTCTCGGTGGCCTCACAGTTTATGTTTATCGATTTGGGCCCAACTACCGCCAACGTATTGGTCGGTATACTTTCGGCCATCGTCGATAACATCCCGGTCATGTTTGCGGTCCTGACTATGAACCCGGAAATGTCGCAGGGGCAGTGGTTGTTGACCACCTTGACCGCGGGCACGGGCGGTAGCATGCTATCTATCGGCTCAGCCGCGGGTGTCGCTTTAATGGGTTCCGCCAGAGGTTACTACACCTTCTTTGGCCATCTAAAGTGGATGCCCGTGATCGCGCTGGGTTACGCGGCCGGCATCCTGGCTCATTTTTGGGTTAACGCTGGAGCATTTTAACTGTCATCATAATCAACCGGGTTATGCGTAAAGCCAATCGGCTTTTGTCGGATTGACACTTCTTGATAAGGCTTAAAAAAAAGCGGACACTCAAATTTGATATTTCAGCGGCAGCTAACGACCGAGGCCGTGTGAAAACTCTTAGCTAGGAGTAAAATATAACTTTCCTACGAAGGGGCGAACAATGAGCAGATTAATCGATGGTGCGATCGCGACCTGGTCTACGCCTCATTACGAAAACACTATCCTTGATTGGGATTGGCTATTGCTAGAAAACACCAAGTCCGGCTATGATGTCGCGCGCATCATCCTGCTATATTAATTGGGTCTTATGAATGCCAGAAAATAAATTTCCAGATCCTGATAACCAAAATTTGCTGCCTCACACAATCAGTCTATTTCTGACTCTTGCTGCATTTTGGCTTCTAAACTCTGGTCATTATACGCTGCTGATACTGTCGCTTGGGTTAATCTCCATCGCCCTGGTTCTATATATTGCCCATAGAATGGATGTAGTAGACCACGAATCCCAGCCACTGCACCTCACATTGAAGATGCCCGGATACCTTATATGGCTCAGCAAAGAAATAATTCTCTCCAATATTTCTGTTGTGAAGCATATTTGGCTTGGCAACGAGACAATTTCTCCCGTTCTCACCACGATCAAAGCCAGTCAAAAGACAGATATGGGAAAGGTTATCTACGCAAATTCCATTACCCTTACGCCGGGCACAGTCGCGGTAGACCTGGTGGGTGATCAAATTACGGTACATGCATT
>Ga0265303_10003147_pt1 | contig 10300 bp, 8 predicted proteins | sample Helome_2_FD_192494 | JGI IMG/M metagenome (GOLD analysis project Ga0265303, IMG submission 192494) | Marine sediment microbial communities from subtidal zone of North Sea - Hel_20160317 (Illumina Assembly) | ecosystem: Environmental > Aquatic > Marine > Subtidal zone > Sediment ... | reverse complement strand
TCATTGGAAGTAACGCGCAGCGTAGCGAGCCATGACGATGAACAGTCTTCCATCGACAGCCATAGTCCGGTTAGCTTGCTGGGGCCAGACAGTGGGCGTGCAGTTGCTTAGCCGAAGTAAAGCGCAGCGTAGCGAGCCATGAGGCTAAGTAGCTGCACGCCCGCTGCCTGGCTATGTCGTCGTAAGAATCAGGTGATCGCTTCGACGATTTCGTTGGCGACGGCGTAGACCTTGCGGCCATCGGTTTCGATGGTCAGGTCCGCAATTTCGAAGTACAAGGGCTCGCGCTCCGCTAATAGATTTTCGAGCACTTCGCGCCGATCGCCGTTATCCAGTAGTGGCCGTTCCCGGCCGCGGCTGGTCCGTGACAGCTGTTGATCGACACCGGTCTTTAGATAAACGACGTAACCGCGCGCGCCCAACCTGCTGCGGCTCTCCGGACTGAGTACGGCACCGCCGCCTGTTGCCAAAACGACGCCGTCCATGTTCGACAGATCGTCGATGACTTTGATTTCGCGAACGCGAAAACCTTCTTCGCCTTCTTTCTCGAAAATGAACGAGATGTCGACGCCGGTGCGAGACTCAATTTCCTCGTCGCTATCCATGAACGTCAAATGGAGCATACGCGCAAGCTGCCGGCCGACAGCGGACTTTCCTGCACCCATCGGGCCGATAAGAAAAAGATTCTTGGGATGCTTCATCGTTTGACGTATTCGGAATTAGCGCAAGGTCCTGTCCAAATGAGAAAGCCAACCCGAAGGTTGGCTTTCGTCCGGTAGAACGATTGAGGCTTAGTAAATGCTACCGCCTTCCTCAATGATCCTGGGTGTAACGAAAATTAGCAGTTCGGCTTTGTTGTCCGTTACCTGCCGGCTCTTGAACAAATGGCCCGCAAACGGAATGTCGCCAAGGAACGGTACCTTATTTATCGTTTCGCGGCGTTCCGTCTCATAGATGCCGCCGAGCACGACGGTCTGTCCGTCTGCTACGAGAACCTGTGTTTCAACGGCACGAGTATCAATACTCGGTACCGTGCCACCCAGGCCGCCCGTTGAAATGATGTCACCGACACTATCCTTGTGAACCCGAAGATCCATAATGATGTTGTTATCCGGCGTAATCTGCGGAGTAACCTCAAGACTCAGTACCGCTTTCTTGAACTGAATCGTTGTTGCGCCGGACGATGCAGACTGCTGGTAGGGAATCTCGACACCCTGCTCGATGCGCGCTTCTTTCTGGTTTGCGGTAATGACGCGCGGCGTCGATACGATCTCGCCACGTCCTTCTGCTTCGAGCGCTGTCAGCTCGAGATCGACCAGGTAGTCGGTCTCCAGCACAGCCAAAGCGAACCGGCCAGCCGGATTCTCGATCGGAACGTTTACATTGTAGCGATTCGATAGAGTCGGAATCTGAATCGGGAACGGCGTGCCGTTATTCGGATCGGAGAGGTTCGTCAGCGCCGAATTGATCATCGTATCAGTACCGGTACCGGAACCTGATATGACGGTCAGTCCGTCGTCACTGTTTTCATTGAATGCAGTTACACCGAGCCGCACACCCAAATCGCGGCTGAAGTCGTCGTTAACGACAACAATGCGCGACTCGATCAACACCTGTTTGATCGGAATGTCCAACGTGCGAACCATGCGCCGAATGTTCTGCAGGCGCTCTGCCGTATCCTGCACGAGTAGTGTATTGGTACGATCGTCGACCGCAATACTGCCGCGATCAGATAACAGTGAATTGGTGCTGTCCGAATCAATAAGGTTGGCGAGATCCGCGGCCTTTGCGTAGTTGACCTGCAGGAATTCAGAGTACAAAGGCTCGAGTTCGCTAATTGCATTTTGCGCTTCGAGGTCGGCTGTTTCTCGGGCGGCGATTTCCTCCGCCGGAGCAACAATAATTACGTTGCCGTTCTCGCGCATGTCGAGACCCTTGGTCGTCATTACGATATCCAGGGCCTGATCCCACGGCACGTTGCGCAGACGCAGTGTCACATTGCCTGCTACCGTGTCGGAGACGACGATGTTCCGGCCGGAAGTTTCGGCCAGGAGCTGCAGGACCGCGCGGGTTTCGATGTCCTGGAAGTTCAGCGTCAACCGCTGCCCCTCGTATTCCTTGGTCTCCGAAAACAGATTCGATGCCGCTTGTGCATCTTCGGCGACTGGATTGACCTCAATCGTGAACTCGTTGTCCGATTGATAGGCCAGCTGTTCGTATTTACCATCAGCCGAGATCACAATGCGCGTGTCGAGGTTCGTACGCAATGTATCTACTGTGGTCACCGGCGTTGCAAAATCCATCACATCGATGCGACGCATCAGTTCGGCAGGTAGAGACGTATCCTTGAATATGGCAACAACACGACCGCCCTCCTGGCGGATGTCGACCGGCGTGCCAGGGTCTGTCAGGTTGACGATAACGCGGCCACCACCGTCTCGGGTGCGGCGGAAATCTACGCTCGTGATGCTACGGCTACCGGGTGCTGCATACGAGGCCGGTGCAGACGGCTGGGCGCTGGCGAACTGGGTGGTTCCAGCGTCATAGCCTGAGCTATCACCGAGTATGATCGTAACCGTATTGCCGCTGCGGTGTGTCTCGTAGGCGACCATGGTGTCCAGGTTCAGGACGACGCGAGTGCGGCCGTTTGCCTCAGCCGTCAACACGGTATCCAGCGGTCCCATGTTAACGTCGCGACGACGCGACGACAGACCCAGCGTTGTGTCCGGCAGATCGAGTGCAATCCGTGCAGGATTTTCAATCGTGAACGCAAGCGGCTCGGGCGCCGTGTCGCTCATGATCAACTTCAGTTCCACCCGCTGACCGGGCAGGCTCTGAACCTGAATATCCTGAAGCCGGTTTCCGTCCTGCGCGCTTGCGGTCAGTCCCACAAACAGCAGCAATACAGCCTGTGCCATTGCAACCAGTCGAAGCACCACAGTGCGATTACCAGCCGTCGGTTTGCTATTGAGCATCATTCCCTTTACTCCCAGTTCCATTCAGGTATCAGTCCCTAAGACCGATTGCAGCGTCTCTCTCAACATAGCCGCCAATCCCGTCAGAAATAATCTCTACAATTTGAATTTCAGATTCAGAAATATCGATGATCCGACCATCGTTCTGTCCCAGGTAATTACCCGGTATGACGCGATGAATCAGTCCGTCGGACGTTTGAACAAGTCCGTACGCGGTTTCACCCAGGTTGAGCGTACCAACCATTCGCAGCGTGTCGAGTGGAAACGCTTCGAGGAACTCGCGCGGACGTTCTGGGTCCGGGCGTGTACCCCCTGACGGTCCAGATGCCTGCGGTGTATCCGGCATGAACGGCGAGCGCAGCCCTTCTGCGTCCGCTACGTACGTGAATACTTCATAAGGTGTAATCTCGGGCAACGGCTCAATGCGGCCGCCCGGTCGTGCTTTTATTTCGTTAATGTACTGATCGAGATCGTCAGAATCGCCGCCACAAGCCGCAAGACCCAATACCGCCAGCACCACGACTGCGCCGTTTTTGATGAGAGAAGCCCTCATTATTGTGCCTCCTCAAGATAACGGTAGGTCTGCGCAGTTACCTCAATGCTCAGACGATCGAATTCGCCATCTGATTCCGGCGAAATAACGATGTCGTGCAGCGTAACGATACGCGGCAGCGCAGCGATTCCGCTGACGAAATTTGCGATTTCGTGATAGCCGCCAGAAAACTGAATTTTGATTGGCTTCTCGGCGTAGAAGTCCTTTGGTATTTCGCCCTGTGGCTGGAATAATTTTTCCTGCAGGCCGGCAGCGAGTCCCGTCTGCGAAATATCGACAATCAGGCTCGGGATTTCGGTCTCACCAGGAAGCTGGCGAAGCATCGTGCCGAACGATTGTTCGATCTGTGTCAGCTGCGCTTTATAGGCATCATAGTTTGCTGCCTTGCGCTGCTTGTTTTCGAAGGTCTGGCGAAAATCCTGTTCTTCCTGTTGCGCGCGCTCGAGTAGCGGTGCCTTGTCCTTGACGATAAAGAAGTAAATGCCAAGACCTACGACGACGACGAATGCAATTGCAATCACAGCGGCGCGGAATACGAGCGGCCAGCGACCGACGTCATTGACGTCAAGGCTCTTCAGCTCTTCTACGAGGTTCATTCCGCGTCCTCCATATCTGCGTCCGTGCGCACCTGCTTCAGGAAAACCACGAATTCCGCCTGCCGAGACGAACCGGCTGTTGTGGTTTCGACGCGCTCAACTTCCGGGTCCATAAGCCATTCCGATGAGTCAACCTGCCGCATCAAGGCAGAGACGCGCGTACTTGACTGGGCAACGCCGCGGATTTCCACGCGCGAACCCGTCTGTTTCATTCCTGTCAGATGTACGCCTTCCGGAAGCTGCCGAACCATCTCGTCGAAGAGATGCACGATCTCCGGGCGGCTCTTCTGAAGTTGGTCGATAATTTCCATGCGCGCAAGCAGTCGTTCTTTCTGTCGCTCGAGGCCATCGATTTCTTCGATGCTTTTCTCAAGCTCGGCAATCTCATCTCGAAGTCGCTGGTTGCGATCTTCCTGACTGGAAATCATTTGCGAATAGGCGAATATCGTGAGCATCGTGACTGCGATCGCGGCGACAACTGAGCCGCCCATCGCAATACCGAAGTCACGTTGGCGCTTTTTCCGCTCTTCCTCACGCCAGGGGAGTAGATTAATACGTGGCATATTAGTCGAAGCTCCTCAGGGCAAGTCCACACGCTGTAAGCAGTGCCGTTGCATCTTTATGCACTCCTTGCGATTTGGCTTTGGAAGAAATCTTCATCTGTCCGAGTGGATCACCAACCTCGGTCGGGATACCGACTCGACTCGAAATGACGTCCGCGATACCCGGAATATTTGCACAGCCGCCGCAAACCAGAATCATATCCGGTTGCTCACGACCGCCGCCCGATGCGAGATAAAATTGCAGCGAACGGCTGACCTGCTGTGTCATATCATCGATGAACGGTTCGAGTACCTCGGGTTGATAGTTACTCGGCAAGCCGCCCTGCTTTTTGGCGCGGCCCGCGTCTTCCATTGAAAGACCATACGTCCGCATGATCTCCTCGGTCAGCTGTTGCCCGCCAAAGTTGAAATCGCGCGTATAGACGACCTTCAAATCCTGCAGCACGCTAAACGTCGTTGAGGACGCACCGATATCGACCACGGCGACTGACTGGCCCATGCCGCCGTCCGGAATCTGATGGCTTAGGAGCTGACACGCGTTCTCCAGCGCAAATGCTTCGACATCGACGACGTGTGTCTCGAGACCCGCCGCACTTACAGCCGCCTGACGCTGTTCAACATTATCAGTACGTGTTGCTACGAGCAGTACATCAACAAGCTCGGGATCCTTCTCATTCGGGCCGACAATTTCGTAATCGAAGCTGACCTCTTCCATCGGGAATGGAATGTACTGGTCGGCCTGAATTTCGACCTGCCCTTCGAGGTCCCGGTCGGACAGGCTCGACGGCATTTGAATGACTTTGGTAATGGCCGCATCGCCACTGATTGCGACCGCAACGTCTGTCGCTTTCGCGCCGGCGCGCTTGACCGCGCGACGAATTGCCTCGCCGACCGCTTTCGCGTCGACAATGGCTTTTTCGCTGACGGAACTAGGAGGTGTTGGTTCGGCCGAATACGACTCAACTCGAAAGCGTCTGCCGCTCTGTGTCAGCTCAATCAGCTTTACCGACGAGGTCGTAATATCGAGGCCCAACAGTGGTTGAGATTTCTTTCCGAAAAACACTATTTTTCCTTCTTTGTCGGTGAGTTGCGAGCCAAACGTGAGTTCGAGCTAAGCAAAACGATTTAACTATATATCAATAAAATGTTAAATAAAACGTGACTTTGTTCACGAACCCGGGAACGCATGGTACTGCGAGCTAAGCCGTTGTTCTGTGAACTGGTCGGCGGCTCCGGCTGAGACCTAGAAATGGCCCCAAATGACTCCACCAACTGGCATTATTCCGCGTATTCTGATCCGCCTGTCGATGAGCGTTGCGAACCCCTCGCCTCCATCGCTATCATCGACCGCGGGCGGTTTCCGGCATCCTGGCGCCTGCCCCAAGAAAACCACATTTCGAGCACCAGACTGACACCACACTACACTTAACTGCAGAGGACGGCGCCCCGAAAAATCGGGCGTTAACCTCGAAACGCCAGCGACTATGCAAGAGACGTCAACACGTAACAAGCACAGAGTTCACATCTCGGGCAGACGCCTGCTGCGAGCCTCGGTCGTGTTCCTGGGACTCGGCACCGTCACGACGATCGGAATGGTCGCCAGCATCATCGGTGCTTATTACTATGTGCAGCCCGGTCTTCCGCAAGCCGAGACGATTCGCGATATCCCACTGCAGATTCCTCTCAGGATATTTAGTCGCGACGGTTTCCTGATTTCAGAGATCGGCCAGCGCCGCCGAATTCTGATCGATTACGAAGACGTGCCGGAGCATATCGTTAACGCGTTTGTCGCGGCTGAGGACGGCCGATTCTTCGAGCACCCGGGCATCGACTACCGCGGAATATTGCGCGCCTTTTTTCAGATCGCGTCAACCGGCAACATTGAAAGCGGTGGCTCAACGCTAACGCAACAACTGGCGCGCGACTACTTCCTCACACGCGAACAGCGTTTCACTCGCAAGCTTCGCGAAGCATTTCTCGCATACAAGATCGAGCAAGAGTTTACAAAGGAACAGATCATGGCGCTGTTCCTAAACAAGATGTTTTTTGGCCAACGTGCCTATGGCGTTGCAGCCGCGGCACAAGTCTATTTCGACAAGCCGCTCGAGGGCATTAACGTCGCGGAAGCCGCAACGCTGGCCGGTGTCCTGCCGGCGCCGTCACGATACAACCCGGTGTACAGCGTCGAAAATGCAACGGCACGCCGTAGCTACGTGCTCGGACGCATGGAAGACCTTGGCTTTATAAGCGAAGAAGAGTACACCGAATCAATGGCATTACCGATGGAGTCCGGGTTGCATGGAGCAGCTATAGAACTTCATGCCGACTATGTCGCCGAAATGGTGCGCCGCGAAATGTTGTCTCGCTATGGCGAAGAAACCTACACAGCAGGCTACCAGGTAGTTACATCACTCGACGCCCGCTTGCAGAACGCCGCCAATTACTCGCTCCGCAACGGCTTGCTTCAGTTTACGCGCAGGCGCGGATATCGCGGATCGCTTGCTAACTTCGAACTGACGCCGGAAATTCTCGCATCAGACATGGCCGACTGGCCCGTCGAAATCCTGAATGTTCTCGATCAGTACGTACCCGGCGGCCTGTCAGTTGCGATCGTTACCGAACTGCACGAGAACAATAGCGCCGACATAGTTTTTCACGACGGTGAACGCGCAGTCATTCCGTGGAAGGCTATTTCCTGGGCGAAGCCGTACATCGACCCGGAAACAACCGGACCTGCCCCGAAGCTCGTGAGCGACGTCTTGGCCATCGGAGATATTGTCGTTGTAATGCCAACGGATCGTGACTATTGGGCATTGGCGCAGGTGCCCAAAGCACAGGGCGCCGTCGTATCCGTCGACCCGCAGGACGGCGCGATAACAAGCCTGGCCGGCGGCTTCGATTTCGCGACGAGCAAATTCAATCGCGTAACGCAGGCCTTTCGTCAACCGGGGTCCTCTTTTAAACCGTTTATCTACTCGGCCGCATTGGAGCGAGGCAATACGCCGGCAACGATCGTGCTCGACGCGCCCGTAGTTATTAACTCGTCGGAACTGGAAGCGGTCTGGCGACCGATTAACTACAGTGGCCGCTTTTATGGCCCGACGCGCATGCGCGAGGCGTTGGTGCGTTCAATGAACCTAGTGTCTGTCCGGCTGCTGTTGTTCGAGACCGGCGTCGGCAACGCCGTCAAGCACATCGCAAAGTTCGGCTTCGGTGGCGCGGCGCTCCCGCACAATGGCTCGCTGGCACTCGGCGCCGGAGATACCTCTCCACTCGATATGGCGCAGGGCTATGCAGTCCTTGCGAATGGTGGTTTTGCCGTCAAGCCGTATGTCATGGATGCGATATACGGCCCCGAAGGCGAAACACTGTACCGCGCCGAACCGTATGTGGTTTGTGAAGAGTGCAATCCCGAACCGGATCAAAATACTTTCGCTACACCAACGGCAAGAGCCTTATCGCTCGAGGAGATGGCCGAGGTCGCATTGACGTATCGACCCGATGCGGTGACTGCTCCGCAGCTATTCGAATCGGCCAATCCGGCCCCGCGCGTAGTTTCCGCTCAGAATGCGTTCATCGTCCAGGACATGATGCGCCACGTCATTCTTCGCGGCACCGGTCGCCGCGCGATGGTGCTGGGCCGCAGCGACTTGTCCGGCAAAACCGGCACATCCAACGATCGGCGCGATGCCTGGTTCGGCGGCTTCAATGCCGATCTTGCGAGTATTGTCTGGGTGGGTCACGACGACACTACTCCGCTCGGCCCGGGCGAGGAAGGCTCGCGTACAGCATTACCAATCTGGGTCGAGTTCTCCCGCGTTGCGCTTGACGGTGTGCCAAATCATCAAATGCCCATGCCGGAAGGCATCGTCACTGTGAAAATTGACAAAACTGACGGCTGCCCGGCAAGCGCCGGCCAGAGTAATACGATGTTCGAGGTATTTCGTGAAGGACACGTCCCCGATTGCGAGTCATTGCACGAGCTACCAAATATTTTCAATGACACATCAGGTTTCAGTGACGGCGCCGAAGACAAAGCCTCAGACGACGAAGGCGTTGACGGCGAGGAAGCGGACGACGAAGCCGACGAGGAATCCGAACCGCTGTTTTAGGTTGCGGGCAAATCCAATGGCCAAGAAAAGCTCGAACGATAACGATCGGGCGCGAAAAATGGTCGCGCAGGAAGCCGCACGCATCATTGTTAATCAGGGGCTTCGCGACTATCGAGCGGCCAAGATGAAGGCGGCTGAGCGCCTCGGCATGAGCACGCGCGGTTCGCTACCCCGCAACTCCGAAATCGAACGCGCGATCGAGGAACACCACAAATTATTCGGCGGCGACAGCCATGTCGACTTCCTGCGATCGATGCGAGAGTCAGCGCTGGCTGCAATGGAATTGCTGTCGCTTTTCACACCACGCCTGGTCGGTCCGGTACTGAACGGCACCGCCGACGAGAACTCAGCCGTCAATTTGCACGTCTTCGCCGACGACGTCGAATCCGTCGCGATGCAACTGAGCTCGATGGACATTCCGTACCGACCGTATGAGCGCCGGTTGAAAAGCCGTCGCGATCAAAGCGACACATTCGCGGGATTTGAGTTTCAACATGCGATGGCCGCAATCCAGGCGACGGTATTCCCAATCGACGGCATCAGACAGGCCCCACTAAGTCCAATCGACGGCCGCCCAATGGAGAGGGCCGACATGACGCGCGTCAGAGGCCTTATACAGGCTTAGAAACCCGCGGGTGATCTGATTGCGAACAAGGCGCGGGGTATCTTCCTCGCTCGGAACCCCACTCGTTCGTCAGACGCCCCGCGCCTCACTCGCCGGCAGCGGTCGGTACTGGCTCTTCGCCAAGTGCGGTCAGAGAACGGCTACTCGGGCAGCCGTCGCGTGTCAATGCCTAGGTAGAGCCTTAGTGGACTGTCGATGGGATGCTATTCATCGGAAGTAAAGCGCAGCGTAGCGAGCCATGACGATGAGTAGCATCCCATCGGCAGGCCGAAGCCCGACTGTTAGCGTTTTTCGATTGGCACGTAGTCGCGTTGGTCTGGCCCAATATAGAGCTGCCGCGGCCGACTTATCCGCCCTTTCGGGTCGGCGATCATCTCCCGCCAGTGCGCGGCCCAGCCGACCGAGCGGCCAATCGCAAACATCACGGTAAACATCGAGGTCGGAATACCGAGCGCTCGATAGATGATGCCGGAGTAGAAATCGACATTCGGATAGAGGTTTTTCTCGATGAAGTACTCGTCTTTGAGTGCCACCTGCTCAAGTTCGCGAGCTAAATCGAACAGCGGTGTATCTTTGCGGCCGAGTTTCGCAAGCACCCTGTGGCACATGTCGCGAATAATCGTCGCGCGCGGATCAAAGTTTTTGTACACGCGATGCCCGAAGCCCATTAAACGGAACGGATCGTTCTTGTCTTTGGCTTTGTCGACGAACTTGCCGATCTGGCTTGCGTCGCCAATCTCTTCCAGCATCTCGAGTACAGCCTCATTGGCACCACCATGCGCAGGGCCCCACAGCGCTGCGATACCGGCTGCAATCGCTGAGTAAGGGTTTGCGCCGGAGCTGCCTGCCATGCGAACCGTCGACGTAGAGCAATTT
>Ga0265303_10003146_pt1 | contig 10300 bp, 9 predicted proteins | sample Helome_2_FD_192494 | JGI IMG/M metagenome (GOLD analysis project Ga0265303, IMG submission 192494) | Marine sediment microbial communities from subtidal zone of North Sea - Hel_20160317 (Illumina Assembly) | ecosystem: Environmental > Aquatic > Marine > Subtidal zone > Sediment ... | reverse complement strand
CAGGTTCTGATCCACGTGCCCGGACCGCTCTGCCAGGTAGATCAGAACCTGCATCGCCTTGGCCTCCAACCTAATCTCGCTGCCAGCGATCGTAACCCGAAGGCCCGCAGGGTCGACCGGACTGCCGGCGACCTCGAACGGGGACATTTCGGTCAAGGGCCTTTCGGTCAAGCTCGCCACCCCCGGATACAAGTGATTGATTACGAGTTCATTTTTGGCGAGTCGTGAATTCTTCCGGAAAAGGTCGGAGGAATATCGCCGTCTTGCGGGAGCATAGCGCTATTTTCAAGTTCAGCGATGCCCTCGTCGCCCCTGGGTCTGATCAGATCTTTATCAAGCGCAGGGGAACGTGACCATCAGTGGCCCACATTCAGGCCTGTATATGACTACACACAGATGGAGGAAAGAGATGAAACATATGTCATTGGGAATATTTGCCATTTTCCTGGCGGGCAGTGTCTCCGCCACCAATATGGCAACACCACAAGAGGCCAAGACTATGAGTCTGAAGGCTCAGGAGGCGGTCAACGAGATGGGCCGCGAAAAAGCCTTTTCCACTTTCGCTGATCCGAATGGCTCGTTTCGGGATAGGGACTTGTATGTGTTCTGTATTGACATGGAGGGCGTGCTCCTTTCGCAACCCATCAAGCCCGAACTGGTCGGCAGGAACATGTTCAATTTCAACAAATACGGTGATCTGCTGTTTCAGGACATGATCAACGTAGCGCAAGAGTCAGGCTCCGGATGGGTGGATTACCGGTGGCCTTATCCCGGTACCGACGAGATCAGGCCGAAGACCAGCTACATTGCTACTAATGATCACGGGTTTTTCTGTGGTGTCGGGGCCTATAAGTGAGAAAGCCCGGGTTGGAAAGGCGTCTACCTACGGACCGAAATGTGCGGCACAAGGACGTGTCGCTATGGGCGAGTGTCCAATGCGAAGCCGGTATTCCAGGGCAGTCATTTTCCGAAGACCCGACTGCTTGTGGAAGAACCCTAGCAACTGAGTGGAGGAGTAACAGATGAACACTGTGAATCGCTTATCTCTAATCTGCCTGTTGGCCGCTCTCTTGGTCGGGCTGCTCATGCCGGTGAGTGCCGAGCAATCAGAAGGCAAATGGGACAAGGTCGTCTTTCACCTGGATGAAACGCGAAATGCACGTTGGGCCCTGATGCTGGCCCGATCGTACCTCGACGATGTTCCTTCAGCGAAGATCGTTTTTGTCACCTACGGGCCCGGTGTTGACTTTCTACTCGAGGACGCCAAGGACCATCGCGATGATCCCTATGATTACGCAGTCCTTCGCCTGGTCGAGCAAGGCGTGGATTTTCGCGTCTGCAATGCAACTCTTACGGCACGGCAGATCAACAAGACCGATCTCCTCGAGGAAGTGAAGATCGTCCCATCGGGCATCTCGGAAATTGCCAAGCTTCAGTTGAAGGAAGGTTTCGCCTACCTGAAGCCCTAATGAAGATCGCTACCAAATCGAACGCAAGATGCATAGGTATGGCATTTCGCACTAACCTTGGATACCGATTACCGGTCGCCTCGTCGTTAATCGACGGTTGTAATGGAAAGGCTGCCACGATCGAAAAGTATTTGAGCCGCGGTCAACCATGAAATCCGGGGACGTCCTTTTAAGCGGTGACAAATCCACCGAAGCGATTGGCGTCACAGAGGCGCGCAGACGGTTGCCTTTGTACCTAAAATTGATCGCCATTCTGGCAATTGCTTTGTTGTTGATCGCAGGCGGAAGCTGGTTGGCAGATCAGATCAACATGCAAATCTCCCCCCACCGGGAAGCCGTGCTCCTGTTGGCCGTGATTGCTTATATTTTGCTGATGGCTATTCCGTTCATGCCCGCGATCGAAGTGGGTCTCGGTTTAATGTTGCTTATGGGAAGCACGGGGGCCGTACTGGCCTATGTATGCACGCTGATCGCCTTGAGCATTAGCTTTTTCATCGGCCGCGTTGTGCCTCCGCGATCGGTGTGCCGTTTTTTCCGCTGGCTGCATTTGTTCAAGGCCTGCGAACTCATTGCTGAGCTGGGGCCTCTCAGCCATCAAGAGCGACTGGAGCTGTTGCACGCGAAGGCACCTTCGAAACTAACCCCCATTCTTCTCAGACATCGCTATCTTGCAATAGCAATCGCACTGAATCTTCCTGGCAATGCGATTATCGGTGGAGGCGGCGGCATTGGCTTCATCACAGGCATGAGCATGATCGTAAAGTTCCGCACCTACATCGCTGTGTTGGCATTAGCAATCGCGCCATTGCCACTGTCGTTCTTCCTGTTTGGGAACTAGCTCCCGAGATGGCGGTTACGCAGCAACATAACGATTGCAAAAATCAACCGCCGCGAAAATCGAAGCGACCCACTCTCTACTCCCACATGCACCAACTGCCCCGTCTACCGTGGGAATTACTGACCGCACCTCTAGAACTTCTTCGCATACTACGGGACAACCTATTCAGCCACCGTCCGCTGGAGATTTCAGAAAGAACTTTCTCCGCGCTGAGACCCAAATCCATGAAATCCATTTGCCCGCATATTCGAACGACAGATAACTAACTGACATTTCTCGTTAAAACCAGCACGCCAACTCGGGCGATCATTCGAGGAAAAGATTCATTCTGTGCAGATAGTTCACGCGGAACTATCTGCTCGCTAGCGATCACTCGCTTTTTCAGAGAGTTGCAGCACCGTCGCTGGGCACTGCAGAGATTTTTGCTGAAGGCCACACGTAACGTGTGACTCATCCACGGATGGCGCATAGAAGAATGCCTGCCGGATCGGGCATTCTCTGGCGCTCAGACTCGCTCAGATCGATTCTAAGCCGCTTTCGTCATCCGCTTCTTGATGTTGCCGTAGTACGTTGAGGCACCGGCCTCAGTCAGCCCAGCCTCGCCGACGAACCGCTGGATAACATCTTTGCGCTTGACCTTACCGGCCTGCAGGTCACCCCACATCTCCTCCATAATCTTACGGGCACGATCGGCCTTGCTCGGCCCTTTTGGTTTCTTGTCCTCCTGGGCGATCGTTTCAGGCGTACGGTTCTCGCCCTCTTCTCTCAGCGCCTGTTCCAGCGTGACGGCTTCAGTCGGTTCAATGGGTTTCGTGACGGTCTTTGTTGGTTTGGCGGTTGCCATGGGTCTTCTCCCTTTGCTTTATCGGTAAGGGGAGCGTCATCCCGTTCAGCGACTAAGACAACGGCGGAAGATGCACCAATCAAGTGGGGCTTTTGCCCACACATGTTTTGGTCGGTGGATGGCCGTCAGCGCACCGTGGCACTGCAGAAACATCGCAACCACCTGCATGCACCTTGGACGCGTGACTTGGATCAGGAATGGTTCGATAAGCAGGTGAGCTGATCATCGATTGGCGAGAGGATAAGAACTTTTTGAATTGGACCTTTATATATGGGTGTTATGAAAAAAGTTCTTATCGCTCGTAAGACTTGGGAGTAATAAAATCAATATGCTCCCTTTTTCGTGACCCACAGGCCACCAGCCCGCCCCACGCAACTCTAACTCTTTGTATCTTCTCCACAATACCTATGAAAAAACCACGATCGGACGCGCGAGGAAGAGATTCTTTTCGTGCAGGTAGCTGTGTCCAAAACGTTCCCCGACTCAGGTGCCGCCGCAGTTTTGCAGGTGGGAAACGATGGACAAATTGGGTGCTGCTGCGAAGATCGCTGAAACCCTCGCTGCTAACTTGCAAAAACAAAGCAGCGAACTCCTCGCTCGATCTAAACGCAAGACCGCAGCTCTGCTCACTGATGCCCGCTTCACGACTGGCCTGGGCGAGCGATTGGCCCTGGGCCGTGAGAACCTCAACCTGCCGCAGCTTGGCAATGATCTGTTCGGGGGAAGATTTCTTTCTTGGCATGTCCAGCTCCTACGATTTGAGATGATTTTTCTCAATCACGCTGGACCAGAAATCGCCGGTCAGGTCAGCGTTTGTTCGCCTGGTTTTCGAGGCCAGGTATTCGTCCAATACCCTAGGCTTGAAATTCCGACCGTCGCGAAAATCGAAGACAGTTCGAATCCCTCCCCGCGCATCCCTAACACCCTGACTCCCGTGGGCATTCTGTTTCAGGCTATCCGATAAGCGGCTAACGGATTTCCCGAATGACAGATTGTTGTTTTGCCCAACTGATCTATATTAATTCTCATCGCCTGGATACAACGACGTAACCCGGCAACTAAACGTAGTCGTCGACGTAAAGCACACTCAAAGAGAAGGTGTGCAATCGATGGACTGCTTCGAGCATACCGAGTCACTTTGATTCGCGTGCTGTCGTTTAAGGGGCGTACGAGACAAACACACAATGTCGGAAGGGATTTATCCCTCGTCCGATGGTTGAGGGATCACAGCGAACAATGCAGTTCGCGGTGGCAGTGACAACTGCCGCATGGAAGCCGACTCGCATGTCGATATCACTCCGACAGCCACAGCGTTCCGTGCGACAACTGACTGGAGTCTGAGATGATGAGTCAACCGGCCTTATCCGGAAGAGTTCGATTCACCCTTTTACTGGTAATCGCATCCCTGCTGAGCCTCGCACCACCCAGTGCGCTGGCCAACGATGAACGCGAATCATGTGTTCGCATGGCGAAGTCCGGGCTGCTCGACTTTCCCGAGGACCGCTCTAAACGTTTCCTTGGCAAGGTCGAGGAAGATTCTGCGCGCTGTCGTGGCGGCGAAAAGGCCGTCAAGTATCGTGACCGACCCTGGGTCGATTGGCAGAACTACTATGCGACCGGTGATGCCAATTCGAAAAAAGAGGGGCGCGAGGCCAAGACGAAACTCGGCAAGCACCTGTTCCCGAATGGTCGCGGTATCGACGGCGCCTTGCTCGATCTCGAATACCAGCGTATCGAACTCATCAAATTCAATCTGTTCGACCCCAACACCTACGATGACTACCTGGCAGGTCGGGACGGGCAACCCGGCGCGACACTCAATCAATGGGACGAGATGCGTCTTCCACCCGATCACCAGTTCTACCAGGCCGTGGGTGGCGAGGGCGAGCAGTTGTGCAGAGGCGACCTGATCACCCACCGCACACTGACCGGCATCTGCAATGACCTGATGAACCCACTGATGGGATCTACCGGTATGCCGTTCAATCGCAACATGCAGTTCGAGGCAACCTTCCCGCGCCTGGGTCTGACGGAGCTCACCCGAAACCGGCATGGCGACCGTCTCAGGCTCTTGAAGCCCGACCCCCAGTTGCTCAGTCGAAAGCTCTTCACCCGAGAGCAGACACCGGGCAACGGCTGTAACGAAGGTATGGGGGCAAGCGACTACTCTCCCGACGCCGACTGTGACTATCTCAAGGCCCCTTTCTTCAACGTGCTGGCCGCATTCTGGATCCAGTTCATGACGCATGACTGGTTCTCACACACGTTTGAGGGCCGGAACACGCCGGGACTGCATTCTGTCGGCTGCGACTCCGCGGAAGCCAAGGCGCTGGGTTGTCGCGAGGGTGACCAGCGCGAAGCCTCTCTGTACCAGGCCACCGATGAGCCGGGCCGTTTCGAGCACAATGACGAGACCCATCTGCTGAGGCCACCGAAGACCACCGGCAACCTGGTATCCGCATGGTGGGACGCCTCGCAGATCTATGGGCACGATGAACTGTCACTGAAACGCGTGCAACGGGATCCACAAGATCCGGCCAAACTGCTGGTCCGCGACAACTACCTTCCGCTGCTGCCCGACTGCGCCGCCTACTCAGAGGACTGCCCGGTGCAGCCCCAGTGGCTGGGACAGGAAGCCACCGGTTTTCCGGCGAACTGGAATATCGGCATGAGCTTCTACCACAACCTGTTCACACGCGAGCATAACTACTTCGTTGAACACTTCCGCAAGCTGCAGCGCGAGACGCCCGATGCCGACTCCGGCCTCCGCCATCCCGAAGATCCGGACAAGGTGATCGCCTACAAGGATGTGTCCGATGAACGGCTGTTCCAGGCGGCACGTCTCGTGGTATCTGCCGAGATCGCCAAGATCCATACCATCGAATGGACAACCCAGTTGCTCTACGACGAGCCCCTGTTTGCCGGCATGAACTCCAACTGGTTCGGCCTGTTCAACGCTGACGAGAGCCGGGTTTCCCAGATCCTTCGCCGCATCTTCTCGAAGGACGAGAGCCTGCCTAGTCGCATCTCAGAGAGGCTCGCCAACCGAACCGGCGATTCGGATGATCCCAAACGTGCCAATTCGCTGTACTCGGTGTTCGCTTCCGGCGCCGGCATCTTCGGCCTGGGTAACTATCGCACCGAAGGCAAGCTGTGGCGCAAACACGACGCCTGGCACATGGAGAACCTGGTCCGCGACGTCAACGGCGGCATCAACCACTTCGGTTCACCATTCAACTTCCCCGAGGAGTTCACCTCGGTCTACCGTTTGCATGCACTGGTCCCCGATCTGATCGAGTACCGTGACAAGACGGCGCCCAATGAGGTCAAGCTGAAGATTCCGGTTGCGAAAACTGTCAGGGCCGGCGCAACGACCGAGATGCATAACCGGGGCATCGACAACTGGGCCCTCAGCATGGGCCGGCAACGCCTGGGCCTGCTGCATCTGCGCAACCTGCCGGTCTTCCTGCAGAACCTGCCGATGCCTCACCTGAACTCCGAGTCCGGCAAACTGGATATCGTGGCGCTGGACATTATCCGTGACCGCGAACGTGGCGTACCCCGATTCAACGAGTTCCGTCGCCAGATCGGCCTGAAGATGCTGACGAGTTTCGACGATTTCGTCGATGTTCGCCTCCCCGAGGACAGCGCCTGGCGTCAGCACCAGGAGCAGACAGTCAAGATGATGCGCGAGGTCTATGGGACGCATACCTGTGACAAGAGCAAGATCATCTCCGTGGTCCAGCGCAATCAGGATGGCAGCTTCATCAATGACTGCCTCGGCCAACCGAACGGGTCTGTGGTCGACAACATCGAGGATGTCGACAACATCGTCGGCTGGCTGGCCGAATACCCGAGACCGCATGGCTTTGCGATCTCGGAGACCCAGTTCCACATCTTCATCCTGAATGCATCACGGCGCCTGTTCAGTGATCGCTTCTTCACCTCCAGCTATCGCCCCGAGTTCTACTCCCAACTGGGTTACGACTGGGTGATGCACAATGGACCGCTGGCTGAATGCCCCTACCCGGTCAGAGAGAGGGCAGACGGCAAGAATGCGTGCCTGGAACCGGGCAAAATCAATGGTCACGAGATGGAGGTCTCACCGCTGAAGCGCGTGCTGCTCCGAACCATCCCGGAACTCAAGGACGAGTTGCTACAGGTGAAGAATGTCTTCGATCCCTGGGCGCGCGACCGCGGCGACTACTACAGCATCGACTGGAAGCCGCGGCTTGATGCGAAATCCGATCCGGCGTTCGCACAGTAAACGGAATAACAACTTGAACATGGACTTTTCATCAATGACGCGAACCATCCGCTCGGGCGTTGTCGCCATGGCACTCGCCTGGTCCAGCCTGGCTGCAAATGCCGACGATACTGCAAGCACCGGACAACTGGTCGCGGAGATGAACGAACGCATTGCGACCATCACGCTGCGTGAAGCGGTGGACGGCGTCGTCCCAAGATTCAACCAGCCCAAGACCGTGGCCTGCGTGGAAGGCACGTTCCGGGTCCACGATGACATCCCGCAGGCGATGCGTTACGGCGTGTTCGAATCGCCGAACCGCTACCCGGCCTATCTGCGCTTCGCCAATGCTTCGAAGTCCGATGACTCGGAAAAGGACATTCGTGGATTGTCGATCCGCCTCTCCGATGTCGAAGGTCAGGTGTTGTGGGGCCAAAGAGGTTTCCAGGACTTCCTGTTCAACAGCTATCCCGCCCTGTTTGTCGCGACCCCCGAAGACTTCCTGTCCTTCATCCGGGCACGGCAGGAAGACAGTATGCTGAGCTTTTTCCTCAATCCGTTCGATTCGCATCTGAAATCACTTTGGATCATCTTCCGCGCAAGAGACCGGCATCTCAGTCCGCTGGATATTCGTTACTGGAGCACGGTTCCTTTCAGGCTTGGGCCCGAGAATGGGCTGGCGGTGAAGTACTCAGTCACACCCTGCTCGGATTACACGACGAAGAAGGCCGTGAACCCGGGTCCGCAACAATTGCGGGCTGCGGTCAGTGCACACCTTCGAAAGGCACCGGCCTGTCTGCGGTTTGGCGTCCAGGTACAGACATCACCTGATTCGATGCCAGTCGAGGACGCCTCGGTGGTTTGGGACGAAGACGAGTCTCCCTTTGTTCCAGTCGCCACGATCACGATACCCGACCAGCCGGTCGAAGATGCGGCGACGCTCGCACGCTGTGAACGCAGTGAGTTCAATCCCTGGCAAAGCCTCAAGGCACACAAACCGATCGGACGGATGAACGTCGTACGACGCGATGTCTATTCCGCGGCCGCGAAGGTGCGGGATTCATCGCGCTGAACACTAACAAGATTGAATAAGAACGGAGGAGCGGCACATGCACAGTACCGTCAGGACCTGGCTGGACATGACACGCGAGCAATTGGACGAGGTCTATCGCAACTCAGAGCCGGGGGCGCTTCCAACAGGAGACACCCGCGGTACGGCGATACTTGCGGGCTCGCTGTTTTCCAAGACGGTGGCGGCCTTTGCGCGCCTGTTCGCCTGGCAGGGCAAGGTGTTCGACCTTTTCTGCCCGGAGGGCAAGGCGGGCGTGCTGGTCAACAAGATCCTGCCCCTAGGCATGAGCTTCATCGTCGCCAAGGTCTATGTCGACAAGAGTTGGCTCGACGGCAAGGACACCATCGTGATCGACTACTCCAGCACCTCGGTCGTCGCCAAGGTGATACGTGACGAGATTCGCGAGGTGGAACCGGGCGTCTATATTGGCAAGGTCTGGTGGGGCAAGACCCGGATCCTGGACTTCGCACTGACACGTGCCACGCAGGACTGAATCACCCCGATGACACCCCAGTCCGCTTTCATGATCGTCGCACCGGTTCGCGAAGAATCGCTGGATGTCCTGAAACAGCGACTCGCCGGCATGAACCAGGCACCGGCATTTGCCGACCCGGACAATGACCTGATCCCATTCGGGCAGTTTGACCGGCTGCATACCGCGCGCCTGGTGATCATCGATGCACCCATGCGCGAGGAGATCAGGGCCTTCGGCGTCGAACCCCGGCCCTGGCAACCGTCGCTGGCCTTCATGGGCGATATCGACGGCGAGCTGGATTCGTTTTTTGCCGAACTTGTCGAACGGGCGGGTGACGGCCTGAAGCAACTGTTCCAACAGTGCGAGGGATTTGCAGGCGCCGAAGCCGACTTCGCCCTGTGGTTGAAGAATCACAATATCAAGCCCGCGGTCAATTACGTGAACACGGTCGGCCGGACGGTGAAACAGATCCGGGAAGAGGCGGCCTTGCATGGCTGTCTTGCCGAACGGCTGACGCAGTTGACCGAGAGCATGGACGTCAGCGACACCTATGAACTCCGGCAGCAACTGCTCTCGCATGTCGAGTGGGAGCGCCACCATGGCCGTCTGACGCTGAGCAAGGAGGAAGCAACGCCTTTCTCATGGCGCCTGCGCAAGCTGTTGCACCTGATCGGGATACCCATCGTGCTGCTGGGCTTGACCCCGTTGTTCCTGTTGATCGCTCCCTGGTTCATCCTGCGCCTGAGGCAACTGGAGACGAGTGACCCGGAGCTGTTCGTTCGACCGGACCGGGACTATGTATTGGCACTCGCCGCCCAGGAGGAGCACGACGTCACCAACCAGTACAACGTGTTCGGCGATCTCAAACCCGGCCTGTTCAGACGTTGGACCTTCCTGTTTATACTGGTGCTGATCGAGTACTTCGCCCGCCATGTCTATAGCCGGGGATTCCTCAGTCGCATACGCACGATACATTTCGCCCGCTGGGTCGTGATGGACGATCAGCATCGGGTGTTCTTCGCCAGCACCTACGATGGCAGCCACGAAAGTTACATGGACGACTTCATCAACAAGGTCGGCTGGGGACTGAATCTCAGTTTCAGCCATGGGGTCGGTTACCCGACGACGAGTTGGCTGATCAAGCAGGGCGCGAACCGGGAACTGCCGTTCAAATACACGCAGCGGCGGCACCAGCTGGGCTCCGAGGTCTGGTACAAGGCCTACCCCGGTCTCACCGCCGTCGAGATGCAGCGCAACAGCCGAATCCGCGAGGGCATCGACAATCGACCAGAAACGCGCGAGGCCATGCGCGAGTGGCTGGGGCTGATCTGACGCCATGGCAAACGATAACGACAT
>Ga0265303_10003145_pt1 | contig 10305 bp, 9 predicted proteins | sample Helome_2_FD_192494 | JGI IMG/M metagenome (GOLD analysis project Ga0265303, IMG submission 192494) | Marine sediment microbial communities from subtidal zone of North Sea - Hel_20160317 (Illumina Assembly) | ecosystem: Environmental > Aquatic > Marine > Subtidal zone > Sediment ... | reverse complement strand
GGGAGTTACATGATTCGCGACTACGCGAAGCACGTGGTCGCTGCCAGGGCTGAATCCGATGGGCGCGACGTCGCGGTGCGTAAGCTCGATAAAAGCCGCTGGCGCGTCGCAACAATCGATCGCGAGCTCACTTTCATTCTCGAGATCTATGCGCATGATCAGAGCGTGCGCGGCGCGCATCTCGATACGGGCCACGCGTTCTTTAACGGAACCTGCGTTTTTCCTGCGATAGTCGGGCAGGAGGACGTCGCCTGCCACGTCGAGATCGCCGCCCCCGACCAGCCGTTCGGCAAGGGCTGGCGCGTCGCAACCGCCATGCGACGGGACACCGCCGCGGAGTACGACTTCGGCCGCTACGAGGCCCGTGACTACGCGGAACTCATCGATCACCCTGTCGAGATAGGCCAGCTGTCCATCGGGGAATTCGAGGTTCGCGGTATTCCGCATGCGATTGCCATACGGGGCAAGACACGGGTGGACATGGCGCGGCTTTGCCACGACCTGCAAACCGTGTGCGAGCATCACATGTCGTTTCTCGGCGCGCCCGGGGACCTCGATCGCTACCTGTTTCTGCTCAATGCCCCGGGCAGCGGTTACGGCGGTCTGGAGCATCGCTGGTCGTCGAGCCTCATTTGTGGCCGTGACAACCTCCCCGCGCGCGGCGATAACGGCGTTTCCGATGAATACCGCACGTTCCTGGGTCTGGTCAGTCACGAGTATTTTCACTTGTGGAACGTCAAGCGGATGAAGCCGGCCGCATTTACGCCTTATGACCTGTCTCAGGAGACGCATACGGGGCTGCTCTGGGTATACGAGGGCATTACGTCGTATTACGACGATCTTGCGCTGCTACGCTCCGGAATGATCACTGTCGAGAGTTACCTGGAATTGCTCGGACAGACCGTGACGCGAGTCATTCGCGGCAGCGGCCGGCGCAAACAGAGCGTTGAGGAGTCCAGTTTCGACGCCTGGACCAAGTTCTATAAACAGGATGCCAACGCGACCAACGCTGTCGTCAGTTACTACGCCAAGGGGGCGCTCATTGCGCTCTGCCTCGACCTCAAGCTACGCAATGAAACCGACGGCCGGCTATCGCTGGACGACGTGATGAAAGAGGCCTGGCGACGATGGGGCGAGACTGGCGAGGGAATGCCCGAGGACGGGTTCGAGCGGCTCTGTATCGAGGTCTCGGGCGCGGATCTCGAAGACTTCTTTGACGCGACCGTTCGCGGCACCGGCGAGTTGCCCCTCGAGGCCTTGTTGAGCAGCCATGGCGTGGACTATCGTTTGCGCCGCTCAGCGGGTGGCAAGGATAAAGGCGGTAAGCCATCCAGCGGTGATAATCTGCCCGCTGTCTGGCTGGGTGCGAACCTGGGCGTACGGGCTGGCAAACCGGTGTTTCTGTCGGTCAGCAACGACGGGCCGGCCGAGCAGGCAGGTGTGTCGCCGGGCGACGAATTGGTGGCCCTTGACGGGCTGCGAATCGATATCGCGGGTTGCGAGGCACGAACCCGCCGTTATCGCCCGGGTGACGTATCCGAGCTGAGCGTCTTCCGTGGCGACGAACTCGTTTCTATGCGCATGAAATGGGCCGAGGCTCCCACGGACACCTGTTACCTGGTCATTGACGAAGAGGTCGACGACATCGTGAAGTCACGACGTGGTGATTGGCTGGGGCAGTAATGCGAATTCTCGGCAATCCAACGCTGCGCCTGTTTATCGGCGCGGCGCTTATCAGCTTGTCGCCGGTTTGGGTGAAATTGGTCAGCGTCTCGCCAACAACCAGTGGTTTCTATCGCGTGCTGATTGGTGGCATTGCGCTTGCCGCGTATCTCGTTGCCTCGGGCCAACGGCTGCAACTGTCCCGGCGAACCTGGCAGATTCTGCTGCTTGCGTCCGTTTTTTTTGCACTTGATCTGTGGTTTTGGCACCGGAGTATCAACTACATCGGTCCCGGCCTTTCCACCTTGCTCGCGAATTTCCAGGTATTCATCATGATGGCGGCGGGCATCGTCATACTGCGAGAGTCCCCGCGGGCCCTGCAGCTGCTCGCCGTTCCGTTGGCCCTGCTCGGCCTTACGCTGATTGTCGGCGTGGACTGGGGAAGTCTGCCCGAGGATTACCGCCTTGGTGTTATTTTCGGCCTGCTGACGGCGGCGTCGTACGCGGGCTATCTGCTCAGTCTTCGCAGGTCGCGACAGGGTTCGAAGCACCAGTTGCCAACGAGGGAAGTAGCGATAATCTCCCTCGTCACCGCGGCCATTCTCGGCGTATCGGCCCTGCTGGAAGGTGAGTCGCTGGCAATTCCGACGCTGGATGATGCGACGTGGCTGGTCGGCTACGGCATTCTCTCGCACTGCATCGGCTGGATGTTCATCGCGAGCAGCTTGCCACATGTAACGACGACCGAAGCAGGACTGGCGTTGTTGCTGCAACCGACGTTGAGTTTCGCCTGGGACGTGTTGTTCTTTGCGCGAGCGATGACTGCGGTTGAATTGGCCGGTGCGGCCATCGCCCTTGCCGCGATCTACCTGGGTTCGCGCCCGGCGTCAAAGCAAGCGCAGGGCGCCCGGTAGTATTTCGAAATCGAAATGTTGCTGGGGTGCTTGCACTTCGCCGTCGAGGTGCGATGCCAATGGTTCCGATGAAACGACAGACAGCGTTGTAACGCTCTGATGCCGGAACTCCGCTTCCCCGGTGTGAGCGCCCGATATCAACTTTGGCAGCAGCGACAGTATGCGCCGACGCGACACAGGATCCGCAATCACCAGCTCGAGTTTGCCATCGTCGTTCCTTGCCATAGGCGCCATGTGGAACATGCCGCCGATCCAGGGCCCGTTGCTGATACTCGCAAGAGTAGCAGGACCGTCCCATAAGACTTCGTCAGACCTTATCTCCAAACGGGGCGTCGCGATTCCATCGAGCATCGCGCGAAAGATGGCCAGCAGGTAGACGAAGTCACCGATTGGCAAGCGATAGGATCGCGCGATTCGAGTGACTTTCGCATCCAGACCGATTCCGGCTCCATTGGCAAAAAAACGACCATTCATGATGCCGATATCAATGGTTCTTGCGTACTGCCCGGCCGCTAACCTGTCGGCCAACAGCCGGGTCGCATGTTGCCAGTTGAGCGGTATATCGCAGGCTTTGGCGAAGTCGTTACCCGTCCCGGTCGGTATCACACCCAGTGCCGCGTCGTTTGCGGAACGCATAATGCCGTTGACGGCCTCGTGCACAGTGCCGTCGCCTCCAGCGACGACGATTCGATTCACGCCGTTGTCAACGTGGCTCCTGACCTGCTCTTCGAGATTGCCAACTGCGTCGCTCTTGTGCAGCTCGAGGGGTAGATCCGCGCCTTTCAGAAGTTCGACGATTTGCGCTTGTCGGCGTCCCGCCCGGCCACGGCCCGCCGTGGGATTCAGGAAGAGCCGAATGGTATCTGTACTCATAATTGCCGGAACGGGACGTCGAATAGCGATGCTACAATGCGCGCGACTGTTCTCGCAAAGCGGTATCGTTAATGTTGGAACTCGGCGTCAAGTTCCTGATCAGCTACTTCATCGGCTCGCTCATGGGTGCCTTGATAGTCGGCAAGCTGCGTGGCGGCGTTGATATCCGTACGATGGGCAGCGGCAACGCAGGCGGCACCAACGCGCTCAGAACGCAGGGTTTTTTCTTCGCGCTTGTCGTGGTCGTTATCGATGTTGGCAAGGGCGTCATCGGTGCCGGCGTGGTACCCGGTCTCGAGCTGCCGTTAGTAGCGATGGACCCAGAGGTGTCCAGGACCTGGCTGACCATGTGTTGTGCGGCTGCAGCCGTCATCGGCCACGTCTGGCCGATCTATCATGGATTCAGGGGTGGCAAGGGTGCCGCGACCTTCATTGGCACACTTGTCGTGCTCGGCCCTGCCCTGATCATCGTGGTGCTGCTGGTCTGGGCTGTCGTTCTTGTTCTGAGCGGGTACGTGGGGCTCGCCTCGATGGCCGCGGCAACATCACTTCCTGTCTGGCTCGGGGTCACCCGACTGCCCGAAGCCCAACCATTGTTCATCTACAGCGTCGCGATGGCCGTTTTTATCATTTACTGTCACCGTTCCAACATCCGACGAATGCGTGACGGCGATGAGCATCGCCACACAAAGCTCTTATTGAGAAACTGGAAACACGCGAATTCGACTGATGAACAGGCTTGATGCGGGCGTCATTCGTCGGAGAATCGACGAAGCGACGGTAGCAAGACTCGGTGAGCTGGAAGTTTTCGCCGAAATCGAGTCAACGAATAGCTACCTGATGCAGCAGCCAGGGCCGTCAACGGGGCAGATCCGTGTCGCCGCCACCGACAACCAGACAGCGGGTCGCGGCCGCCATGGCCGTACATGGCAGTCGCCACCCGGATCGGGCATCTGCCTGTCCATGGCTTATACGTTCGCAGTGCCTCCGAACAATCTGCCGGCGTTGACGCTCGCAACGGGGCTTGGTGTCATCGAAACACTGCGACAGATAAGCGTCGCCGGTGTGCAGCTAAAGTGGCCGAACGACCTGATTGCAATGGACGGCAAGCTCGGCGGAATCCTCACCGAGGCACTGACCCAGAGGGACGGTGCCCTGACGATAGTTACCGGTATCGGGATCAATATCGACCTCGACAGAAGGTCGGACGAAATTGTGGCAACAGTCGGAACGCCGCGTGCTGTCGATCTGAAAAGCCATGTTGCGGAGCTGCCAGGCTGGAACCAGATCGCGGCGAGTCTCGTCAGCGGTTTGAGCAAAACCTTCGTCGACTACGAGGACGGCGGGTTTGCTCCGTTCAGACATCAGTGGTCTGAGCACGACTGGCTGTTTGGTCGAGAATTGACCGTTGACACACCACAACGACAGATAACAGGCATAGGGGCCGGCATTGCCGACGATGGTGCCTTGCTTATCGATACTCAGTCCGAAGGCAGGCACCGCGTCACCTCCGGTTCCGTGCTGATGGCTGGCGCCTCGGTGGTTGCCGTATGAAAGCGTTGCTCCTCGATGTCGGAAACTCTCGCATCAAGTGGGGCGTTCTGGACAAGGGCGAGATTCGTCGCACCGGACACATCTCACAGGAAAGGGTACGGGAAAATGGCCTGCAGGTGTTGACGACCAGGCTGCCGCGGCGTGTAGACGAGGTTTTTGTCAGCAACGTCGCTGGCACGAGTTACGCGACCCGGCTGTCGGGCGTTGTTGGCATGCACTGTGACTGTGATGTACGTTTCGCTCGTGTAGAAAAGCGTGGCTGGGGAGTGCGAAACAGCTATACGCAACCGCGCCGCATGGGCGTGGATCGCTGGGTGGCGATGGTCGCTGCCTGGGCCGAGATTCAAGGCTCATGCCTCGTTGTCGATGTCGGTACAGCGGTTACGCTGGATGCGATCGATGATAGTGGCGCTCATCTTGGCGGTCAGATCATTCCCGGAGTGGCTGCAATGGCAAACGCGTTGGCGTCAACGACCAGCGATATTCCGTTGGTGCGCCCGCTGCCCATGCGCAAGGGGTCCGAGATGCAGATGTTCGCCCGCAATACGGCGGCCGCAGTACGAGAGGGCGCTCACAATGCCGTCGCCGGTGCCGTGGATCGGGCCGTTCGAACTTTGCAGTCAAATGATTACGAGCCAACAACTGTCTTGACCGGCGGGGATGCGTCGCGCATTCTTAGGGCGCTCAACGTGACTCCGCTGCATCGTCCGCATCTCGTCCTCCAGGGGCTCGCGCATATGCTGGAAAGTGCTGAATGAAAAATCTGTTGCTGCTGCTGCTGCTCGCAAATGTTCTGTATTTTCTGTGGGGTCTCTATCACGAGGATGGGCACAAGCCTGGAACAGCAATCATTGAAGAGGTGGACCTGGGGCCACCACTCCAGGTCACGTCCGGCCGCAGCCGCGACGAGATGGCAGGGGGAGGCGGCGTAACGCTACCCGGTGTGCGATCCAGGCTCCAGGCCGTCACCGGCAGGTCCTGCGTTACGATCGGTCCGTTCAAGGTGAGAGAGGACGCCGACTCAGCCGCGCTCGCCTATTCGGATGACGGCATGCAGTCGAACGTTCGCTCCAGGCAAGGAAAGACGTTTGTCGGCCACTGGGTGCAGATTCGAAACGTGGCGGATGAGCCCACGGCCAGGAAGATGCTCAAGAAGCTCAACGAGGGCGGCATGACAGATGCCTATCTCGTACGTACTGACGACGAGGGCCTGAAAATCTCGCTCGGGTTGTTTGGTGAGATCGAACGAGCGGAGAGAACCGAACTTCAGGCGAGATCGCTCGAATTGCCGGCAGACATCGCACCAAGAACGGCGGATCGTACCGTGTATTTCGTCGACATTGGCCTGCCGCCGGGCCAGGGCGCGGGTGCGATCATCGAGAAATACGGAGAAGAACAGGTTTTGCTGCGAGAGGCGGCAACGTGTCCGAAATAAACCGCGACCCAAACCCTTGTCAGAATGACCTGAAAAGCCAATAATGCGGCCCCCGCGCCTCGCGTGGGGAGAAATTTCGCCGGCATAGCTCAGCTGGTAGAGCAACTGATTTGTAATCAGTAGGTCCCGAGTTCGACTCTTGGTGCCGGCACCAAAAGCACGGGGTCCCGACGGGACCCCGCATTCGTGGTCGTGTCATAATCGGCACACCCGCAACACGGAAACATGGCAGAAAAGTGCAGCCAAGCAGACAAGACCAGAGCAACATTAACGACTTACAGGCCAGTCTTGATGCCTACCTGGACAAGCACCTGGGATTTTCCGAGTTGCGGACTCAATGGATAGTCGCGCTCGCAGATAATCCGGAGATGTGCAGCGGCGCTGTCCGACTTCTTTATGAACAGCCCCCAGACCGGCATCTTAGCGACGAGACAGCGCTTTCGCTTAAACGCATCGTCGAGACCGCGTTTCACGAAGGGCCGGACGATGCTACCGTAGCGTTTGACGATGACGACGACACGGCGACGCCGGTTGACGTTGCCGTGAGGAAAGAGACGAACAGGGTGCACGCTGTCTCCGGGACACAGGTGACCCGGACACGGACGACTTCTCCGAAAGTCAGTCCGCGACGAACGCTCAACACGGGCGACGTGCTCAAAGACCGATTCGTCCTGGAGGAGTCGTTGGGGCGTGGCGGTATGGGCGTCGTCTACAAGGCCCATGATCGTCTCCGGCAACGCGCAGACGCGGGGTCTGCAAAGATCGCGCTGAAGGTCCTGCGCGAAGAGCTTCGCACGAACCCGAAGCAGCTGAACGCTCTCCAAAGCGAGGCGTTGCAGGCGCAGGGATTGTCGCATCCGAATATCGTCCGCGTGCATGACTTCCATCAGGATGGCGAGACGTATTTCATAACGATGGAACTCCTGGAAGGTGAGTTGCTGAGGTCCTTGTTTTCGCGACTGCAACCGGCGACGTTACCGAGGAATCGGGCGATGCGAGTCATTGCAGGGATGTGTCAGGGACTTGCGCACGCTCACGCCCACGGCCTGGTGCACGCGGATTTCAAACCCGGCAACGTAATATTGACGGCAGGAGACGAGCCGAAGATCCTCGACTTTGGGCTCGCCCAGGCCGCGGCGCCCGATGGCCAGGCCGGCGACGTGCCGCTCAAACCGGCCAGCAATGCGCTGCGCGCGATCACGCCGGCCTATGCCAGCTGCAGCAGGCTGGAAGGCGGTGCCCCGGGATTCAGTGATGATGTCTATTCCTTGTCCTGTGTCATCTACGAAATGCTCACAGGCCAACACCCCTACGGCAGGAGATCCGCGCTCGTGGCACGCGAGCTGCATCTGCAACCCGATCGGATTGACGGCCTGACGGACCTGCAGTGGCGTACCTTGGCCACCGGCTTGCAGCCCTCCAGAGAGGACCGCACGACGCAGGTGTACGATCTTCTGGATGCGTTCAGCGCGCCGTTGCCCAAGACCACCGCGAATATTCCAATCGCGAAAAAGAAAGATCGCAGAAAAACGGCAACCTCGCCGATAAGCCGATTCGTGCTCGGAGCAGCCCTCGTATCTGCACTGGTGATATTGGGCCTCCAACTCGTTCCATCGGAGACCCTGGACCTGGTCCGCGAAGCGGGGCCCGTGACAACGCTGCAGTCGATATTCGCCGATCGCTCGAACGAAACAACGGCGATCAGGCAACCCACGTCGTCGGAGTCATCCGGCGATTCAGTCGGCACTCTGAGCCCGCCGATCGTTGAATCAGCCGCGCCTTCGCCAACAGAAGTGTCCGTAGACGCGGCTGCGCCGGACGCTAATGCTCAATTTTCAGCGCCGGGTGATGACCTGGACTCGACGATCGATGTCTTGTTGCCGATCTCGCCCGGTGAGGCGGTGCAGGCAACGCAAACCGCGAGTACGCCAGGGTTCCGGCTGGATTCGGCCGAGTATTACATTCCGGAGAACGGCACCGCGCTCGCTGTGCAGATCAATCGGCAGGGTGATATTTCGAGCGAGGCAAGCGTCGAGTGGACCACTTTCGGAGATTCTGCGGAATCGCAACTCGACTTCGTGGGTTTCGATCGGGGCCTGGTGCTGTTTGCCGCCGGAGAGGCGAGCAAGACCATCTTCATCCCCATCGTCTCTGACACTGCTATGGAGCGCGATGAGAGTTTCCAGGTTGCGCTGAGCAGGCCTGGCGATGACATGGTTCTGGCCGAACCCTTCACTGCCACCGTTACCATTATCGACGACGACAGCTGAATCCGGAGCAGCGGCGACAGGATGAAATTCCTCTGTTACTGGATGTCCCTGCAGAGGGGCGGATTACAGTCGTGCTGCATGTCCGGAAAACTCATTCTCAGCATGTACTCGGCGGCGGATCTTACGACCTCGTCGGGCAATTCCGTGCGGCCGCCTCTGGCGGGCATCTCGAAGTACCCGGTGATGGCATGATCCAGCAGGACCGCATCCCAGAGTTGCGAACGACTACCCCAATCTGAAGCGTCGCCAGCAATCGGGGCGCCCAACATGCCTGTCTCGTGACAGCCCGAACAGTATTCGTTATAAGCGGCTTCGCCATTGATCGTGGTGGTTACCGTTTCGGCTGCAGCATCGCTTTCCGGTCGACCATCCACGGGATCCTGTGCGCAGGCGACGAGGAATAGCGCGTTGACCACCAGGAGACATGTACTTTTCATTGCAGCACTCCTTTCCCGATCATGTTGCTATCAGCCCAGTATGCCGACAATACGCATTCCTGCCTACGCGCGACCCTGCACCACTAGTGGCGGCGGCGAAAGAACTCGCCCAGCAGACGAAATTCATCGACTCGCCGGCTGCCCTTGCGCCAGACGAGACCTATCGTGCGGTAACTTTTTTCACCCATCGGATGCAGCGTCACCCGGGTATTTCGGAGCAATGATGATCCGCGAGCCATCTCCGGGAGAAACGTGACCCCGAGGTCCGCATCGACCATCTCGATGAGGGTCAGCAGGCTGCTTGCACCGAATCGACTGACTTTTTGCGTATTGCGAATCTTGCACGCCGCGAGTGCATGCTCTCTGAGGCAGTGGCCATCCTCGAGCAACAGGATGCTGTCCGAATCCAGCCGGCTGAAACGATAGTTCTCGGGGTCGACGTGGCGGGTGTTCTGATGGCACGCGAGGCAAAACGCATCGCAGAATAGCGGGAGTTCTTCCACGCCCTGCATTTCCCAGGGTAGCGCCATGAGCAATACGTCGAGATCGCCCTCCATCAGGCGCGCATATATTCGCTGTGTCTGATCTTCCACAAGCAGTAATCGCAGCTCGGGGTATTGCTTACGAAGTTTGGGCAGGGCGCCAGGCAGAATGAATGGCGCGATCGTGGGAATGACGCCGAGCCGAAGTTCCCCGGTAAGCGGCTCCTTCTGTCCGCGCGCCGTTTCCACAAGACTGTCAAGGTCCCGCAAGACCAATCGCGCCTGCACCGCGACCTGCTGTCCCGTGGCCGTGATCGTGACGGTGCGGTTGGTGCGGTCGACGAGTTGCGCATCGAGACCGGTCTCAAATTCCTTGATGGCATTACTGAAGGCAGACTGCGATACGAAGCATCGCTCGGCGGCGCGGCCGAAGTGTTCGGTCTCGGTGAGTGCGACGAAGTACCGGAGCTGTCGGATCGTTGGCAAGTTCATTAATCTATTAAATCGAATATAGTATTCGAATTAAACCATTTTATTTATGGCCTGGCTATAGCTAACCTCGTATGAACCAAGCACTTACCGGGAGCAGACCTGCTGGCGCAGCGTGTGCAGATTCACGAAAAGAACGGCTGGATGCTTCGCGGCATGCTGGCCTGACCTCTAGACTCTCTCCCACTG
>Ga0265303_10003144_pt1 | contig 10307 bp, 11 predicted proteins | sample Helome_2_FD_192494 | JGI IMG/M metagenome (GOLD analysis project Ga0265303, IMG submission 192494) | Marine sediment microbial communities from subtidal zone of North Sea - Hel_20160317 (Illumina Assembly) | ecosystem: Environmental > Aquatic > Marine > Subtidal zone > Sediment ... | reverse complement strand
GATTTTCTGCGATATAAGTTTTACACCCCCATGAATTTAGCCGACGCTCAATAAGTCGCTGATTTAAAGGATTATCTTCAAATACGAGTATCCTCATTCCTTTCACCTGTTCCGAAGAAATTTCACTTGTATGAGTTTTATTTAGGGCAGCAGATGATCCTTTTGCGTATGGGAGCTTGAATTTAAATGTAGTTCCGACACCGAGTGTACTTTCTACTTTTATATCCCCTGCGAGTTTTTCGACAATCTGCTTCACAATGTTCAATCCAAGGCCTGCACCACCATATTTGGAAAAAGTTTGTTGATTAGCTTGTTTAAATGAACCGAAAATATGTTCTAAATCCTCTTTGGAGATCCCTATCCCGGTATCGGTAACAACGAAATCTAATACAACCTTATCTTCGAGTTCTCTGAGCAATTTAATTTTTAACCTTATCTCACCCTTTTCTACAAACTTTATAGAATTACCCAGCAGGTTCAATAGAATCTGTGAAAGCTTAGAAGGGTCACCAATAAGATTCTCGGGAATGTTCTTATCAACGTCAACTTCAAGTTTTACATCTTTACCAAGCATAAGCGTATTACAGAGATAAACAACGTCCTGTATGATGCTGAAAAATTTAAAATCCAACATCTCAAAATTTTCCAATCCCGCTGAAAGTTTGGAGTATTCCAAAAGTTCATTAATAATATCCATAAGGGAATTGGAGGCCGACTGAATGGCGTCTATCTGATCCTTTTGGTCCTCGGTAAGTTCTCCTTCTTTTAAGAGATCAGCAAAGCCAATAATACCACTAAGTGGGGTTCGTATCTCATGACTGACTGTTGCAATAAGCATTTCCTGTGCATTTTGAAGACGCTCTTTTTCTTTAGTCGACTCAGATCTGGTATCCTGATTCGATGGCATATCTTCTCCCCAAATCCTTTTTTCGAGATGGGTTTTAAATGCTTCAAAAGATTTTTTAAGACGGTTGGCTTCTTCGGCAGATAATTCTTCAAATGAAAAATTATTCAGAGTCGTCTCCAGTTCCGACAACTGGGAAAGTAGGTTTTTTGGTTTCAAGGGGTACTTTTAGGTTAATTAATTAATTTGAAATTCAAAAAAATGATATTATCCAATAGATTCTGAAATTCCAGTTTAAAGTGCTTAAACATATCTAAAAATCACCTTTCCTTAAGGCATGTGCAATTAAATGTTACCTATGGTTCGTATTATGTTGTCAAAATGCTTTATTTGTAGGTATAAAATCTTACATATGAGACATATTATCGTCTGTTTTTGTTTTTTATCGGTGATTGGCTGTAAAGAATCCCAATTATCAAAGAATTCAAACATTGAAGTTACTGCAAGACAAATCCATGAAAATGTAATCACAATTGATACGCATGATGATATCAATGTGAAAAATTTTACGGATAGTATTAACTACACTCAGGAACTTGAAACCCAGGTTAATTTACCGAAAATGAAGGCAGGAGGTTTGAACGTGGCATGGTTCATTGTTTTTACTGGTCAGGATTCTTTAAACCAGGAGGGTTATGTTAAAGCGGAAGAAAATGCTCTTGCAAAGTTTAATGCAATTCACCGCCTTTGTGATACGCTTGCGCCTGATAATATAAGGCTTGCCAGAACTTCGGATGAAGTAAGAACAATCCATAATACCAGTAAGCAAATTGCTATGATTGGCGTAGAAAACGCTTATCCGATTGGTGAGGATCTGTCAAAATTTGAGACCTATCAAAAATTAGGCGCTAGGTATATCTCCCTTGCTCATAATGGTCACAGTCAGTTTTGTGATTCACATACAGGAGAAAAGGAGAATATATGGTTACATAATGGTTTAAGTGAACTAGGTAAAAAAGCTGTATATGAGATGAATAGGTTAGGAATCATGATTGATATTTCACATATTTCAAAGGAATCTATGATTCAAACATTGTCCTTGTCCAAAGTTCCGGTAATCGCCTCCCATTCTTCTGCACGCGCGCTATGTGACCATAGTAGAAATTTAGATAATGAACAGTTGAAATTACTAAAAGAAAATGGTGGTGTAGTGCAAACCGTGGCTCTTAATTCCTATTTAAATACTGCTAAATATGAGGCCAGAGAAAGTTTTATGAAGAATATATATAAACAAGTGGCAGACTCTTTGGGAATAGAGTGGTTTGCAATATCTGAATTAGATTCAATAACAAAAAGACAGGTGAATGATTATTTAGAAAACTATCCCAAAGTTAAAAACATAGCAAGAATATTGGTTGCCAATAGAAGTGATGCTCCACCCGAGGTTGATGTAGCCGATTTTGTTGACCATATTGACTATATGGTTAATCTGATAGGGATAAACCACGTAGGTATAAGCTCTGACTTCGACGGAGGTGGTGGCATAAAAGGATGGTCAGATGCTTCTGAAACCTTTAATGTTACATTGGAACTGGTAAAAAGGGGATATTCTGAATCCGAAATTGAAAAATTATGGGGAGGCAATTTGCTTAGGGTACTAGACGAGGTTCAGGAATACGCAATCGCTCTGAAAAATTAGACCCAATACAAAAAAATTGGGATTTGTATGATTTTGAATTAAATACTTGATAGAGATCTTAAAAGGAATCAGGCCTCAAGTAAATGGCTGAGTTGAGTTAAAGCATTAACAAATAATTATGTAGGAATTATAAATTATGTTAAGTTAACAATAAACTTTTCTTAATTACTTTTTTGAGCCTGATGAAAATGAATAGATTTAATGCACCTAAACAGTTTTCAACATGCAAACCATAAGCAAATACTTCGTTGCCCTCCTTCTTTCTTTATTCTCCAATTATGTGGAAAAGGCCCCGTCTGAATCTGATAAACAGGCAGGTACTAACAATGTTCACATTCAGCTCAAGAAACAATACGACTGCAATTCATTAAAAACACATAATGCTGGGTTGAAAAATTATATCTAGTACATTATGGACTCCGTAAGAATAGCCTATCATAATTCTGATCCGTATTTCACTGTCTTCAAGATACCACATTGGCGGGCTGTTTTATACAAGTTCCTCTCTGTAACCTTTTGGGGCAGTTTACCAAGCACAATTCAAAGAAGGGTTTCCTCTTTATACGCCAGGGTTTATGATAAACCTGTAACGAAGTATATCATTGCGCCCTATATAAGATATTATTACAGCGACCCCAACTATCTGGATAAGTTCTATCCTCCGGAAGGGAAGAGTGATTTTGATAGTTTTCAGGATTTTTTTATTCGACGGTTTAAGAAACTGCCTATAAATAGGAGTCCCTGGGTATGGCCTTGTGAGGGATTATTGTGTGATCTGGGAAGTGTTTCCGAATTTGGAATAACAAGAGTTAAAAGCGATTTACGCACGGTTGAGACAATTTTTGGAGTAGCAAAGGGAAGTATCCCGGAAACTTATAGTTTTACAAACGTTTTTTTGCACAATAAAAATTACCACAGAATTCATGCTCCCGTAAGTGGAACAATTACCAGGATACAACATATCCCCGGGGATCTTATAATTCTACGTCCGTGGATATATAAACATAATCCTTCTTTACCTGCATTTAGAAATGAACGCTACAATATAGATGTTACAGATGATAAAGGCCGAATTTGGTATATGTCCGTTGTGGGTGGCCCTGCAGTAGGGACTATAAAACTTGCAAATTCAATATCTGTTGGTAATAGTGTTGAAAAACTTGATGAACTAGCCCTGTTCTTTCTCGGTTCAACCTGCTGTATGGCTGCGCCCGAAATCCCAAGGTATCATAGCAAAAATACATTTGTGGAAGTAGGGACAACCTATTGATCAATTTGTTTCGGGACATAAGGTTTTGGGTACTTTTAAGTTAATTTTGAACTTCTCATTCATCCTCTTAATAAAAAAAGCGGCTAATAAAGAAGATTCCTGTTCCATATTCTGATGAATAAAAAAATGGATGTTTTTAAGGCCCAAAGTATGCCATTGCCAAAGCCGTTCTACCCATTCCTCTAGACGTTGGTAATCGGTTTTATGATTAGCGCCAACAAAACGAACAAACGCCTCGTTGTTAGTGAGTCTCATATGCATAATATCCCTTCTTCCGGCCGTATCTACTAGTACATTTGCAATATTTTTTTCTTCCAATAAATTATATAGTTCATTGGCCACATGAATATCGTTAAACCAATCTGTATGCCTGAATTCCAAAGCAAGAGGAAATTCTTCGGGCCAGTAATCCACTAATCGCACTACCCTATCCCAGTTTTTTGGGCCGAAGTTTGGATGCATTTGTAAAAATATAGTTCCCAATTTATCATTGAAACCTGCCGTTGCCATCAGAAAGTTGTCGAGTGCCGGGTATGCCATCTCGTTTAAGCGCCTCAGGTGACTAACATTTTGAACAACCTTTGGGAAAAACTTAAATTTATCCGGCACAGTATTATACCAGGCAGCATATTGCTCAATAGGAAATATACGGTAAAATGTAGCATTGAGCTCTATACAATTAAATTGACTGCTATAATATGGTAATTCTTCCTTTGTTCCACGGGGATAAAAATTTTTTAATTCTTTTTTGTTCCACTTGGCACAGCCCACAAATATTTTTAACGGATTGTTGTTAGCACTAACAGCTAATACATCTGCCAAGTTAGGATGGTCCTGGGGAAGGGTAAAATCTATAAGCTCCGGATGATCCACCTTACCAAATTTCATAGTGTCTTTTATTGATTTTAAATGGTGACGAAATTACATATATTTCACTTTAGTTTAGAAGTCGATCTATTGCAAATAGGTCAATGCTATCCCTTAATTCAATTTATATATGTTCATAAAGCAGTTAACAACTAATTGTTCACAAAGTCTTGCATAGCTAGTGTATTATCTAATTTTATAGAAACTTCTTCAGATGAACCAAAGATCTGCTGACCTCCTGAGCCTTAGGCCGGAGATTCCAAATGCCAAAATTACCCCAGACATGAGTAAAGACGAGCAATTTCAGAATAGAACGCTACGTCCTATAATCAAATTTCAGAATACATTATTAATCGAGGCATTTAAGAACTATATTTTCAAACATAAGAATGCCTTTTACGAATTGAGCATTGAAAAACGTTTAGATTATATAGAAAATGCCATCCAAAAAGATATCAAATTCCGAAATGCCCTTAAAGGAATGGTTATTGGGCAGTTCACGGTTGAAGAATATATGACCTATATTCAAAACTCATCGGCTCTCAATAAACGGATGATGAGTATGGTAGTTGAGCGTCTAAAAGACCAGGTGCAAGCTTTTGAAGCGTCTGTCTTAGTTTAGAAGGGATTCCCCGTTAAGATTGGTTGTTAGAATTTCGCTCATTAGGTTAAAATAGGGTCTGATTTCTTTAAAGGAATTATTTACTTTATCTATAAAATCCTTACTCAGTACTTCTTTATCGGTAAATTTTCGTACAAAAATAAAAGCTTTCTTCCTTATCAAATCAATGTTAGGATCTTCTTTATTAAATCCTTTCGGGGCAGTTTTTACTTCGTCGCCTAACAGTTCTCCCCAAACTTTCTTAAAGGATGGCTTATTGATTAATTCTCGAAAAGCCGTAGCATCGTGTTCTAACTCTTTACGGATTCGCAAAAGATCTTGAGAGTTGGGTTCCCAAAAACCCGCGGCTATAAATGATTCTCCCGGCCGTAACTGTAAATAATAACCGCCCCTAAGTTGTGCACCTGCCCTTGAAAAGGAACCTGCAAAATGAGATTTATATGGAGTTTTGTCTTTGGAAAATCTTACATCCCTGTATATTCGAAACACTTTTAGTTTTTCAATTTCATCATGTTCTTTCATCTTATCCATCAGACTGTTATAAAATCCTTTTACACCAGTTTCCAAAGATTTGAATTCAGGCTTATGTTGTTCAAACCATTCCCTATTGTTGTTTCTTTTCAATTCACTTAAAAAACGCAAAGTGTTTTTAGTAATGACTGTATTTTCCATTCGAACAAGCGGTATAAATTTTATGCTAAAGTTAACCAATTAGAGCTAGATGCTTTTTAAATATTGGTTAATTTTGATGCTCAACCTTATAGCATGGATAAGTCAGCAATCATAAAGAAAATAAAAGAAAATAAGAAACAACCTAATCTCAGATATCGGCTTAAGCGGAATGTGGAGAATTTTACAGACCTTCTGTTCCTTACTTTATTTGATATTGAAACACCGGTTGAGGAGAATATTCAATCTCTTGAAGTTCAATTTGATGAACTGATAAATCTTGCGTGTTGGGATATTGAAAAACCCTGTACTAAAATTTGGAGCAATTTTTTGGAAAGACTACCTGTGGTTCTCGAAAAACTGAATTTAGATGCAGAAGCTATAGCAAGTTGCGACCCGGCCTCCTTATCCATTGAAGAAGTTTATATGGCTTATCCGGGCTTTTATGCCATTGCCATCTACAGACTGGCACATGAATTATATAAGAAGGGATTTCCTCTGGTTCCGAGATTAATGACCGAATATGCCCACAGACAAACTGGAGTAGATATTAATCCCGGGGCTCATATCGGAGAATCGTTTTTTATTGATCATGCCACAGGGGTAGTCATTGGAGAAACGGCAATTATTAAGAATAATGTAAAGATATACCAGGGAGTGACTTTAGGGGCATTATTTGTAACCAAGAATTTACAGAGAACCAAACGCCATCCTACTATAGAGGACAATGTAACGATATACGCAAATGCCACTATTTTGGGTGGCGATACTACTATTGGTGAAAATTCAATTATTGGGGGTAACGCATGGGTAACTTCATCTGTTCCCCCTAATTCCAAGGTATTTAACAGTGCTGAAATAAAAGTAAAATCCATGCCCAATGTCTCATAGTATTTTAGATTTGATTGGGAACACGCCACTTGTGGTTTCAAGATCTTTAAATACGAACCCGGATGTTACCCTTATGTTTAAAATGGAAGGTCATAACCCCGGAGGCAGCGTAAAAGACAGGGCCGCTTATTATATGATCAAAAGTGGGATAGAGCGTGGTGTGATCAACAGCAGCAGCAAATTAATTGAGGCAACCAGCGGCAATACCGGTATTGCGCTTGCAATGATTGCCGGTATGTATAAGTTAAATATTGAGTTGGTAATGCCGGAAAATTCAACTAAGGAACGGGTACAAACCATGCGTGCATATGGGGCAAAGGTTAGGTTGACCAATGCAGAATTAGGTATTGAAGGCGCCCGGGATTATGCAGAGGCAAAGGTAAAAGATAGTGGTTATCAAATGCTTAACCAATTTGCAAACGATGATAACTGGAAAGCGCATTATGAGACCACCGGCCCGGAAATATGGAAGGATACGGCAAAGAAAGTCACTCATTTTGTTTCTTCTATGGGAACGACAGGAACTATAATGGGTACTTCTACCTATTTAAAAGAGCAAAACAAAAATATAAGCATTGTAGGAGTGCAACCAAAGGACGAATCCAAAATTCCAGGAATTAGAAAATGGCCCAAAGAATATCTTCCAAAGATATTTAATCCGTCTAAAGTTGATAGGATAATGGAGGTAAGCGAAGAAGAAGCGAGAATTATGGCAAAACGTTTGGCTAAAGAAGAAGGAATTTTTGCAGGCATGAGCAGTGGTGGAGCAACTGTCGCTGCTTTAAAGCTTGCTGCCAGTCTTAAAAGCGGGCTGATTGTTTCTATTATTTGCGACCGTGGTGACCGCTATTTATCTTCAGATTTGTTTGACTGATAAGTGGATAAAACTTCCTGAATCCCATCACGATAGACCTGGAATTCCTTCAAATTATTATGTTGTCCGCCCTTTATGGTAAAAAATGAATTTTTATTGACAGATACGGAATTAAAAAGGCGTAATCCTGAATTATAGGGCACAACTCTATCTTCTGTGCCATGAAAGAATGCGATAGGACAGCTGACATCTGAAATGTATTCATAAGTTTTTAATGGGTATTTTAAAAACCATTGAACAGGCAAATACGGAAAACGACTTTTTCCCAAATCTAACAGACTGTAAAAAGGTGTTTCCAGGATAAGTCGAAATGGCTTGTTTTGTGATGCCACTCTGGTCGCAATCCCGGTACCCAGCGAACGACCATATAATGTAATTGCTGACTCTTCATAATGTTCCAAAGCGTATTCATAAAATAGCTGTCCATCACTGTAAAGTGCTTCTTCGCTTAGCTTGCCTGTACTTTTCCCATAAGTCCGGTAGTCCATAATGATCACATCATAGTTCTTTTCTACAAAAAAGAGTGCAATATTTCCCCATCGGGCAAGATCACCGGCATTACCATGGTAATAGATAATAGCGCCTTCAGGTTGCTCCTGTTTAAAATGAATACCATTTAATACAGCACCGTCAGCTGCTGCTATAAAAATTTCTTCAAAGGGTTGGGTGAAGGAATAAGCGTAATCTGCTGGTAATTTGGAAGGTAAAAAGATAAGTTTTTCTTGAAGTAAATAGAGCATAGCAGATATAAGTAGATAAGCCGATAATAGGAATAGAACAGCTTTTTTTATTTTAAACATTTAAACCTTCACATTGTGTTTTACATGAATACTGGAACCTTTGAGATCAACTTTTATTGGTCTTTTCGTTATGATTTCACTTAACATTTTGTGGTAAGATTCGAATGTATTCAAATTCTTATGCCCTCCTCCAATTACTGTATATAAGGTTGTTAAAGACGGCTTAATTTTAGATAATTTAACGCTGGTCTTATAAGGAATCAACTTGTCATCTGTGCCATGAATAATATGGATAGGACAATTTACGTATTGTAACCATTTATAAGTAGGCATAGGAAACTTGAGCAACAATGAAAGTGGCATAAAAGGAATGTATTTTTTGGCCACCTTGCTTAGACTATAGTATGGAGCATCCAGTATCAGCATTCTCGGATTGTTCATAGAAGCCAGTTTGGCAGCAAAACCTGATCCCAAAGAGCGACCATATAGAATGATATATTTTTCGTTAACGTTTTCCTTTATTTTATTATAGATCACCTGCATGTCGCGCTTAATGGCTTTCTGTGTGCGTCTGCCTGTGCTTTTCCCAAAACCCCTGTAATCTACCATTAAAACATCATAGCCATGCCTTGTAAAATCAACAGCAAACTTTCCCCAGCCTTTTATACTTTTGGAATTTCCTTTTAGATAGAATACAATACCTTTAGGTTGCTGTGCTTTAAATCTAAGTCCATTTAATATTGCACCGTCCCTTGTTTCAACATTATATTCCTCTGTTTCCTGGTGCTCATATTGAAATAGAAAATCCTTTGGGAGTTTTTCTGGTTTGAACATAAGGTAATCCTGCAAAAAATAAAGGAGTATGCTAATTAATATATAAGCCAGAATTAATAAAATAATAATATATACCCAATTTGGCATAGAATAACATTTGTCTCAATGTACAAAAATTTCTAGATAAAGGATTTAAACAAATTCGAGCTTGTTCAAAACCAGTCCCGAACCAGGTGCTATATAAGGAATCTTAATATCCGTATCTTCTGTTAAGGATAATTGAATTTCCTCAAGGCTAAGCAAACCTCGTCCTAATTGGATTAAGGCACCCATTATCATCCGAACCTGATAGCGCATAAATCCTTTCCCGCAAATTGTTAGCACATAACTGTACTTTGGAAAAAAACTGGCATTAACTTCCGTATTCTCTATAATTGAGCAGCAAGTAAGTGTTCTAATAACTTGTTTATTCTCACCGTGTTTTGCCGTATATGCTTTAAAATTATGTGTGCCAATATAAAGTGCTGTAGCCTTAGTCATAATCTCTATATCCAGATCTTCTAAAATATTGGCCATAAAAGGCGCGCAAAAAGGATGGTTTTTTGCACCAAAGGAAAAAAAATAGCGATATTCCTTAGATTTACTGTCCTTAATTATATTAAAGTTTTTATCAATATTATCTACTTTAAGCACTTTAATATCAGAAGGTAAGTTATTATTAAATGTTTTGACGAAATCTGATATATCCAAAATAGGGGATTCTTCGATAATTAGTTCAAATGCCGCATTGAGTGCAGAAACTTTTGCGTCAGTTCTCCCGGCGCCCAAGATTTTAAATTTCTGCTGTGGTAAAAGATATTTAAGTGTTTTTAGAAGCATTCCCTCTATAGTTCTTTGCCCTGGTTGCTTTTGCCATCCACTATATCTGAATCCCAGGAATTGAACTCTTATTAAATAATAATAACGTCTTTTCATGAGAGTTAAGATAAATAATTGAAAATTATAACTATAAGGATTACCAAAACTTTGGATTTATTTCTCTAATACATTGAATCTA
>Ga0265303_10003143_pt1 | contig 10307 bp, 10 predicted proteins | sample Helome_2_FD_192494 | JGI IMG/M metagenome (GOLD analysis project Ga0265303, IMG submission 192494) | Marine sediment microbial communities from subtidal zone of North Sea - Hel_20160317 (Illumina Assembly) | ecosystem: Environmental > Aquatic > Marine > Subtidal zone > Sediment ... | reverse complement strand
ACCAAGTTGTTGCGGTCGTAGACCCACTCACAATCGGCAGTTACGTCTGGCTTCGAGCGGCGGAGGCGCCCGAGCCTGGCCAAAGCAGCAGCGGCTGCAGCTGCCGGCTCGTGACCGCCTCCGATCTCGACACAGGACTGCTTCTGGTGGTTCTGGGGCTCGGCACCTTGTATTGGCGTCGCCGTCGCGCCTGCTGAAGGTTAGCCGGTTTTCTTTCGGCGGCGCAGGACGTGACGAAGTCGTGAACGCTCGTCGCGCTCTCGCTCTTCGAGCATTCGCCTGAGTGAGCTGAGCTCTGCCGTCAGTGCGGGCTCGACGCGCAGCTGCAAGGTGTTGACCTGGCGCGTGGCCTTGGCGAGGGCGTCACCGAGGCGCCGAACGAGCTGTTCTTTGGGGAGCGCTTCGAGGACGAGCTCCACTAGACGCTCGAACTCGGTGGCGGTTTGTGCGGCGGCGGGGCCGATCGACGCCGCGGCCGTGTCGCGCCCGGTCAAAGTACGCAGAATCGGTGTGTGCGAAGCGACCGAGGGCACGGCGATGCCCCAAATCTGCTTGTGCTCGAGCTCGACCGTGATCTCTCTGCCCGGCCAGGCATCGCTCTCCAAGGTTGCTTGTCCGCGCGCCGCCAAGGCGTGGAGCAGAGCGTTGTAGGCTTCGCTGGCGCGCTTCTCGACTTCCCGGCGAGCGTCCAAGGCCGGCCGCGCGCTCTTGAAGAGCTCGGTGATCAAGGCTTCGCGCTTTCGATTGAGCAGCTCTCGACCTTTCCGAACACGTCCAAGCTGCGCGTTGGCGCGAACGAGCCCGGAACGGGTCGGCGGCACCGAGCGCGCGCTCATTGGCTGCCCTCCTTGGAGTGGGCCGTCTCTGGGCGCGACGCCCACGCGGCGTCCGAGATTCGGCTGAGCTCGTCGCGCGGCAGCGTTTCGAGCAGCGACCAGCCGACTCGCATCGTCTCGGCGAGAGAGCGGCGCACGCCGCTTTGGTTGATCAGTTTCGTTTCGAACGCATCGACGAATTCGAGGGCGCGGCGATCGCCCGGCGCGAGGCCTTCGCTTCCCACGATGGCCGCCATGAGCTTGGCCTCACGGCCGCGCGCGTAGACCGCATAGAGCTGATTCGCCCATTCGCGGTGCTCCGGCACGGTTCGACCTTCACCGATGCCGGCGTTCATCAGTCGCGACAACGACGGGAGCACGTCGATCGGTGGATAAACGCCGCGCTGATGCAGCTCTCGGCTCAACACGATCTGTCCTTCGGTGATGTAGCCGGTCAAGTCCGGGATCGGGTGCGTCATGTCGCCGTCGGGAAGAGAAACCACAGGCAACTGAGTGACCGAGCCGCTCCCGCCCTTGAGAACCCCGGCACGCTCGAACAGCGAGGCCAGGTCGGTGTACATGTAGCCAGGGTACCCTCGCCGCCCCGGAATCTCTTCTCGTGCCGCAGCGACCTCTCGCAGGGCCTCGGCATAGTGGGTGATGTCGGCCATCACGACCAGAACGTGGATCCCGTGCGTGAACGCGAGGTGCTCGGCGGTCGTGAGCGCGACGCGTGGCGTGAGCAAGCGCTCGATGGTCGGGTCGCTCGCCTGGTTGAGGAAGAGAACCGTCCGTTGCATGACCTCGCTTTCGAGAAAGCGGGACACGAACGATTGCGTTTCACGTTCGGTGATTCCCATCGCGGCGAACACCACCGCAAAAGGTTCTCCGCGCGCCGGACGCGCGTTTTCCACGATGTCCGCGGCAAGCTCCACCCCCGGCAGACCGGGCGCCGAGAACACGGGCAGCTTCTGACCGCGCACGAGTGTGTTCATTCCGTCGATGGCAGACACACCCGTTTCGATGAAGTCCGACGGATGCTGTCTCCGAACGGGATTGATGGGGGCGCCCCAGATCGGAAGACGCGCTTCCCCAATCGACGGCGGAAGGCCGTCCAGCGGTTCGCCGGTGCCACTGAGCGCACGCCCGAGCAGATCCTGCCCGACCACCGTCGTCGCGGTCTCGCCGGTGAGCGTGATCGTAGCGTCTGCGGGCTTGAGCCCGAGGGTGTCCTCGAACACCTGAATCACGGTGATCTCAGTGCCCACGTCGATCACCTGCCCACGCCGATCGTCCTGGTCGGTGCCTCGAATTCGAACCCACTCGCCGAGCTTTGCGCGCCGCGTCGAACGGACGAAAATAAGGGGACCCGCCGCAGAGGCGGCGCCGGAATAGCTGCGGGCGACGGGTGCGTCCAAGCGCTTCATGCGGGCCTCATCTCTGTGATGCTGTTCTTGGCTTTCGAGATCTCTTCGCCCAACTCGTCAGCCGCTGCGGTCTTGACGGCGCCGAACGCGACGCGAACGGACGCGAGATCGAGCTTCTCGAAGGCGATGCCTTCCTTCAGTGCCGTTTGGCCGGCGTCCATGAACAACCAGAGCATCTTCACGAGCTGGTAGGTCTTTTCCACGCTCGAAAAAGCGTCGTGTGGATGGAATGCGTTTTGGCCGATGAGAAACTCTCGCGCGATGCGCGCGCCTTCTAGCACCAGGCGGTCTTCGTCCTCGAGCGCGTCGACCCCGACAAGACCCGCGATCTCGCGGAGCTCACGGTCACGCTGAAGCAGACGGACGGTTTCGACCCTCAGCTCAGACCAATCGGCTCCACCTTCTTTCGAGAACCATGCCCTGGTACCGTCGGCATAGAGGCTGTAGCTGATATCCCAATCGACCGCGGGGAACTGACGTTGGTGGGCAAGGCCCGGATCGAGCGCCCAGAGCGCGCCGACGACGCGCAAGGAGGCCTGGGTGACCGGCTCCGCGAAGTCACCGCCCGGTGGAGAAATTGCGCTGATGAACGTCACCGCGCCGGTCCGCGTCGGCGTCCCCTGGGTTTCGACGCGACCCGCCCGCTCGTACAGGCGGCTCATTCGATTGGCGAGGTAAGTTGGATAGCCTTCTTCGCCAGGCATCTCTTGGAGGCGCGCGGCGATTTCGCGGAGCGCCTCGGCCCAACGCGAAAGGGAATCGGCGAGGACGGCCACGTGGTAGCCCATGTCTCGGTAGTACTCGGCGATCGTCATGCCCAGGTACACGGACGCGTCTCGCGCAGCGACCGGCATATTCGAAGTGTTCACGATCAGGATCGTTCGATCCATGATCGGTCGGCCGGTTTCAGGATCGGTGAGGCGACTGAAGTCGTGCAGGACTTCTGCCATTTCGTTCCCGCGCTCGCCGCAGCCGATATAGACCATGATGTCGGCCTTCGCGTACTTCGCGAGCGACTGCTCGATGACGGTCTTGCCTGTACCGAACCCGCCGGGAACGGCCACGGAGCCTCCTTCGACCACCGGGAAGAGGAGATCGAAGACGCGTTGTCCGGTGATGAAAGGGCGGTCGCCCGGCAGGTGCTTTGCGAACGGTCGTCGTTGCCGAATCGCCCATGGCTGCGAGAGGGTTAGGGCGGTGCCGTCGTCCAAGCTGCCAATGGCCTCCATCACAGTGAACGTTCCCTGTTGGATGTCTGCGACTCGACCTTCGGACCCAGGCGGGACCAGCACTCGGTGGACCATTCCTGGACGCTCTTCGACCTCACCCAAGACATCGCCGCCGCTCACCTCCGCCCCCGCTCCAAGCGCTGGCGTAAAGGACCAGCGCGTATCGGGGTCGAGGGTCGGCAGCGTCATCCCGGGCGCCATGAAGTCGCCCGATCGCTCGGCGAGGCCGGTGAGCGGCCGTCCGACGCCGTCGAGAATCGAGCCGAGCAAGCCGGGCCCTAGTCGGGTCATGAGGGAGCTTCCGGTACGGCGCACCGGCTCGTGAAGCGCAAGGCCGCTGGTTTCCTCGAATACTTGAATCGTCGCAACGTCGTCTTGAATCCGAATCACCTCGCCAAGCAGCCGGCGTTCGCCGACTTCGACCAGCTCGTAGAGGGCGGCATCGCCAAGCGGCTGTGCTTCGGCAATCGCGCCCGCGACTCGGATGATGCGTGCTTCGGTCATTGAAGCCTCACCCGATAGCCAATCGCACGCCGAAGGATCTCGACAATGTACTCGTGGGCCGTGGCCTCCGAGGTCCAGTCCGGCCCAGGGACGGGGATGACGACGGGGAGAGCCGATCGCCGGAGGCCTCGCCGAATCTCTTCCGGGATGTTCCGGTAGAGCGGCTCGTCGATGAGTACGACGCCTGCGCCATCGTTCTCCGCCAACTGCTCGATCTGCTCTGCGGCGTCTGCGCCGCTTCTTGCTTCAAACACAGGCACCCCAGCCAATGCAAATCCAGCGCTCAAGCCTTGGCTCGCAATCACCACGAGTCGTTGCTCCTTCATGCGAGCACCATATCCCCCTGGATGAGGGCCGCGGGCGCGCGAAGGGCGACGCCCCAGATGATGCGTCTCAAGCTCAGAACCTGTGCACGAAGCTCGATTACGAAGCCGATCACCGGTGCAGCGCTGCTGGGGTCGATTCGCATCGAGCGATTCTGCCAGGCAATTTGAGCTCGTAGGGCAGCGCTTTCCAAGTCCGCAATCTCATCGAGACCTTGGCGAAAGACAGGGGCCAGCGCGGAGTTTCGAAGCTCCCATGCGAGTTGCTTCTCGACGTCTTCGAGCGTCGCAACGCCCATGAGCTTCTCGAACACCGGCCGCGTGAGCCACTGGCCTCCTTCTACGAACGTCAGCTCGACGATCTTCGGGTCCCGCTCGGCGAAGTGCAATAAGGCCGACCAGGCGTTCATGAGGTCGATGACTTGTCCGACGTACTCCACCAGCTGCGCCCCGCCTTCGCGCGCTCGCATCGATGCTCTTTGGGCGAATGCACGCTGAAGCGCAACTTCGAGCTCGAAGAGCGAAGGATGGGCCCGGCTCGCAGCTTCGACGAGCGGTGAGCCGAAAGGGTGGCTCCAAATGAGCAGCATTCGAACCACGTCGGCGGGCGTTGGCTGACTGGCCAGGATGTTTAGAGCTCGTTCCGAGAGGCTTGCAGTCGGGACCAAGCCCGCCATGCGCGCTTCGGACGCCACCCCTTGCTCGGCGCCGCGCAAGATACTTTGAATCGAGCGTCGATCTTCGTCTTCGAAAAGCACCGACAAGGCCAAGCGGCGGCGTTCGCCGCACCAGCGATCGAGCACCCTCATTTGGCTAGCCGCGTGTTGGCGGATCGCCTTCTCGAGGCTTGCAGGCGTCGCTGGCGCGTCGGATGGCACGAACCCGAGCGAGCTGAGCTCCCTGTGAAGCGCGGGCAGGCTCGTCGCGCGCGCAAGTCGCTCCAGCTCCGAGGATGGAAGCAAATGCGTGCGAAGCCCTCGCGCACGTGCATTGATGTCGCCCAAGTACCTCGCCATCGCTAGAGCTCCCGAAGGCGGGCATGGATCTCGATGGCCAACGACGAAGTCAAGCGGTCGATCCGTGTGTCGAGCTGGCCGTCCACGAGCACCGACTCTGACGCGCCAACGACGATGAACCCCGTGCCCATCTTCTCGTCCGCTTCGACCCGGACGCGCGGCCGATCGGCAAGCGCCTTTCGGACTGCCGCTTCGAGTGCCGAGGAACAGCGCACCATCGCATCGTCGCCATCGACAAACTTCAATGCCTCGCTGAGCTCCGCGTCTAGCGAATCTTGGTAGCGCTCGTCCATCGCAGCTCCTGGCAGAAGGGCCCTGGCCCGCTCGAGCACTCGATCGACGACCTGCGTCCGAGCGATGAGCACGGCGCGCATGGCGGCGTGCCGCTCAGCGGCGATCGCACGGCGAGCTTCCGCGCCGTACTCCGCCTCTTTGCGCTCCATGAGCTCCCTTCGCCGGCCTTCGATCGCGCGCTCGGAATGAGATGCGACGCGTTCGGAGTCACCCCGCGCCGCGTTCAGAATGGACTCGGCCGTCTCGTTGGCGGCGCGGCGCAATTCGGAATCGAGGTCGGATCCGGCCATCGACGCCTCAGCCTCCTCCCTGCATGAGGATCAAGACCGCGATCACGAATCCGAGGATCGCGAGCGTTTCGGGAATTGCGATCAAGAGCACGACCGTGACGGTGAGCTCTGGCTTCTCGGCAAGCGCCGCCGCGGCCGCCGGGCCGATGCGGGATTGCGCCCAAGCCGTCGCGAGGGCTGGAATGCCCACCGCCAACGCCGCACTCAGGTAAAGGAAAACCGACTCTAATTGCATCTCACTCGCTCCTCTCGTCAGAAGCGCTTTCGCGCGCGGACCAATGTCGAAAGGGTCGGTACTGCGCACCGCCCGGGCTGTAGAACTTTCCAAAAAACTCCACGTAGTGAAGTCGCAGCACATGAATCGTCGGGCTGAACACGCCAAGGACGAAATTGATCAGATGGAAGACGAGGGCGAAGAGGATGCCTACGACGACCGAGCCGAAGGCGCCGACCATACGATTCGCGACGACGGCCATCATGACCGAAGCCGTGCCGACGGCCATGATACGCGCGTAGGACAGTACGTTGCCAAGCGTGGAGACAAACTCGATGGGCGCGAGAACGCCTTCGCCGATGATCAAAATGGGCAGGGCGACCAGCGTCGTGACTACCAAAGGCGTGAAGAAGCGCTCCGGGAGCATGCCGGAAGCCGCCATGAGAGCCAGCGCAATGAGAATGACCATCAAGGCAGCCACGCCCTTTCCGAGCGCGCGCCGTTTGTCCCCGCCAAACATCTTCACGGCGCCCACCAGCAAGCCGACCACGATGTGAACGAGGCCCAGCGCGATCGCGAAGCCGAGGAAAGGAAAGAACGCCTCTTCACGATTGAAAATGATCGGATGCAGACCGATCCGATGTCCGAGATCGCCGAAGAGCTCCCCGTACAAGAAGCCGAATATGATCGAGAACAAGGCGCAGGCGAGTCCGATCTCCGATACGGATCGCAGCGTGGTATCGGCTCGCGAACGAAGTCGCAGGATGAGTGACACGACCGCGAGGAGGGTGCCGTAACCCAGGTCGCCGAGCACGACACCAAAAAACATCGGGAAGAACACAGCAACGTAGGGGGTTGGATCGACCGTCCCGTACTTCGGGAGAGGCATCATGCTCGTAATCGCTTCGAATGGACGAAACAAGCGTGGGTTCTTGAGAACGACAGGGACGGTATCCCCGGCCCACTCTTCGGAAGACACCGTCTCGATCTCGAACCCTGGGCCGCAGCAAAGGCCGAGCTTCCGTTCTAGCTCGGTCTGCACCGCTTTGGGCACCCAGCCCTCGAGAACGAAGGCTCGCGGCGTGACGACGGCTTTCTCCATGGCCTCGACAGTCGCGAGGTGGTCCCGAACGCTCGCCTGAATCCACGCGAGCTCCCTCCCGCGCTCTCGGGCGATTCGGGCGCGCTCGCGATCTAGGCCCGCAAGCGCCTCGGGCAGCTCGTCCAATCGAGTTTGCATGCGTCGGATCGTCGCACTCACGCCTTCCTCTTCGAACTGGTCGGGCAGGGAGAGCGATTGCACCCCCGCTTCACTCAGCAGTTGCTCGGCTTTCGCGGCGTCTGCCGTGGGCACGGCAAGCAGCATCGCCGATTCGCCAGACTCCGATGGTTGGCTCAGGAGCTCGAACCCGTCTCCGAGGGCCTGGCGAAGGGCGGCGCGCATGCGACGGAGCTCCTGTTCCCCGCCTTCCCTCAGCACCAGGTAGAACACTCGAATCCCGTCGAGGTCCAGACCCGAGTCTCCGATTTTTCGAAACGCCGAGAAGAACGGTCGAAACTTCAGGATGAGTGCGCGCTCCTCTTCGAGGTTTTGGCGCTGCTCCGCCAAAGATTCGAGCTGCCTCCGGCTTCGGCCCGCAATCAATGCGGCCTTCGCCAGCGGCAAGGTTTCGGCTGCTTTCGGTGGATCCGGTGTGACCCCAAGAAGCTCGAGCGCGGTGTCCACATCTTCGACGACCTTCCGCACGCTGCGCATGTGATGATCCTGCTCGACGCTTAGACCGAGGGGCTTTAGGGACTCCGTCTCCACCGGTTCGATCAATTGAACGAGACCGACGTCCTGGACGCAGCCCAAGCACGACTGCAGCCGTTCTCTTGGTCCGAGCATTCGAATGCGGGACATTTCCAGAATCAAGGGGCACCCCGCGAACCAGGAGGGCCCAATAGAAGGCCCAGCACATAGGAGGCGAGCGCGTCAACCGTAGCGTCGTCGAGCTCGTCGAGTTGCTCGGCTTCCTGTCGAGCTTCATTGCGTATCGACTCGATAGTCGCGTCTCGCTCGCGGGCGATTCGATCGCGGACCGCCTTTTCCTGTGCTTCGAGCTGCAACTCGAACCGTTGCACACGATTCTCGGCCCCAGACTCGGCCAATTCGACGAGCCGCTTGGCTTCCCGTCGCGCCTCTTCGAGCATCGCCTCGAGCTCGACTTCCGTTTCGAGAAGGCGGCTCAGCTTGCTCGTGGCGTCCGCGTCATCGTCCTTTCGTTTTGCTGCCATATCCAACTGCTGGCTCGGAAAATACCAGAAGGGGAGCGTCGGGTGTCGGCGTTAAACGACTTTCGCTCGACTGCTGAGGCCCAAAATGAAGGCTCCGGTCAACGTCACGGCCCCGGCTAGCCAGAAAGCGGTGCCGTAGCTCCATGCTGCCGCGACGAGGCCTAGGCCATACGCAAAAAATGCGTGACCTCCATTGAAGGCGCCGTGGATAATCGACACCACCATACCCCGGGAGGACGCGTCCGCCCGTTCGATTCCGAGCGCCGTGACCGCCGGATACGCGATGCCGTGCCCGAGCCCCATCATGGCGCCGATCGCAAAGAGATGGGCGGGACCGAGCATGCCGAGCATGGGTGGCACCGCGGAGTACAGGCAGAACGCAATCACCGAGGAGCGAAGCACACCGAAGCGATCGATCAAGCGTCCGCCTCCCAAGCGAACGGTAAGCGCGACGATGGCAAAACCAATGAAAAAGCTTCGAACCTCGGTGACACCGAGCTCGAGTGCGAACGGCTGGTGAAGGGTGAAGAGCGCGGTAAACGCAGCGGTCATCACGAACGTCGCCCCGTAGACGCGCATCAGTGAGCGGCCGAAGATCGGTCGACGAGCCTGGTGTTCTTGCGGCTGGTGCCGAGCTGCGTCCTTCAAACGCGTGCTCAGGAGTGCAGCGAGAAGGCCGGCACTCGCGCTGGCGACGAACACGTACTTCCAGCCGACGGAGTCCGCTAGGATCTCGCCAATGGTCGGCGAGACCGCATTCATACCGAGGTTCGCCGCGCCGAAGAGGCCAAGCGCCTGCGCCATCCGACCGCTAGGCGCGATGTCGGCCGTCATCGTCCCGGCCGCGTTGAACCCCATCACCATTCCGAGGCCCCAACACATCTGTGCGAGGTAGAGCAGTGGACCTTCGTGATCGACGAACACATAGATCACCCCGGTGACCGCCATCATGAAGTTACCGAGCGTCAACCAGCGCCGCCGACCGTACCGATCGACGAGCCAACCGACCAAGGGTGTGGCGGCAACCGCCGTCAGGCCTTCTACCGCGACCGCGCGCCCGATTCGCGCAGAGTCCATCCCGAGCTCCGCGGCGAAAAATTTGGGGAGGATCAGATAAAAGGACCAAGAGAACCCAAACAAGGAAACCGCGCCGAGCAGGAGAAGAAACTCGCGCGACAAGAGGCGCGAATCCTGGTCGGCGGCTAGCGGCTTCTGCTCCGTGGACATCGAAGCGTCTCCTTAGCACTTCAAATCGGACCGTCAGGGCTTGCGTCGCGGGGATCGTGCGGATTCGCCTCGGATCAGCGATGATCGGGGCGGGTCGAAATCGTGCGGGCATTTTTGACAGGTGCGACCGGAACGGTGGGTCGGGAGGTTTATCGCGAGCTGCAGAGCCGAGGCGTGGAGGTTCGCATTGCGGCACGCGAGTCGAGCGCGGTTGCCGATGTTCTTCCCGGCGCGAGCGACCTGGTGACGCTCGACTTCGAAGCCTCATCGATTTCGCCTAGGTCGTTTTCGCAGATCGATGCTCTCTTCTTCATGACACCCCTGATCGAAAACCAAGTCGCCGCCTCTGAGCGCGTGTTGAACGCAGCCCTCGAAGCGGGCGTCCAGCACATCGTCCGCTTGTCCTCTCGGGCCGCGGGCTGGGACACGAGGTCAGAGCTTGGTGCTTGGCACCGGGAGATCGACGATGCGCTCAGAGAGTCGGGTGCAGGCTGGACTCTGTTGAGACCCTGCTCGTTCTTTCAGAGCTTCATCCGCTATCATTCCGAGTCCATCCGGACGATGTCGTCGATCATCGCGCCACAAGGGGACGGATTAATTCCGTACATCGACGCCCAGGACATCGGAGCGGCCGTAGCCGAGTGCCTGATGGACCCAGGGAACCATCAGGGTCAAACCTACGTTCTGACGG
>Ga0265303_10003142_pt1 | contig 10309 bp, 9 predicted proteins | sample Helome_2_FD_192494 | JGI IMG/M metagenome (GOLD analysis project Ga0265303, IMG submission 192494) | Marine sediment microbial communities from subtidal zone of North Sea - Hel_20160317 (Illumina Assembly) | ecosystem: Environmental > Aquatic > Marine > Subtidal zone > Sediment ... | reverse complement strand
ATTTTTAAATTATGCACATCTAAAATCACATTTCCATTGTCAGTAATAAACCCTTCACGTAGAACAGGATGTCCACCTAGGTGTACTATTTCTCGTGCAACATAGCTACGCGCCATCGGGATAACTTCTACTGGCAATGGGAACGCTCCTAGTACGCTAACCAGTTTACTCTCGTCAGCAACACAAATAAATTTTTTTGCTGTTGCGGCAACAATTTTCTCTCTTGTTAATGCTCCTCCACCACCTTTTATCATGTGTAAATGTTCAGTAATTTCATCTGCTCCATCTACATAAACGAGAATTTCACTAACATTATTTAGATCTAACACCTCAATATTGTGGTTTCTGAGCCGCTGAGCTGTATTATCAGAACTTGCTACTGCCCCATCAATTTTATGTTTGATCTTGGCTAGTTCATCTATAAAGTAATTTGCGGTGGAGCCCGTCCCTACTCCTACGATGCTACCTACAGGAATGTGTTGGATAGCAGCTTGGGCAACTTCACGTTTTTGTTCGTCTTGTGTCTGGGTCATGGTTTTCCTGCGCATAAATAGTCTGTCTTAGTCATTAGAATAGCTCTATCTGAAGATTTTAACAATTAACTCTTATACTAAGCATAGGCTCTGGCGTGCTAAAATTCTTTTATATTTGCGATCTCTTAATTTTTTGTACAAATGAAAACTGATTATCTCGAAAAAATTCTTACTGCTCAAGTTTATGATGTGGCAATAGAAACCCCGTTAGAATTTGCGCCAGGTCTATCTAAGCGCATGAAAAATAAATTGTTACTAAAGCGTGAAGATATGCAGGAGGTGTTTTCATTTAAGTTGCGCGGGGCCTATAACAAAATGAGTAAACTCTCTCCCGAGATTCTGAAAAGAGGTGTCGTGACAGCTTCTGCCGGAAATCATGCGCAGGGGGTTGCGTTAGTAGCACAGAGGTTAAATTGTAAAGCTACAATCGTAATGCCAGTAACCACTCCACAAATTAAAATACAAGCGGTTGAAGCATATGGTGCAAATATAGTTCTTCATGGAGACTCTTTTGACGAAGCCTATGCCAAGGCAGCGAAACTTTCAATACAGAAGAAACTAACCTTTATTCATCCTTACGATGATCCTGATGTTATTGCTGGACAAGGAACTATAGGGATGGAGATTTTACGCCAGTATACGGGGCCTGTTCATGCTGTATTTGTACCAGTAGGTGGCGGTGGGCTTATTTCCGGTATTGCTGCATATATGAAAAGGTTACACCCGGAGATAAAGATTATTGGGGTAGAGCCTATTGACGCAAATGCAATGTACCTATCTTTAGAAAAAGGCCGCCGCGTTAAACTTACTCAAGTGGGAGTATTCGCTGATGGCGTAGCAATTAAGCAGGTAGGTAAAGAAACTTTTCGTCTTTGTCGCAAATTAGTGGATGAGATTATTTTAGTTGATACTGATGCCATTTGTGCCGCAATTAAGGATGTGTTTGAAGACACGCGTGTTATGTTGGAACCTTCAGGAGCACTTTCAGTTGCAGGCGCTAAACTATACAGTTCTCGGGAAGAGTCTCGTGGTAAAACTATGGTAGCAGTAACTTCTGGCGCTAATATGAATTTTGATCGATTACGACATGTTTCCGAACGAGCTGAATTAGGTGAGCAACGTGAAGCAGTGATGTCAGTAACTATTCCTGAAAAGCCGGGTAGCTTTAAGAAGTTCTGTGCCATGCTGGGAACGAAAAGCATTACTGAATTTAACTATCGTTATGATGATCCAAAAGAAGCGCGCGTATTTGTTGGAGTATCAGTTCGGAATCGTAATGAAACAGAAAGATTAATCAAAAGTTTGGAGAAAAATGGGTTACATACTGAGGATCTTAGCGATAATGAAATGGCAAAACTGCATATACGCTATTTAGTTGGAGGGCATGCCAGCGGAGTCAAAAATGAAATTCTTTATCGCTTTGAGTTTCCAGCACGTCCCGGTGCGCTCATGAAATTTTTAAATAGTATGAGTCATAATTGGAATATTAGTTTATTTCATTACCGTAATCATGGTACTGATTATGGTCGTGTGTTAGTTGGTATGGATGTGCCACCAGGAGATCATGCCAAATTTAAAGAATTTCTTGGTCAGCTTGGCTATCGCTATTGGGATGAGAGTAAAAATCCGGCCTATAAAATGTTTCTTGGTTAGAAACAAGAAAAATCCTAGAATTCTAAAATTTTGATATATCCCGCTCAGATTTTACACCCGTTATCATCACAAACATCAGTATTTGTTTGTGATTTCTTGGGTGTCTCTGCGGGTGCTATTTTTTCAGATAATAATGTTCCAATTGAGTATCCAAGAGTTAGATCACTTATATGACCAAATTTGTGTAAACGAAGTTTCCCTATTTTATCAATTAGAATAAGAGTTGGAGTTCCTTGCATTTGATAGGCTCGCATGGTTAGTGGCAATCTCTGATCGTGGTCACCGTACTTGTCTATACCAATTGGAAAGCGGAGTCGGTACTCATGAACAAATACTTCAAGTGCCTCCTGGCCCATAACGGAATGATGTTCAAAAACAGTATGCAGACCAATTACAGCAACTTTTTTTGGATCGAACTCTTCGTAAATTCTTTGTGTTTGTGGAATACCAACTTGCACGCAGCCCGGACATAACATTTGGAAAGCATGTAGCACGACTACCTTGCCAAGTAATGAAGCAAGTGTAATTGACTCTGATGTGTTGATCCAGCCGGAGGTTTGTAATTCAGGGGCCAGACTTTCACTGCTATCAGTTTTTGTATCTAACATTATAGGATCCAGTGGTAAGTTTCTTGTGCTAATAGTAGTTTAGACCTTTCTTATTCGTCAAGGACGGCGCTTCCTAAAAAATAGCAAAAAGCTGTTCTAATTTCAGCGTAATGTATACGAAGTCTAAAGCTATAAAATAACGTCATGCTAGAATACTATTCTAGTCTATAGAAGAAATAATTACGGCACATATAAATTTGAATACTATTACACTTACTCGCCCGGATGATATGCATTTACATCTTAGGGATGGTGAGCAAATGCGAGCAGTGTTACCTGACACTGTAAGGCGATTTGCCCGCGCTATTATAATGCCTAATCTCGAGTCACCAGTAATAACAACTGAGCTAGCATTAGCGTACAGAGCACGTATTTCTTCCGCATTGGATGCAAGTACACAGAAAAAATTTAAATCGTTAATGACGCTATATCTTACTGATAATACGGAGTGTTCTGAGATTAGAAAGGCTAAAGCAAGCGGTATGATTCACGGAGTAAAGTTTTATCCTGCTTGTGCTACTACATATTCTGATAAAGGGGTTACGGATATAGCTAAGTGTTTTTCTGTACTAGAAGCTATGGAGCAGGAAAATATGCCCTTGTTAGTGCATGGCGAAATAAGTGACACAGAGGTAGACATTTTTGATAAGGAAAAGATTTTTATTGATAGTGTCTTGGTTCCAATAACGAAGCGTTTCCCAAGTTTAAGAGTTGTATTTGAACATATTACTACTAAAGAAGCGGTTGAATTTGTTAAGGGAGCATCAGATAATATTGGCGCGACTATTACTGCTCATCATTTGCTATTCAATCGTAATGCTATATTCCAGGGTGGAATTCATCCGCACTACTATTGTCTTCCAGTACTTAAACGTGAAGTTCATCACTTGGCCTTGATCGAAGCCGCCATCAGCGGTAATCCAAAGTTTTTTCTTGGAACCGACAGTGCTCCCCATTCTAAGGGCGCAAAGGAATCAGATTGCGGTTGTGCCGGTATTTATACTTCCCATGCAGCCATTGAACTTTATGCAGAAGTTTTTGAGCAGGCGGGTGCTCTAGGAAAATTAGAAGAATTTGCTAGTTGCTTTGGCGCAGATTTTTATAGATTACCACGTAATAGAGACAGTATTACACTGATAAAAGAGAGCTGGAAAATACCTATGGAACTTAAATTCGCAGGAGAAACTTTAGTTCCATTACGGGCAGGGGAAAATATGATTTGGAAAATACTTGGGTGACAAAGACATTTTCTAATACTATGTTATATAGTTAATAGAACTGGTAACACTCTACTTAGTTTTTTCTATAGAATCTTTTTTTTTGGTAACTGGGTTTTGTGCAGTGTTAGCTTTACTTTTTTGGCCGCTATAAACTTCTGGTTCATTTACATCTACATACCAAAGACAGCAGCAACCAGAAAGTATTGAAGTCAGAATTAACATTAAACTCATACGAGTAACAGGAATGAAAAGATTATTCTCAAATAATCTGAATAAAGCTTGATGACCTTTATGAAAGGGCTTTTTCACTTATTATTAAAGATAAAATAGTTATTTAGAAACACAGGTTCATGGCTGTCGCAATGGTCGTTATGTTGGTGATGTAAGTGACCGTTAACAAGGTGTCAATATGATATCTTGATGGATCATAGTATGTCTACAATTGGCACGATGAACATGACAATGGTTTGAATGTGTTTCGAAATAATTTTCTCTAGATCTTACTAGTAATAATTGTTAATACTAATTCATTACATGCTAAATAATTTAATAGTTTTTAAAAGTATTGATTAGTATTTTTTTGCTGATCGGTATAAAGGCATTACTCTGTGCACATTCTTATTTAGATCTTTAATACGTGATGGACCAGAAGGATGGGTGCTTAGGAATTCCGGTGGGCTGTTTTTGGATGCTGCTCCCATTTTTCTCCATACGTTAGCTGCTGCATTTGGATTGTATCCAGCACGAGCCATAAGTTCGAGACCTATTATATCTGCTTCGGTTTCATTAGTACGGCTATGTGGTAAGCCAAAAGTTACATTAGCAACCATGCCTGCTAGTGCGGCACTTTGTGTGCCCAGTCCTAACGCTGCTGCACCTACACCCACAATAGCCTGTTGACCCATTTGTTGTGACATACGTTCACGCCCATGTTCACGAAGTGCATGGGCAATTTCATGGCCCATAACGGCAGCAAGTTCATCATCATTTAAATTAAGTTTTTGTATGATCCCTGAATAGACCATAATTTTTCCACCAGGCATGCAGTATGCATTTAGTTGGTCGTTATTCTGGACATTTACTTCCCATGCCCAGTTAAGTGCATCTCGACGAAAAACTGCAGTATGTGGAATTAATCGATTTGCTATCCTCTTAACCCGAGCATATTGTTTTTTATCCTGATTTAGCATGCCTTTCTGTTTAGCTTTTGTTATCTCTTGCTGGTAAGCTGTGGCTGCAGAGGCTTGTACCTGTCTTTCTGATAGACCGCTAAACATATATTGTGTGCGGTTGACACCAACCCTACCGCCGCCAGTTGTATTAACTGTCTGACAGGCAACCAGCACAATAATCATCGACAAGATCAATAGTTTTTTCAACATTTCAACCTTCCTCAAAAAAATAGGTTTGACTTATTGTTCTGGCAATTGATTAATTATGCGCTGTAAAACCAAAGGCTTTATCATGAACGTACACAAGTTTACATTTCTCGATATATTTAGCGTCATGAATTCTTTCGGCCTTAATGTAACCAGTTTCTCCCTTACATAAGAAAATGCGGTCTCCGTCAGGAACTAGTCCAGTAGGTCCATTTGTAAAGAACTGGATAGACATTTTACCCTCAATAACAACAGTCATATCATCACCTGGGTGCGAATGTGGTGGCTCTTCACTACCTGCTTCCCATTTTTCCAACATTACTTCAACCCCATCAGGATTGGTAGGGAATGTGGTTCTTAGGGTAAAGCCATCCGGAGTATTTGGAGCAGAGATATGGTTTTCCCAAATGGCACTGGTTTCAGATGTTACTTTCTTGTTTGTATCAATGTTATTTTCTGACATATGTAAGTCTCCAATTCTTACTTTATTTAGTACTGAAATTTTGAAATTACAAGTATAGCGGTTTCAGGGATTAATATCTCAAGAATAAGGTATATAAAACATAAACAGTAATAACAATTTGCTACGATTTATATCGTAGAATAGAATTCAAATAAATAATTACACTTAATTGCTGGTAGTCTTAATAAAATGAAATGAAAGCAGTATTATGTAAACGGTTTGGTTTGCCTGAGAGCCTCGTAGTTGAAGATATCCCTTCACCAAAGGTAAGTAGTGCTCGTGTAATTGTTAGTGTAAAAGCCTGTGGCGTCAATTTCCCTGATACTTTAATGATTCAAGGTAAGTATCAATATCAGCCTGATTTTCCATTTTCACCAGGAGCTGAAATTGCCGGTGTAGTTAAAGATGTGGGTTCGGGTGTCACTGGTATTGCAGTCGGTGACCGTGTTTTTGCTTTTATCAGAAGTGGAGGCTTTTCAGAAGAAGTATCAGTACCAGCCGATAAGATTTTTCATATACCGGAGAAGATGGATTTTAAAATTGCTTCAGGTTTTATCATGACATATGGAACTTCTTATTATGCACTTAAACATAGAGCCCAACTTAAATCTGGAGAGACACTTCTAGTACTTGGAGCTGCAGGCGGAGTAGGGCTTGCAGCAGTAGAGCTTGGAAAAATAATGGGCGCACGAGTAATTGCTTCAGCTTCGACTGATGACAAGCTGATGGTGTGCAAAAAATCTGGCGCAGATGAATTAATCAATTATTCTACTCAGGATTTTCGTTCTGTTATTAGTAAAATTACGAACGGTAATGGAGTAGATATTGTCTGTGATCCTGTCGGAGGTGAGATCACTGAGAAGGCATTGCGTTGTACTGGTTGGAAGGGGAGATATATGGTAATGGGTTTTGCTAGCGGGAAAATTCCCAAGATTGCTCTAAATCTTCCATTGCTTAAGGGTAATTCTGTTATTGGCGTATTCTGGAGTGATTTTATTCGACGAGAAAAGGAAAAATATATTTGTGTATTGCAAGACTTAATTTCATGGTTTTTGCAAGGTAAGCTGGATCCATTAGTATCGAAGGTTTATCCCTTAGAACAGGCAAATCTGGCTCTCGAGGATATAATACAACGCAGAGTAACTGGAAAAATTGTACTGGTGACGTAGTAGCAAGATACTTTATTTAAGATTTTAGTTTCTGATTCTATTTAGTGATCCTGTTTTTTTTAGCCCAAACTATCATCCATACTCCTACAATGATCATTGGTAGAGAAAGCCATTGCCCCATACTAATGCCTAGTGTAAGTACACCCATAAAGCCATCTTCAGGTTCACGGAAAAATTCAGCAACTGAACGGAATATGCCATAGCCAATTAGGAACATTCCAGAGACAGCACCAACTGGTTTTGGATTTGCTGAATAAACCCATAACAGGAAAAAGAATACTAAGCCTTCAAGTGCAAACTCATAAATCTGGGAAGGATGACGGGGGAGCGTATCCACATTGGGAAATACCATTCCCCAAGATACATCAGTTGGTCGTCCCCATAGCTCAGCGTTAATAAAATTACCTATACGACCTGCACCCAATCCTAATGGTACTAGTGGTGCAATGAAGTCTGTGACAGCTAGCCATTGCAATTTGTATTTACGCGCCAATATTGCCATTGCGGTAATAACACCTAGAAAACCTCCATGGAATGACATGCCGCCTTTCCAAACCGCAAAGATTTCTAGTGGTTGTTGCAAATAGTAGTCGAATTGATAAAAAAATACATGCCCTAAACGACCACCAAAAATTACTCCTAGCATTCCATAAAATAGAAGATCATCAAGTATCGCGTTGTTCAAGGTAGTTTGTGGATTATGTTTGATACGATATCGCCCCAACAGCATGAACAGTAAAAAGCCAAGTAGATACATCAGTCCATACCAGTGAATAGAAAGTGGTCCAAGGTAAATGGCAACAGGATCAAATTGTGGATGAACGAGCATAGGTATCAGCTTTTTTTACTGTAAAATATAGATTATACGGCAAGCGAGTTCTCTGCAATGTTAAACACATACGAGAGAGAATTCACAGCTATAAATTTATATACTTCCTAGGAGAAATCATGTCAGATAACAAGCGTAGCCAGGCTATAACTAAAGGTACGCAACGTTCCCCAAATCGTGCCATGCTCAGAGCAGTAGGTTTTGGCGACAAAGATTTTGATAAGCCCATAGTAGGTGTAGCTAACGGTTTCTCAACTATTACACCTTGTAATATGGGATTAAATGAGTTGGCGACAGATGCTGAAAAGGCACTGAAGCAGGCTGGTGCAATGCCACAAATATTTGGCACTATTACTGTATCTGATGGTATTTCAATGGGGACAGAGGGAATGAAATACTCATTGGTATCCCGCGAAGTTATTGCTGATTCCATTGAGACTGCAGTACAGGCAGAGAGTATGGATGGTGTAATCACTGTTGGTGGTTGTGACAAGAATATGCCTGGCGCAATGATTGCACTTGCAAGGATGAATATTCCATCCATTTTTGTTTATGGTGGCACGATCAAACCTGGTAAATATAAAGGACGCGACTTAACTATTGTTAGTGCTTTTGAAGCAGTAGGACAATACATTGCAAATAATATTGATGAGAATGAATTGCTTGAAGTTGAGCGCCATGCCTGCCCTGGTGCTGGTTCCTGCGGGGGTATGTTTACTGCAAACACCATGTCATCTGCGTTTGAGGTAATGGGAATGAGTTTGCCTTATTCTTCAACTATGGCGGCAACAGATGAGGAAAAACGTAAGAGTGCCGTTCGTTCTGCAGAAGTATTAGTTAACGCAATTAAGAATCAAATATTGCCACGTGACATAATCACTAGAAAATCAATTGAGAACGTTATTGCCGTTATTATGGCAGTAGGTGGTTCAACTAATGCAGTATTACATTTTCTTGCAATCGCCCATGCAGCAGGAGTTGAACTTTCAATTAATGACTTTGAGCGAATACGTGGCAAAGTTCCTGTATTGTGTGATTTAAAACCTTCGGGACGATACGTTGCTACAGATTTACATACTGCGGGTGGGATTCCTCAAGTAATGAAAATATTACTTGAGCATGATTTGTTGCATGGAGACTGCCTGACTATTAGTGGTCAGACTGTTGCTGAGATACTGAAGGATATTCCTAAGACTCCAAGAAAAGATCAAGATGTTATACGGCAATGGGATAATCCTTTATATGAACAGGGGCATCTTGCCATACTTAAGGGTAACCTTTCTACTGAGGGTTGTGTGGCAAAAATTACTGGAGTAAAAACGCCAAAAATAACTGGCCCTGCAAAGATATTTGAATCAGAAGAAAGTTGTATGGCCGCCATAGTGGCGAGAAAAATCCAGCCTGGAGATATAGTAGTAATACGCTATGAAGGTCCAAAGGGCGGTCCAGGTATGCGTGAAATGCTCTCACCTACTTCAGCTCTAATTGGTGAGGGACTTGGAGATTCAGTAGGGCTTATCACCGACGGCCGTTTCTCCGGTGGCACATACGGTATGGTTGTTGGGCATGTTGCTCCTGAAGCTTTTGTTGGCGGCGTCATTGCATTGGTGCATGAGGGAGACTCAATCACCATAGATGCAGAAAATAGACTGTTACAGCTAAATGTTTCTGAGGAAGAAATATCTAGTCGTCGTGCGAAATGGCAGCCACCTGAACCACGCTATACACGGGGAGTGCTGGCAAAATATGCAAAATTAGTTTCCACTGCCAGTAAAGGAGCAACAACAGATTAGTCATGATTTAATAGACTAAGTTATGTCCAACCATCTCATCAACGAAACTAGCCCTTACCTTCTGCAGCATGCTAATAACCCCGTAGATTGGTATCCATGGGGCAAGGATGCTCTTGCATTAGCTCAAACAGAGAACAGAGCAATACTTCTTTCTATAGGCTACTCGGCTTGTCACTGGTGCCATGTCATGGCACATGAATCTTTTGAGGATGAAGAGGTTGCTGCAGCGATGAATAAGTTTTTTGTGAATATTAAAGTTGACCGGGAAGAACGTCCTGACCTTGATCAGATTTATCAGACAGCTTATTATATGTTGACTCAACGTAATGGTGGTTGGCCACTAACCTTATTTCTGACTCCTGATCAAAAACCATTTTTTGGTGGTACTTATTTTCCTAAAATATCACGACATGGTATGCCAGGTTTTCTAGATTTGCTGCCCCGAGTTGCTGAAACTTACTATGCTCGTGGCATAGAAATAGAGCAACAGAGCGTCTCAATGTTGAAGTCATTTACAAATATGCTGCCATCAAGAAATCTATCCAAGCATACATTTTCAGAGCAGCTTCTGAATCAGGCATTGTCTGGACTAATGAAGAGCTTTGATTCTAAGTATGGTGGTTTTGGGAATGCGCCCAAAACCACCATACTAAGAATCAAAG
>Ga0265303_10003141_pt1 | contig 10309 bp, 3 predicted proteins | sample Helome_2_FD_192494 | JGI IMG/M metagenome (GOLD analysis project Ga0265303, IMG submission 192494) | Marine sediment microbial communities from subtidal zone of North Sea - Hel_20160317 (Illumina Assembly) | ecosystem: Environmental > Aquatic > Marine > Subtidal zone > Sediment ... | reverse complement strand
CATGCTCGATGGGGTCGCGGCGATGCGCCGTTTCCTCTACCTGTGTGCCTCCGAGCCGGACATCTGCAAGGTGCCGGTGATGATCGACTCATCGAAGTGGGAGATCATCGAGGCGGGTCTGCAGTGCGTGCAGGGCAAGTCGATCGTCAACTCGATCTCGATGAAAGAGGGCGAGGACAGGTTCCGCGAACAGGCGCGTCTGTGCCGGCGCTATGGTGCGGCGGTGATCGTCATGGCCTTCGACGAAGTGGGGCAGGCCGACACACGCGAGCGCAAGGTCGAGATCTGCACCCGTGCCTACCGCATCCTGGTCGACGAGATCGGCTTTCCCGCGGAAGACATCATCTTCGACCCGAACATCTTTGCGGTCGCCACCGGTATCGAGGAGCACAACAATTACGGTGTCGATTTCATCGAGGCGACCCGAGAGATCAAGCGAACCCTGCCGCATGCCCTGATCTCGGGCGGCGTGTCGAACGTGTCATTTTCGTTCCGTGGCAACAATCCGGTGCGCGAGGCGATCCACGCGGTGTTCCTGTATCACGCGATCAGGGCGGGTATGGGCATGGGTATCGTCAACGCCGCCCAGCTGGCGGTCTATGATGATCTGCCCGCCGAGCTGCGTGACGCGGTCGAAGACGTGGTGCTCAATCGTGACCCGGATGCCGGCGAACGCCTGGTGGAGATGGCCCCGCGCTATGCCGGTTCGGGGCAGGTCGAAAAGGTCGAGGAACAGGCCTGGCGCGAATGGCCGGTGAACAAGCGCCTGGAGCATGCGCTGGTCAGGGGAATCACCGAGTTCATCGATGAGGACACCGAGGAGGCGCGCGCACGGGCCGAGCGTCCGCTGCACGTCATCGAAGGTCCGCTGATGGACGGCATGAACGTGGTCGGCGACCTGTTCGGTGCCGGCAAGATGTTCCTGCCGCAGGTGGTCAAGTCTGCGCGCGTGATGAAAAAGGCGGTGGCCTATCTCGAGCCCTTCCTGGAGGCCGAGAAACAGGCCCTGGTCGAAGCCGGCGGCAAACTCGCCACGAACGGCAAGATACTGATGGCGACCGTGAAGGGCGATGTCCACGACATCGGCAAGAACATCGTCGGCGTGGTCCTGCAGTGCAACAATTACGAGGTGTTCGATATTGGCGTCATGGTCCCGGCGGAGACCATTCTGACCAAGGCGCGCGAATACGGGGTGGATATCATCGGTCTTTCGGGCCTGATCACACCCTCGCTGGACGAGATGGTGCACATGGCGAAGGAGATGCAGCGCCAGGGATTCACCATCCCGCTGATGATCGGCGGTGCGACCACCTCGAAGGCGCATACGGCGGTCAAGATCGAGCCCGAGTACGCGCATGGCGCGGTCTATGTCGCCGATGCCTCGCGCGCGGTCGGCGTCGCCAGCACCCTGCTGTCTACCGAACACAAGCCGCAGTTCCTCGAGCAACTGAGTGTGGAATATGCCGGAGTGCGCGAACGTCGGGCGGCGAAGAACGAGGCGGCCAGCCTGGTATCGATCGCCCAGGCGCGTGCGAATCCCGTGGCCATCGACTGGGGCGGCTTTGAGCCAAGCCCGCCGACCGAGTCTTTCCATGTGTTCGACGATGTGCCGATAGCAAGCCTGATTCCGTATATCGACTGGACCTTCTTCTTCCATGCCTGGCAGTTGCGCGGGCGCTTCCCGAAGATACTCGACGATGCGGAAAAGGGTGAAGAGGCGCGCAAGCTTTACGCGGATGCGACCGCGATGCTTGACCGGGTGGTCGCCGAAGGCTGGCTCAAGGCGAAGGCGGTGGTGGGCATCTTCCCGGCCAACGCGATCGGCGACGATGTCGAGCTGTACACGGACGAGGCGCGCACAGATGTGCGCATGACGCTGCATTTCCTGCGCAAGCAGGGAAAACAGCCGAGCGGTCGCTACAACGACTGTCTGGCCGATTTCGTCGCGCCACGCGCGTCCGGCAAACCGGATTGCGTCGGTGGTTTTGCCTGCACCGCAGGTATCGGCATAGACGACAAGGTCGCCGAGTTCGAGGCCGATCACGACGATTACAGTTCGCTGATGCTCAAGGCCCTTGCTGACCGCCTGGCCGAGGCCCTGGCCGAGTGGCTGCACCACGAGGTGCGTACCGGGATCTGGGGCTATGTCGCGGACGAAGACCTGAGCAACGAGGACCTGATCGCCGAGCGCTACCGGGGGATCCGCCCCGCCATGGGTTATCCGGCCTCGCCGGATCACAGCGAAAAAGACCTGCTATGGGAGCTCCTGGATGCCGAGGCCAATACCGGCATCTGGCTGACCGAATCGAAGGCAATGGTGCCGACAGCCGCGGTCAGCGGACTGTATTTCTCGCATCCCGAGTCACGCTATTTTGCGGTCGGCAAGCTCAATCGTGACCAGATCGAAGACTATGCGGTTCGCAAGGGCATGGCGCTTGCCCGGGTCGAAAAATGGCTGGGGCCGAACCTGGCCTACGATCCTGAAACCTGACTCTCTCACGGTCTGCGCCGGGGTGGCAGGCCGCCATGCCGTTCCCCAAGCTGCAATTGGCAGGACAAGTGCGTCCGCACGACCCTGAAACCCTTCCACTTTCGATCCCGGCCCAGGCTACGCCCGAGATTCGCCTCCCGCCCTCAATATTCAGCCGGATCAGGCGCTAACTTCGTATGGGAGAGATGGAGTCCAGGGTTTTGGAATGGCCGAAAATGCCTTGAAAATACTGGTGACAGCGTTTGGCGGGTGGCATGTCTGTCCCTGCTGAACGCCGCCGCTACACGCGTTATGAGATCAAGCTACAGGGCCGGATCGGTCCTGTGGACGGGCATCATTGCGAGTGTCTGGTGCGCGATTATTGCAGCGGGGGGATGCTCTTGCAGCAGCCGCATGCCGAGTCCGATGGGGACCCGCCCAGCTATCAGCCCGGTCAGCAGCTGCAGCTCAGGGTAGAGCTCTTGACCGCCAAGGGCCCGCGTGTCGTGCGTATCGGCGGCAGTGTGGCCTGGGCCGGGGGTGACTACTTGGGTCTTTCTTTCGCACAGTCCTCGGATGTGATCGTCGAGGCCCTACAGCTCCACGATGGCCTCGCGCGCGAGAACACGGCGGAACAGCCGGCCCAAGCTGCCTCGAGCGAGACCCGCAGCCTGGCCAGGCTGCGTCAGTTTGCCCAGGGCGCGCTACCTGCACTGCTGCGGGACCTCCTGGTCAAGGCCGGGGAAGACCTGCTGGATGCGGCAGATGTCGTCACATCCGACAGCGAACGGCAGCAGATTTACGGCGACATCAATGCGATCGACAAGGCGCGTGAGGGTGATTTCCTGACCCGCGCGGTCCTGTCCGCGGCGTTCGACAGCAAGGCCGGCGCAGAGGAAGACCCGGAACCGGCCGGCGGCGAACTCAGTCTGGTCGATCCCGACGACTTCGAGCGTTGGCTGGAGGCATCAAGGGTTGCGAACCTGCTGGACAGGCGTTTCGGCGAGCGGCTGGGCGCCATAGCCTCGCGTCTTGCCGGGATGGAGGGATCGGCGCCCTCGGGTTCACTCACCGTGCCCTTTGAGCCCAAGCACTTCACCGTCCCGCTCAAGGATCTGGCCAAGGAGATCGATCTCAGCGCGATCGCGCGCAAGGCGCTGTTCGATCGGGCCGACGCATTGTTCGCCGAAAAGTTGACCGAATTTTACAGTGGGGTCGACGACGTCCTGGACGCGGTCGGCGCCCCGGCCGCCAGGCGGGAAAACCGCCTCACGGTGCCGCGCCCTGTTCGGGCCGGTGGCAGCCACCCGCCGGACCAGGCCGCAGTCGAAGCGGGTCTAGACGCGGACGCGGACGCGCGCACGGCCGGGCCGGCATTGACCCAGGGCTATATCACGGCCCACGGGCACGGTGGGGCAGTGGCGCTGGATCCGGTGCTGGTAGAGCAGATGGTCAGACGCGAGGCCAGCCACCGTGAGGGCCTGGCGCAAGAGCTGATGAGCTATGTCAGCGAAACGCCGAACATGACCGAGAGTCTGGCCGGTTGGATGCAGATGCTGAGCGTCCCCCTGGCCCGCGAGGCGGCTGCCGATCACCAGTTCTTTCAGGACAAGCAGCATCCCCTGCGCGAGATCGTCGATGGATTGGGGCACCTGCAGTTGTTCCGTGCCAGACCGGATATGGATTCCAGCGAGGACCCCATCCGCGAGCAGGTCTCGGAGATCTTACGACCGATCGGCGAGGGTGAGACAGACCCCGAGATGCTGCGCTCCATCGCCCAGGCGCTGGGCGAACTGAGCAGCGGCCAGAGCCGGCTGTATCAACGCAACGTCGAACGTGTGGTGGAGGCGAGTGAAGGGCGGGACCGCGTGCGCCGTGCGCGCAGCGAGGTGTCAACCGAGATCCGGCGCCGTTACGCAGGGCGCCGGGTGCCCGAGGTGGTTCCGCAGTTGCTGGAGGTAGGTTGGCGTGCAGTTCTCGAACTCGCCGCGATCAACGCATTCGAGGGTGACACCGCCTATGCCATCTGCCTGGGGCTGCTCGACAGTGTGGTTGCGGTCCTGGGCGGCGAGGCGTTCGAACCGGAACCCTTCGAGCCGGACGCCGTTCGCCTTATCGAGCGTGTTGAGAAGGAACTGGGCTCCGTGGCCTTTGATCCGTTTCGACGCGCCGCTGTCGAGACCCGCCTGCGGAAAGAACTGACGAATCCGGAGGTGGCCGGGGTAGAGCTGGTCTCCATGTCGCTCCCGGAGGATGACGCTGAAGACACGGCCGCAGACGCCTGTCCGGAGGGGGTCAGCGAGGCTGTCTGGGCCAGCGTGCTAAAGCGCTGCGCCGAGATCGAGGTCGGTGCCCGCGTCTTTCTGCCGGGCGAAGACGATGGCGACAGGGAACTGCGCGTCGCCTGGATCCGTGTTGACCGCGAGGTCTTTGTGCTGGTCGATCACCGCGGAATCAGGGCGCGTTATCTACAGTTGGCCGAGCTGGCTCTGGGTCTGCACGAGAAACGGATCGCGATCGAGCAGCCGGATGGGCGGCCGCTGAGTGAGCGTGCGGTCGACTCTATCCTGGTGCGAATGGAGGAACGCCTGGCCCATCAGGCCAGGCATGATGCGCTGACCGGGCTGATCAACCGGCAGCAGTTCCATTCCGCCGTGCAAAAGGCGCTGGACATGCCCGATGGGTCCGGCGACTCCGGTGTGCTGCTGTTGCTGGACATCGATCAGTTCCGCCTGGTCAACGATGTCCGCGGCTACGACACGGGCGACCGCCTGCTGGTCGCAGTCGCCAAGTTGCTGGAGGGCGTGACGGGGGCCAAGGTGCTCGGGCACATGGGCGGTGACCGCTTTGCCCTGATGTTGCCCGATATCGGGTTGGCCGATGGCGACCAGCGAGCGCAGGAAATATGCGGGCTGTTGCGCGAGATGCCCTTCGACTGGTTGGGGCAGGCGATCTCGCTCAGCAGCTCGATCGGGGTGGTGGGCATGGGGATCGGGCATGAAGGTTTGGGCGATCTGTTGCAGGCCGCCGACGATGCCCTGGCGGCGGCCAAGACGGCCGGCGGAGACCGTGTCTACGTGTATGACGAGGAGGACCCTGAGATCACGCGCCGCAAGGAGTCGGTGCACTGGGTCGTACAGGTGGACGAGGCGCTGGATCGTGGCCACCTGCGTCTGCGTTGCCAGCCCATCGTGCCGGTAAAACCGGGCGGCGGTCTGCAACCGCACTACGAGGTGCTGCTGGGGGTTCACAACGCCACCTCTGAGCCCCTGCCGATCGCCGAGTTCATCGATGCCGCCGAGCGATACAATCGCATGCGCGCGGTCGATCGCTGGGTTGCCCGGACCGCGATGGAGTGGATCGCCGCACACCGGGATCAGATGTCTTTGCTGCACGGATTCGCGGTCAACCTGTCGGGCCAGACTGCCAGCGATCCCAGCTTCGTCGACTTCGTCCGTGAGCAGTTCCAACACACCGGCATCGATCCTGCCTGGCTGAGTTTCGAGGTGACCGAGACCGCGGCCGTCTCCGATCTTTCCAGCAGTGCGGGAATCATCCAGGACCTGAAATCCATGGGGTGCAAGGTGGCGCTGGACGATTTTGGCAGCGGTCTGGCCTCCTATTCCTACCTGAAGGAGCTGCCGGTCGACTGGCTCAAGATCGACGGTGTCTTCGTGCGCAAGATCGCCGAGAGCCGCGAGGACCTTGCGGTGGTCAAGTCGATCAACGAGATCGGCCAATTTCTCGGCAAGCAGACCATCGCCGAGTACGTCGGGGACGACAAGATACTGCGCCTGATACGCGCGATCGGCGTGGACTTTGCACAGGGGTTCGGTATCTCGCCACCTCTTTTCATGGACGAACTACTGCAGACCATCGAGGCAGCTACAGGCTGAGACGTTCCCAGGTCCAGTAAAGGCCGACGGCTGCGATCAGCAGTGAACCCGGTACGACGATCCGCTGGCGGTAATAGGGTTTCTTGCCGAACCACAGGCCCACCGCCAGGAAGGCCAGGGCCACCACGGCAAGCTGACCCCCCTCGACACCCAGGTTGAAACTGATCAGCGCGGTGAAAAAGGCGTGATCCGGCATCCCGAAATCGGCCAGCATGCTCGCAAATCCGAGCCCGTGAAGCAGGCCGAACGCAAACACCAGTGCCAGGCGACTCTTGTGCAGGCGCCGGTGCCAGACATTTTCGATACCGACATAGGCGATCGACAGCGCGATCAGCGGCTCAACGACCCTTGCGGGCAGTTCGATCACGCCGGTCATCGCCATCGCCAGGGTGATCGAGTGGGCGATGGTGAACATGGTGATCTGCCACAAAAGGGGGCGCATCCGGGTGCTGAACAGGAACAGCCCTACGACGAACAGGATGTGATCCATACCCTTGGGGATGATGTGGTCGAAGCCGGCGGCGCTGTATTCCGCGACCACGTCGGCGAACCCGGCGGGACTGAATACCTCGGTGAGTGAGAAGGGCTCGCTGGTCGTGTCGTCGCGTATCCACTGCCAGGGCGACCAGTGCCACTGCTCTTTTACCTCATCGACCTGGCGCACGCGCACTGCGTTGTCGCCGAAGGCGGCGGGGTAATACCAGCTCAGGGCCTTGGTGTCGGCCGGGATATCACCCTCGAGCACGATCAGGCTGATTCGCGGAATCTTGGTGTAGCCCGGTACCGGGATTTCCACCCGGGTGATGCGGCTATCACTCAATTGGCCGTCCAGACGCAATTCGATGGCTTCGAGCATCTGCCGGCGAAAGGGCTCGAAGGCCTCTGCCAGGGCCGGCGCCTCGAGCTCGCGCAGGCGATCGTATTCCTTTGACGTTGGGGCCTGGGTGGTGTCCTTGTAGCGTGCATTGATCCCGGTAAGCAGGGCCTCGATGCTGGCACGGATCTCGATCCGGTAACGTCCCTCGCTGTAGACGCTGATCTCGATCAGTGCCGGTTTGACGATGTCGGCCGCGCTTGGAGCGGAGGCCAGGGAGAGCAACAGGAACAGCAGAAATCGTAACGGAATAAACATCGTGGGCTGGCGTCTTAGGGAGATCGGCAGGATACGGACAACGCCCGGATTTCGCTATGTGTCCGTGCAAGCGCGTTGTCTTTGCGGGTAGAGCCGGGGTGGCAGCATTGGTACACTGCTGCGCCTGCCCGATCAGTTCCAGCCAGCGGCACTGCTTGCCCCCGGCCGGCCTGAAGGCATTCTGCCAAACCCAACAAAACCCAATCAAAATCTACGAGAACAGCAAAATGGCAAAGATCGACCGTCGTGACTTCCTCAAGGTGATGGGACTCGGGGCAGCTGCAACTGCGGCACCTTTCCTGTCGAGCAAGGCCTTCAGCGGCAGCAAGATGCCGGAAGGATTCTACGACCTGCCGATGAAGGGGAACGTGCGGCTGCTGCATATCACCGATGTGCATGGGCAGCTCAAGCCGGTGTACTTCCGTGAGCCTAACGTCAATCTGGGCGTCGGTGACGCCTATGGACGTCCGCCGCATCTCGTCGGCAAGAAACTGCTGGATGCGATGGGGCTCAAGCCGGCGACACCGGAATCGTATGCATACACCTATCTCGATTTCGATGCCGGGGCGATGAAATACGGGCGGACCGGTGGTTTTGCGCACGTAAAGACTCTGTTGGACAATCTGCGTGAGCAGGCCGGCGGGCGCGACAAGACCCTGACCCTGGATGGCGGTGACCTGTGGCAGGGTTCGGGCACCTCGCTTTGGACCCGCGGGGTCGACATGGTCGATGCCTCCAACATCCTCGGCCTCGATGTGATGGTCGGTCACTGGGAATTCACCTACCGCGAGGACGAGGTGCTGTCCAACGTCGCCCTGTTTAACGGCGACTTCATCGGCCAGAACGTGCGCGTCAAGCCCGACTCCCTGTTCGGTGACGAATACCCCGCCCTGGTCGAGAAATACGACGGTCGCGGCCTGTTCGACGAAGACACCGGCCATGCCTTCCAGCCTTACGTGATCAAGGAGATCAACGGTGCGCGTATCGCGGTCGTCGGTCAGGCCTTCCCGCGCACCGCCAATGCCAACCCCCAGGAGTTCTTCCCCGACTGGTCCTTTGGCCTGCGCGAAGACGACATGATCACCCTGGTCCAGCAGATCCGCGAAGAGGAAAAACCGGACGCGGTGGTGCTGCTGTCGCACAACGGCATGGACGTGGACATCAAGATGGCCGAGCGCGTGCCTGGACTGAACGCGGTGTTCGGTGGCCACACCCACGATGGAATCCCCGAACCGATCAAGGTCAAGAATGTAGAAGGTCACGAGTGCTGGGTGACCAATGCCGGCTCCAACGGCAAATATGTCGGCGTGATGGACTTCGATATCCAGGGCGGCGAGCTTAAGGGCATGCACTACAAGATGCTGCCCGTGATCACCGAGTGGCTGCCGGCCGACAAGGAGATGAAGGCCTTCATCGACCAGATGCGCCAGACCAGGTACGACGAGAAGATCGTCGAGTCACGCCGCAGCGATCTGTTCTTCAACAAGTCGCGCCTGGGCAAGACCTACGAGGAGATCCTGTCTGAGAAACTGGCCATCGCGGACCGCACGCTGTATCGGCGCGGCAACTTCATGGGCACCTGGGACCAGGTGCTGGTGAATGCCCTGAGGCATGAATACGATGCCGATATCGCCCTGTCCGCCGGTGTCCGCTGGGGTACGACCACGCCCAAGGGCGACTGGATCACCATGGAAGACGTGATGACCCAGTGTTCGATGACCTACGCCGAAACCTACGTGGCCGAGATGACCGGTTCAGACATCATCAACATGCTCGAGGGTGTTGCAGACAACCTGTTCGACCCGGACCCCTACCTGCAGTCCGGCGGTGACATGGTGCGGGTCGGTGGACTTGATTACACCATCGACCCTTTAAAGGGCCTTGGGCATCGCATTTCGGATGTGCGCCTGGACAACGGCCACGTGATCGAGGCAGGGACCACGTACAAGGTTGCTGGCTGGGCAACGGTCAACCGGACACCGGACGGTCGCCTGATGTGGGACGTCGTGCGTGACTACGTCCTGGCCAAGAAGGGTGCCGACAATGTGCTCAAGCTGCCCAAGATCAACCATCCGAAACTGGTCGGCGTCAAGGCCAACCCGGGTATCGCGGATTACCCGGGCGAGTGGAGCTAGCGACAGGCCGTTTGATGGCCACGAGATAAATAATCCCGCCATGTTGGCGGGATTATTTGCGCACTGGGGGGCGAGATCTACTTCTCAATCAGCAGCGGGGCCAGCCCGCTCCAGACGTTGTCCAGAATACGTGGTTGCGCCTCTGCACCTGGGTGGACGCCATCGGACTGCATCAGCTCGCGCGTTTCGGCCACACCCTCGAGAAAGAACGGCACAAGGTGAACCTCTTCCTGATTCGCCAAATCCAGGTAGACACGGTGGAACTTCTCGCCGTAGACACTGCCATAATTGGCCGGCAGTTTGACGCCAAGCAGCAGTACGGAAACCCCCGCATTGCGCGCCTGCTCAATTATCATGCGCAGGTTGTGGTGGATGCGTTCGGGGGCAAAACCACGCAGGCCGTCATTGGCACCGAGTGCGAGCACCAGTACCGCGGGCGATTCGCGTCGCAGCGCGGCCGGAAGGCGAGACAGCCCGCCACGGGTAGTGTCTCCGCTGATGCTCGCGTTGACGACCTGGTAGCCCAAACTTTGCTGTTGCAACCTTTGTTGCAACAGTGCCACCCAGCCGCTTTGTTTGTCGATGCCATACGCAGCACTGAGGCTGTCACCCATAACCAGGATGGTCCCGGCGGCATACGAGACGATGGGCGCCATAGAGACGACAATCAAGAAGG
>Ga0265303_10003140_pt1 | contig 10314 bp, 5 predicted proteins | sample Helome_2_FD_192494 | JGI IMG/M metagenome (GOLD analysis project Ga0265303, IMG submission 192494) | Marine sediment microbial communities from subtidal zone of North Sea - Hel_20160317 (Illumina Assembly) | ecosystem: Environmental > Aquatic > Marine > Subtidal zone > Sediment ... | reverse complement strand
AGGCGTCGCGGAGGAAGCGAGGACCCGTGGCTTTGCGTCACCAGCTTTCGCTGGATTTGCCTTTATCAAGCGTTAGCTTGCGCTCACGGAGGGGCAATCGTCAATTCGGGTATGTACCTAATCGGCTATTAATGCAGCTAAGGCGAGGTGTCAGGAAATGCGTGCTTTGGGTCGGTGGCGGCCTGTCGCTATCCTATCAGCCGAATGGCAGCATCTTCTTGCCGCGGCAAACGATCAGAAGCCAGCCCACGCTATAGACCCGCAGACTCGTTCCAACATCGAACGGTCCTGGGATCAAGTGACTTCCACAGCCCGCGCTCTCTGTCGGCCCTCCAGGCAACGCGAATCTTCGCGAACCACTCCTCGTCTGATTGGTCTGCAACAACCACAATTCCTGTGTCGTCTACGCCGCTAATCGAGCAAGTCTGTGAAACGATAATCTGGTCGGATGCGGCTTTTGGAACCTCGATCACCTCAAGGATGTTCCATACGGGATCCCCATTCGCCAAGCGTCCGCCAAACTCCTCAAGCTCCAGCCTCCAAAATCCGGCACAGCGATGAATGGATACGCCAAACTCGATCTGGTCTTCATACTCAAGCAAGTAGCCAGCCGCGAGTTCGCATTTCTCGCTTGCCAATGATGCGCCCCAGGAAAGAAGGATGCTCAAGGACGTCGCTATCAACGGTAATCGGACGTCGCGCATAGGCTCAACTCATTTCTGTAAATCAGTAGCGAACTTGTCGCTTTGGAATTCTATTTGTGGAATCGACGCGTGTCCGCTTTGGGTTGTGACTTCAATCGGTCAATGAGCTGACGACGCTAAATCGACAACCAATTGGGGCGGTCAGCGGCGCTCGTACTTGAGGTAACGCTCAGTGACCTCGTCGCCGTTCCGCATCACGATGTAGCCGTCAATGGCGTCGTCGCCACGGCGATAGAAACTGATGCCGCCGAAGTGCAGGGCGTCGTCTTCTTTCTTGACGAGCTGGAAGTTGACGTAATCGGCTTTTTCCTCCCAGGCCGTGAAGTCCGGGTTGAAGTGCTTGACCTTGAGACTCAGGCTGCCGTCCTCGATGCTGAGCAGCAGCAGTTCGTAAAACGTCACGCCGTCATCACCGATCAGCTTGAACAAACCGATCATGGTACCCGCCGACGGTGGATTCCAGACCGCCTCGAATCGTTGCCCGAAACCCGTCCCCACCCAGGATCCGACGAGCCAGCTCGCATCCTCGATCGTGGCGGCCGGGCGTTCTTCGCCTTCCGAGAGTCGGAAGGTGCGTTCGGTTCCAGGTTCCACGGACCACGTGACACCGCTGGCGAAGGCGGCCACGGCCACAAGGGTAAGTAATGTGTGTTTCACCGGTTGCTCCAACTGCAAGTTTGTAGGTCAGGCTCTAAATAATTTTTGTTTATCAGTGAGTTACGCAATCTGTGGCGAGGGCAATAGTGTGATGTACATCACCGCGGATGAGCCAGTATATGACATAAAGTGATAGTCGACTGGAATGACCCGGTCTGTAAGATCAATCCAAGCGAACGGCCTGTCCCCAGCGCCACCGCTTGATTGGTCGATCGACGATGGCCGTCGCGTTGCTCTTTGACAGAGCGGGCACGATCAGCGCGTCGTTTTACGTTGAAAACTCGCATGGACGGCGATCAGCCGTACCCGAGTCACCGTAAGACAAGAGCGCTGCATACATGAAATCCGGCCGACAAATATATTCCACTTTCCTCCTGCTGCTGCTCGGTGCCACAAGCGCATTTGCGGCTGTAGATATTGATCGTGTCTCTTCGCCCGTAGTCTATATTGACACGGTAGAGTCCTTCACCGGCATGTACGCCGGCTATCAGGTTGTCAACAATAGCGGCGCCGATATCGGTGACCTCTGGGTAGGCACGGAGGACTTTTCCGGCACCATCATCGCTACCGGCGACGGAGAAGATGGCTTCGTTTCGCTTGGGCCACTGGCGAACGGTCAAGCGGCCTATGCGTTTATCTACCTGAAGGCGACCGCGGTTACGACCGGGGAGACACACGACGTCACCGTGTACGACGGCGTACCCCCGGTTCTCGGCGGAACAGGCACGCAGCTCGCCGCGGCACCGACGGCCCCAGGCGGCGCCGGCGATGGCAGCGGAGTACAGAACGGACTCGGCGTGCGGTTCTCGCTCGACTCGAGCGGCACGATTGGCGCCAACGCCAATAAGGTAGACACAACCATCGTCGGGCCGAATCCGCCTGAGCTCGGCGGCATCATGACCGTAACGATTATCGGCAGTACGGGCACAATTGGTGCAGCCGGTGGGCGCGTCTTCGCCGGATCCCCGGCCATATTGGCCGACTGGCCGGCAGATAGTCTACAGCTGGTTGGTTCCAGTATCGAAATGACAGGCGGCAACGTGCTCAGCGTGACCGATACGCTGTTCCTGTCCGGCCTTAACAGTCAAGACACGGACTACACGTCCGTTTATACGTTCGTGGTGAGCGGCCCGACCGTAACGCCTACGTCCGTCGTTCCGGTCAATTACATCAGCAGCGGCTCACAGATTAAACACACGGGGAGCATTACTACAACGACGTTCCCGCCAATCGAACCAGTCGAGAATTTCCTGACGCTGAGTATGTCTGCCAGTCCCGCTACTCTGCCGGCAGGCGGTGGCACCGTCACCTATACGGTCACGATGAGTAACGCAGGGAGTGTTGATGCAGATCTGCGCGACGTGATCGACATGCTGCCAACGCCTGCTGCAGGCTCGGTCTCGTACGTAGCCGCCTCAGCCAGGCTCGACGGTACGCTATATCCGGACAGCCAACTCACGATCACCGGGCAGCAACTGGCCTGGCTTGGTCCGTTCACGTTTCCGGCGGCCGGTACCGCAGTGCTGACGTTCGATGTGGTGTACTCAGGCACGCCCGACGGTTCGTACGTTAATAGCGCGATCGCCCGTATCGGCCTCGAACAGGTCGACTCGACGACCGATACTGGCGACGATATGCCGGCCACGACGACAGTCAATGTCGGCGTTTCCGATCCCTGCGTTCCCTCTCAGTTCGGGGCAGGCTGTACGATCGACACTGACGGCGACGGCACACCCGACAGCGTCGAGGGTGAGTTCACTGATTCAGACGGTGATGGCACGCCGGACTACCAGGAAGCCTCCAACGTCGATACCGACGGTGACGGCGTCAACGACCAGGACGATCCCGGCAACACCGATCCCTGCATCCCGTCTGTGACTGCCCCGGGATGCAATGCCGACACCGATGGTGACGGACTGAGCGACTCGGACGAAGCAACGCTCGGCACTGACCCGGCCAATCCCGATACCGACGGCGACGGCATCAATGACGGCATCGAGACCGGCGGCGACGCGTCGATCGATCCGGGCGATACCGACCCACTCGATCTCGACAGCGATGACGACGGTCTTTCCGACGGTGCCGAAGATACAAACTTCGACGGTGTCACGCAGGCCAATGAAACGGATGCGAGCGATGCCGACACCGATAACGATGGCATCGATGATGGTGTCGAAAGCGGCGTCACCGCGCCCATTGCAGACCCGGATGGCGCAGGCCCGATCAATGGCACAGACCCCTCTTTTGTCGGCGATGTGGACCCATCGACGATCACTGATCCGCTGAACCCGGACTCCGACGCGGATGGTCTCGACGATGGCGTTGAGGACGCGAACAGCGACGGCCAGACGCTAAATATAATCGGTAGCACGGGCGGCGCACCGGGTAGCGGCGAAACAGATCCCAACGACGCAGACACCGACCGTGATGGCCTCAGTGACGGTGACGAAACCAATGCGACCGGCCCGCTCGCAGGCATTGGTGCGACCGATCCGCTTGATACCGATACGGATGACGGTGGCGCACAGGACGGTGCCGAGGTCATTGTCGATGGCACCGACCCGACTGCAGGCAACGGAGCAGATGATGCCATTGACTCCGACGGCGACGGCATCACCGATGGTGTCGAGGGCGTAGCTGGCACCGACCCCGACGATCCCGACTCGGACAATGACGGGTTGACCGATGGTGAAGAGACTGGCAGCAACGGCGTACGCGATGCCGGGGAGACCGATCCGCTGGATGCCGACACCGATGACGACGGACTGTCTGATGGCGAGGAAGTCAATGCCACGGGCTTGCTGAGCCCCTACTCGTCGACCGATCCGCTCAACAACGATACGGATGGTGACGGCATTAGCGATGGCGTCGAAGCCGGCGTATCCACTGATGGCCTGAACGCTGGCACCAGCGACGTGGCCGGCATTCCTTTTGGTGGCACGGCACCGGGGTTCGTTGGCGACGCCGATCCCGGTACGACAACGAATCCAGCGAACGCCGACTCGGACGGCGACGGCTTGCCGGATGGTGGCGAGGACCTGAACCGCGACGGGCAAACCGTCAACACGATTGGTGACAGCGAATCCTCGGGCACGGGCGAGACCGACCCGAACAATACGGATACCGACAGTGACGGACTTGGCGATGGCGACGAAGTCAACGCCACTGGTCCGCTTGCCGGAATAGGTGCAACTGATCCGCTGGATGCCGATACCGATGACGGCGGTACCCAGGACGGAACGGAATTATTGGCCGATGGTACGAACCCTGTATTCGGTAACGGCGCCGATGATGCGGCGGCCGACCCCGACAACGATGGCCTGAGCAATGCACAGGAAGCCGTGCTGGGAACAAATCCGAGTGATCCGGATTCCGACAACGACGGCATCGATGACGGTGCCGAGGTGGGCAACGATGGCATCGTCGATCCGACGGACACTGACCCGCTGGACGCAGACAGCGATGGTGATGGACTTGGTGATGGCGCCGAGATCGTCGGCCAGGACGGCTCTCCGAACAACGGCGACGAAACCGACCCGCTGAACCCGGATACGGACAACGACGGTATCGGGGACGGCGTCGAGGTTGGCGTCAACGGTGACGCCGATCCGTCGACAACTACCGATCCGACGGACCCCGATTCCGACAACGACGGCCTCTCGGACGGTGTCGAAGATGCGAATGCCGATGGCGCCGTAAGCAACACGATCGGCGCGACCGGTACGAGCGGTTCCGGCGAGACCGACCCCAATAACAACGACACGGACGGCGATGGCCTGCGTGATGGCGATGAAGCCAACGGTACTGGTCCGCTGGCGGTGGTTGGCGCCACCGATCCGCTCGATACCGATACCGATGATGGCGGTACCCAAGATGGCACGGAGGTGCTGGCGGACGGCACCGACCCGGTAGCTGCTCCGCTGGACGATGCGGCCGCGGATCCTGATAACGATGGCCTCAGCAACGCGCAGGAAGCGGCGATCGGATCGGACCCGAACGATCCCGATTCGGATGGCGACGGCATAGATGATGGCGACGAAGTCGGCAACGACGGTGCACTCAACCTGGGCGACACGAATCCGCTGGACGCTGACAGTGACGACGACGGCCTCGGCGACGGCGCCGAAGTTCTGGGTGCCGATGGGCTGCCGAATTCCGGCGATGAAACCGACCCCTTGGTTCCCGATACTGACGGCGATGGTCTGAATGACGGCCTCGAGTCAGGCGTCAACGGCGATGTGGATCCTTCCACTACCACTGACCCGACCGATCCCGATTCCGATAATGACGGTTTGCAGGATGGCGTCGAGGACAGCAACGGCGACGGGGCAACCGGCACGATCGTGATTGGGGGCACGGGGACAGGCGGCTCGGGCGAAACCGACCCGAACAACGCCGATAGCGATGGTGACGGCCTGACCGACGGTAACGAGTCCGATGGTATCGGCCTGCTGGGCGGTATCGGCGCGACCGATCCGTTGGATACTGATACCGATGACGGTGGTATCGATGACGGTACCGAAGTCCTGACTGACCTGACGATTCCGACGGCTGGAAATGGCAGCGATGACCAGGTCGATACCGATGGTGACGGAGTGTTCGATGGTGGCGATGTGGATCCGCTCGATCCGTGCGTGCCAAGCAATACCGTCGCTGTCTGTGACAGTGATGGTGACGGCATCTCCGACGGAGACGAGATAGCCAATGGTACGAATCCGAACGATTCGGATACCGACAACGACGGAATCCCCGACGGATCGGAAAACGGCGACGCCGACAATGACGGCCGCAACGATGGCGCCGACACGGATTCCGACAACGATGGCATTCCCGACGCTATCGAAGCCGGGCCGACGCCGGCGATTCCGGTAGACAGTGATAACGATGGCCTTGCCGACTTCATTGATCCTGATTCGGATAACGACGGTATTCTCGACGGCACCGAAGGTGCGGAGGACAATGACAGCGACGGCGTTGCGAATTACCTGGATCCGGATAGCGATGACGATGGCATCCCGGATGCTGTCGAAGGCGCGATTATGCCGCCTGATATGGACGGCGATGGTAATCCGGACTACCTCGACATAGATGCCGACAACGACGGCATACCGGATACGGTTGAAGCGGATCTCGACGTGCTGGCCGACGGTGACGGCGATCAGATTAACGACGCCTACGATATCGACGCGACGCTCGGCACGGACGCTAATGGTGACGGCGTTGATGATGCCGTCAGTCCGATTGATACCGACGCCGACAACGCACCCGACTACCTCGATCTCGACAGTGACAATGACTCAGTGCTCGATGTCATAGAAGCCGGTGGTGCCGATTCCGACGGCGACGGCTTCATCGATGTGCTGCCGATCAGTGAAGGCACGCTAACGACGCCGACCGATAGCGATGTCGACGGCAATGGCGACTGGCGTGAGACCGACAGCGACAATGACGGCATCAACGATATCGTCGGTACTGCCGGGGAAACGGCAGACGGCGACGGCGACGGCGTTGTGGATGACATCAACGATGCCGACGGTGACGGTATCCCCGATGTGATAGACCAAAGCGATGGCGTTGGTACCGCTACCGATTCCGATCGGGACGGGATTCTCGATGACACCGAGGGTTCGGGCGACTTCGATGGCGACGGCCTGCCGGACAACCAGGATACCGACAGCGACAACGACGGCATTCCGGACTCGACCGAAGCTGGGCCCACTCCCGACAACCCGGTCGATACCGATGGCGACGGCATGCCCGATTACACGGATACTGACAGCGATAATGACGGTCTTGGCGATGATCTCGAGGGTAGTGCCGACCGCGACGGCGATGGCATTCCCGACTATATCGACGTCGACGAGGTTCTTGAAACCGCCGTATCCGGCTCTGGAAGCACGGGGTGGCTACTTCTGCTCGCCCTGGGCGCGGCGGTCATCATGCGTCGTCTCAAGAATGGTGCCGTGGCTTTGCTGCTGGTCGCCGGGATCGGTCTCAATGTCGTGGCGATGCAGGATGCGAGCGCAGAGTCGTTGTGCGGGCATTACACAGAGCCCGGAAACGACAGGTTCTACTATGCGGGCAACGACCCGGAACGGGACGATGCCGGTTTTGCGGCCTGCTGGTACGCGGGCCTGGGCCTCGGCTACTCTTACGTATCGCCGGACGAAGAGGCGCAGAACTTCTTTCACGACGCGAGCGAGAATCACGATGGCGGCCTGCATCTTTTCATCGGTAAGCACGTCACGCCGCACTGGTTTGTCGAACTGAAGTATGCCGATCTCGGCGAGGCAGGCATCACTAACCGAAATCCCGCGATCGTGGCCTTGTACCCGGACGCCGCGATCACCTACAAGGTGCCGTCGCTCATGGCCGGCTACCAGTGGCGCGTGGAAAAAGACCTGAAGCCCTTTGCGAAAATCGGACTCTCTGCGATCAGCAATAGTTCCAAGGGTGGGCCAGTGCCGTTCGAAGAACAGACCTCGGTGCAGCTCGCGTTCGGGGCCGGGCTGCGTTACGACTTCGGAAGAAGCCCGTGGTTCCTGCGCGCTGACGCGGATTTCTATGATCGCGATGCCTGGTACGCGGGCGTCGCGGTTGGCTTCCTGTTTGGCCCGGAGCCGGACCCCCGACCGGCGACACCGCCTCCCGTACAGCGTGATCCGGAACCCGCCCCACCGGCACCGGCCCCACCACCTGATCCGGACGCCGATATCGATGGCGTCCTCAATGAGCAGGATCAGTGCCCCGACACTGCGCCGGGTGTCGCCGTGGATGCTCGTGGCTGTTACGTCCAGGCCGAGATCGAGCTGCCGGATGTGCGTTTCGAGACCAACTCGGACCGGTTACGACCTGGAGCCGAGCGGTCCCTCAATGACGCGGCAGAGACGTTGATCAGGAATCCGGGCCTCGTAACCGAAGTTGCCGGCTATACCGACAGCAGGGGCGACGCCAGTTACAATCGCGGCTTGTCCGAACGGCGCGCCAAAACTGTGCGCGACTACCTGATCAGCAAAGGAGTCGCCGAGGATAGGCTGACCTGGCGCGGCTATGGCGAGGACAACCCGATTGCCGATAACGAAACGGAACAGGGGCGCGAACAGAATCGGCGCGTCGTGTTGCGGATTCTGGATCGTCGCTAAAGATCAAGTTGAGTCGGCCGACAAACCAGTCATGGACAACACGAACAACATTGGCGATACGGTGCGCATCCGCCGTCCGCTGCGCGTCTACACCGATGAACTCGGTCGCACGACGTGGATGAAAGACGTGGAACCGGTCGAGCTCGAACTCGAGCTCGAACCGGTGATCAGCACGAATCCCTACGATTCGCTCTGCGGAGCCTAGGTCGCAGAAGCGGCCGCGATGGCGCCGATCGATTCGTCGAGCATCGCGTCAAATTCTTCCTGCGTCTGTTGTGCCGTCAGTCCTTCCGACAACGCCCGCGAGAAGCTCGCGACCATATCGTTGTTGCGCGTGAGACGATCGTTGGCTTCTTCTCGTGAGTAGCCGCCCGACAGTGCCACGACGCGAACCACATTGGGATGCGCGATGCAGTCAGCGTAAAGGTTGTCTTTCTCGGGCAGCGTCAGCTTGAGCATGACCAGGTCGTCGCTACCCAGGTTGTTGAGGTGTCCCATGATGGCATCGTGCAACAGGCCCTCGGCATCCGCCTTGTTGGGGCAGTGAATGTCGACTTCAGGCTCGATGATGGGCACGAGGCCCGCCGCTACGATCTGCTTGCCGATCTCGAATTGCTGGTCGACGACGGCTTGTACACCCGCCGGATTTGATTGCTTGATGACCGAGCGCATCTTCGTGCCAAACATGCCGTTGGCGTTGGCTTTCTCAAGTAGCTGAGCGAGATCGGGAATGGGCTTCATGACCTGGGCGCCGTCAACCTCGTCGGCGAGGCCCTTGTCGACTTTCAGGAATGGAGCGACGTTCTTGACGTTCCAGAGGTAGGACGCCGTCGGCTGGCCTTCTATCTCGCGGTCCATCGTGTTCTCGAACAGGATCGCGCCAAGAATACGATTGCCGCCGAACGACGGGCTCGTGATGATGCGCGTGCGCATCTGGTGCACAACGTCGAACATCCCTTCTTCATCGGACCACGCATCCTCGGTCACGCCATACAAGCCAAGCGCCTTGGGTGTGCTGCCGCCGCTCTGGTCGAGGGCCGCGATGAAGCCGGGGGCTGTTTTCACTTTCTGCAGTTGATCGTCGAAATTGCTCACTGTAGTTCTCGTTGGTTGGGTTATTTGACTGGGAACGGGGAATTGTACCGCAAGCCGGACCGGTAAGGGGGTCCGTGATTACCGCAGCTGAGCCCGCCGGCGTTTTTTACCAGCCTTGAAAGAAACTGCCGTCAGCAAAGTCCCATAGCAACGTGGCGTAGAATCGGTCGTCCCAGTCCTGGCTCGACAGCGGAACCTCGACACCGAGGTTCAATGCCACGTGGCCACCGCGCGTCAGGCCGATACGCACCTGCGGCAGAGCGGTCCATTCGAAGTCGCCATTGCGTGAACGGTAGGGATTAGTCGCGACGACCTCGAGTGCCGGAAAGACGCGCCTGGGCCAGGGCGAGTGCACATAATGCACGATGCCCGCCAGCTCGACTTCGCCATCGCTCATTTTTTCGAACGGGAATTTGAAGCGCAGGCTGCTCTGAAACGTCCAGCTTGGCGACAGTATGCTGCCGAACGCCAAGTAAGTTTGTAGCTCGCCGTCACCGTCGGCCTCGATCGGGGCTGCGATGATCGCCGCGCCCGAAAGAATGTGCGTCTTGCTGTAGGACAACGCCTGTTTGTAGCCAAGCTCGATCTCCGAAAGCTCGCTGTCGCCGCCGCGGGAGTTTTGCACGACCTCGACGATGGCCTGGCCACGCCTGCCGATACGCTTCTCGAACTCGATGACGTTCTTGATCCCGTCTGAGCCGGGCTCGTTGGTATAG
>Ga0265303_10003138_pt1 | contig 10318 bp, 12 predicted proteins | sample Helome_2_FD_192494 | JGI IMG/M metagenome (GOLD analysis project Ga0265303, IMG submission 192494) | Marine sediment microbial communities from subtidal zone of North Sea - Hel_20160317 (Illumina Assembly) | ecosystem: Environmental > Aquatic > Marine > Subtidal zone > Sediment ... | reverse complement strand
GGGAGCAGCAGTGTGACTGAGGCCACGATCAACAATCGGGGCGCCAGCTTCATCGGGTGGTGACCCGCCGCCGTTCAGGGCCTGTCCGCGCAGGGCTCAACCAGGCCCCGGCTGCCAGCGATAACCCACGCCATAGACAGTCTTGACCGCGTCGAAATCCGGGTCGATGGAGACGAACTTGCGACGGATGCGTTTGATGTGTGAGGTGATCGTCGCGTCGTCGAGTACGACGTTGGCCGCGTCCATCAGCTGTTGTCGGGATTTGACGTGTCCGGGGTGGCGGGCCAGCGCATGCACGATCCAGAACTCGGTCAGGGACAAGGCCGCATCCTGATCCGCCCAGCTGGCGAGCAGCCGATCGCTGTCCAGACGCAGCGCACCGCGCTCGATCGTCTGGGCCGTTGACGCCGGCTCCCTGAGCGCGTCGAGACGCCGGAACAGCGCTGCAACCCGGGCCAGCAGATGGGCCAGGCTGATGTCTTTGGTCAGATAGTCGTCGGCGCCCAGGCGCAGACCCGATACTGCATCCAGGTCGGTGTCCCTTGCGGTGAGGAAGATGATCGGCACCGTATCGGACCGTTGGCGCAACGCGCGGCACAGATCGAAGCCGCCCTCGGGCTCATCGCCCAGCGATACGTCGATCAGCACCAGATCCGGCAGGCGATCGGCAAATGCGGCCAACGCCTTGGAGCGGTCTTCGTAGCCGGACACTGTGTATCCCTGCCGCCGGAACGCGTCCGCATAGTTGTTGCGGATGGCGGCTTCGTCTTCGACGATGGCAATATTTCGAGTCATCTTGCGGTATCCGGGCGCGGCTCCAATCTGCCACATAAGGCGGTCACAGGGCCAGCCACCATCCACGGCAGGTCCGGTCCCGCCCCGTGACGATTGGCGGCCCGGCCCGGGGCTGCCGTATGCTCGTCATCCTGTTGTACCGGAGCCGGGTCATGCGCGTCGCCATCGTCCAACAATCCCCCTGTTTCCTCAATCTGGACGCGACGGTCGAGCGCGCGGTCGGGCTGCTCGAGCGGGCGGCCGATGAGGGCGCCAGGCTGGTGGTATTCCCTGAGACCTGGCTACCGGGTTATCCGGTGTGGCTGGATGAATCGCCCGGCGCCTGTCTGTGGGATCACCCGCCGGCCAAGGCTCTGTTCGGACATCTGCGCGGCCAATGCCCCGAACTGGACGGGCCGGAGATGGCAAGGCTGGCGGCGGCCGCCCAGCGCACCCAGACCCGGGTAGTGATCGGTATCCAGGAGAAGGCAAGAGCCAGTCTGTATAACACCATGGTGTTTCTGGCGCCGGACGGCACCCGCGCCGCACGGCGCAAGCTTGTACCGACCTACACCGAGCGCTTGCTCTGGGGCCGCGGCGACGGCAGCGGTTTGTTCAGCGTGCCGACGGATTTTGGTCCCCTGGGTGGTCTGATCTGCTGGGAGCACTGGATGCCGCTGGTCCGGGCCGCGATGCATGCCGAGTCGGAGACGATCCACGTGGCCCAATGGCCATGGGTCAAAGAGCCTCATCAGCTGGCCAGCCGTCATTATGCGTTTGAAGGGCGATGCTACGTGCTGGCATCAGGCTGCGTGATGAGCCGTGACGACATGCTGGAGGGCTTCGATTCCGCCGCCGGACCGGCCATGGCCCGCGAGATCCTCGAACAGGTGTCGGAAGGCGGCGGCGCGCTGTTGCGTGGCGGCAGCGCAGTGATCGGACCGGACGGCGAATATCTCACGGCGCCGGCGCTTGATCGTGCGGATACGGTGATCGCGGATCTTGACCGGGGATGCGTCGAGGAGGCACGGCTCACGCTGGACGTGGACGGCCACTACTCGCGCCCCGACGTGTTCACCCTGATGGTCGACCGGAGACCTCAGCGCAATGTAGAGACCGAATAATCCGCTCAGGGCTCGGTGCCAAGCGTGCGACCGCAGCCCCGAAAATGCTGCTCGTCCAGCTCAAGTAGCACCGTGGTCGGGAAAAATTCGCCGCTCATATCGTCGCTGCAGGGCTGATCGATCAGGATGACTTCGAATCCGGCCGGCGAACCGGCGCTGCGGATCACGCGGCCCCCGCTGAGCGGGTCCACCGCTGTCTCGGGGCGTGCGATCTCGTAACGGCTACTGCCGTAATCCGCGACCAATACGATGGACTCACCGTCGCGGATTTCCAGCACCCAGCCGGGCTCGTTGCCGGTCGCACGGAAATCCACCCCTTGTTGTCGCGCCTGTGCCCAGACATCGGGCCCGTTATTAGGCGGCTGTGTCTGTGCGGTATCGGGTGCATCGCAGGCACCAAGCACAAAGGTCAGCGCCAGCAGTATCAGGCCCCGGCACGGCGTCCCGCTCCGGCGGGTACCGCCGACGAGCTGCTGCGGAGCTGGATTCAGCCGTGCCGCCAATCGTCTGCGCCCTCTCCGGCCGGAGCCAGCCCGAGCTGGTCGCCCTCGGTATCGACGCCGAGGCCAAGCACGGTGCGATTGGCGTAAGAGAAGTAGGCGGCCACCTGATTGATCTCCAGGATCTCACCGTCGTCCCAGCCGGCGGTGCGCAGGTCATCGATGTCCAGAGCATCGATCGACGCGGGATCGGCAGTCAGGGATTTGGCATAAGCCAGCGCGGCCCGCTCCGCAGAACTGAATGCATCGCCCCAGCTGCCGCCAGCCAGGGCCGCGCATACGGTGTCCGCGCGCGGCTCGTCTCCGATCAGCCGCCGCATACCGGCCTGGTGGTGCGCAACACAGTAGTCGCAGTGATTGAGCTGGCTGACCAGCACACCCAGTGCCTCACGGAACCAGGGCTCCAGCTGATTTTGCGGATGGTGCAGGACCGCCTTGTAGAGGCCCATGTGACCCGCCAGGGTGGGAGGGCGCAGGCTGTGAGCCTCGAGGATGTTGTCCACGTTGCCGTCAGGGCCGCGGACGCGTTGATACAGATCCGCCAGCGGGCCATCGGCATGTTCGGGTGCGATCGTATGTATCCAGGTCACTTGAAGCCGCTCCTGTTTCTCTTGCGTATGCGGATGAGGATGCTTGCGGCATCGGCGGTCCCTGCCTGCCGGTTGCTCTACTGTGCCACCATTCAGGCAGCCGGAACCAACATCCGTGCGGTCCGAGAAAACGTATGTGGCTGGCAACAAAAACGCCGGGGGCTTGATGGCCACCCGGCGCGAGGATGTTAATGACCGTAGGCTGCTGCCGCGGCACACATCGCGGAGGCTATCGGGGTCCTCTGAAGTTGTCGGTCCGCGGCCGGGCTTCATTCACCCGGATCTGGCGGCCTCCCATCTCGTTCCCGTTGAGCGCTTCGATCGCCTTGTTGGCTTCATCCGAGCTCGCCATCTCGACGAAGCCGAAGCCCTTCGAGCGCTGGGTCTCCCGGTCAGTGATTACTTTGGCGGACTGGACCGAACCAAATTCCTGGAACATGGCCTGGAGGTCTGCATCCGTGGTGCTGTATGGCAGATTGCCGACATAGATATTCATGAGACGTGGATCCGGCGCCATCGTGAATCGACAACGACCGTGCGTTCATGGCGCCCAAAAAAATGAACGCACGACTCGTTGAGGAAGGCTGCGACCGGCTGCCCGATCATCCAACATCCCCCTTGCGACGGTAGATATTACCTAATCCGCAGGCCGTCGTCCGAGAAAATTTTTGCTTGTCGACGGCGAAACGGATTTTGCGTTGCAGCGAAAAACCCGGCGCCTGGCGGGGCGTCATCGCCTTTCCTGCTCGGGCTCGAATTTGTCGGCGGGGGGTGAAGCCGGTGTCAGACACCGTCGCCGGCGGAACCGAAGAGGTCACCGGCCGACAGCATTCCACCGTCGAGGACACGGGCGCGAAGACCGGCCCGGTGAGTCAGCCGCGCCACGAAACCCGGCCGCGTGAGATCCCCGAGGCGACCCTGCTGGTGCAGCAGGTCGGCGAGATAGGCACAGGGTTCGCACAGCTCCATGCCGCGCAGACGAACAGTCCCCAGCCGGAACTCTCTGCCGACCAGGTCGTTGAGAGGGATACCGCGAGTGACGATGTTGCGTCGGCACTCCTCCGGACTCAGATCCAGTCCGGCGTCACGGTTCAGGTGTTCGATCTGTTCGCTTTCGATCAGCGTCAGCTCACGCTTTGGTTCCATGTCGGGTCGGAAGTAATGCCGGTCCGACACGATGCCCCGGCCTGCGGTCAGCTCCGCGGTCTCCAGCACGCTCATGGGGCCGCCGGATTTGTCGGCGACGTGGATGGAAAGGACCCGGCCACTCATGCTCCGTCTCCCCTGTAACGATGACTGTGCCTTAGTCCGTAGATCTTGCCGAGCGTGCGCGTCTGGAACAACAACGCAGAGACGAGCGTGACCGCGGCGACCGCGCCGAGTATCCACAGCATGCGCTGGTAGGGCGCGCCCGCATGCACGCGTTCGGCGGCCAATATCATCCCGGTCCTCAACCACTCCAGCATGCCGAACACCAGCGCAAACTGAACCGTCCGCGCCAGCCAGGCCTTGCGGATAGCCAGGGCCGGGATAAGCGCTGCCACGACGGCGAGCAGCAGCAGGTCGCCGGAGCGGAAGAAGTGTGCGCAGAGCAGAAGCAGGCTGAGGACGATAGGAAGGTATGCAAGTACCGTGATCATGCATCCCTGCTACGGCTGCGCCGCGGCCGGATAGTACCAGGCACGGGTGATGCGACCGTTGGCGGTCTCGTACACGGCCACCGCCGTCGCCGAAAGCGTCTTTCCGTCCTGTTTCCAAAATGCACGTTCACGTACCGAGACATAGGATCCTGACACGAACGATTGTTCGAGTACGGAGCGCGCGTTGGGATGTTGCTTGAAATAGACCGCCAGCTTGTTCATCAACTCGGCCCGGGTGGCGGCCTCAGTGACAACCTTGTCACCCTGGATCGATTCCCAGGCCACATCATCGGCAAGGAGTTTGACCATACCGTCCAGGTCATGATCGTTATAGGCGCGTACAAAGCTCTGCACCACGACCATGGGCGCGGCCGGCTCGTCGGCAACGACGGCGCCGGGGATGAGGACGATGACTAACAGGCAGGCAATGCGCAGCACGATGGCTCTCCGTGGTGACCTGCAACGTGGGCTCGAGCCCTACCATCCCGTCACTGAGGCCGCTGTCCCGGTCTTCCGCCTGGACGGCACAAAATCCGGGCTCAGCGTCAGGCCTCGATCCGAGGTCTTGCGTTGCAGTCTACCGCGTCGCCCGGTTCAGCGGTATGGCTGGAGGGGCCGGACTGGGGCGCGCGCTTACAGCCAGGCGACCAGCGGCCCGATCAAACTGCCGATCAACAGCACCATCAGCGGGACCACGCCGATCAAAAAACCGGTAGCACGCGAGGGCGGGTCCAGCACATAGGCGCGCACAAAGACCAGTCGCCCGATAACAAAGACCAGGCCCAGCGCAGCGGCCACCTGTGCGCTGATGTAGTAGGCGAATATCCACAGCGATGGCACAAACAGGATCAGCTGCTCCAGCGTGTTTTGATGCGCGCGGAAGTAGCGCTCGAAAATCGGATCGCCACTGGTAGCGGGTGCCTGGACCCCGCCCCTTACCCGGGCACGCCCCACGAGCATGCCGATGAGCAGGTACTGGATCAGTGCCAGCGCCGTGACGATAGCGACGGGTTCCATAGTCGATATTCCTTCGAGCGTCTTTTCCTGACCTGGTCTTCAGAGGATCGGAGCCGGCGTTTCCGTCAACAATTCCCCCGTGCGATCAATGAACGTGGCCGTGGGCGACCTCTTCGGCGGAGGCTTCGCGCACGGCTTCAATGGTGACGTCGAAGTGTAGGACCTGACCGGCCAGCGGATGGTTGGCATTGATCGTCACGCCGTCGTCCGTGACTTCTTGTACCGTGATCAGCTGCACCTGGCCATCGGGGCCCTGAGCCTGAAATTGCACACCTGCCTTGACGTTCTCCGGGCTGTCGAATGCGCTGATCGGCACCGTCTGAACCAATTCGGGATTGACGTCTCCATACGCCTCGTCCGGCTGTACGGTGACCTGGAGTTTGTCGCCGGCCGCCTGGCCGGTCAGCGCCGATTCCAACCCCGGTATCAGGCTGTTGGTGCCGTGCAGATAGGACAGCGGGTCCTGACCGGCAGAGGTATCGAGTTCTTCGCCGTCCTCGTTGGTCAATCGGTAATGGATGGAGACGACGCAATTGGCCTGGATTTTCACTAAGTACTCCTGGGCTGAGAAAAAGACGGCGCAAGCGCCGATGGGTGCTCTTCGTTACCAGCAGGCATCTCAGGTTTTTTGCCTGATCCATCAGGTGACAAAGACAGCGGAAACCATTCTAGGTCAATTCGACGCCGGTTTCCGCCATGCTGCTGCCTCGCGCGGCTCACAGATCACCGCGGACAGTCTCCCCGGCGATCCCCCGCTATGGTTCGTAGTCGGGCAGCGCCTTGCCGGCCTTGATGTGGTGCGCTCCCGATTCCTCCCGGATGAGCACATAGATGTACTCGACCGGGGCTCCGATCGTCTCGTGCACGACCCGCGTGATGCCTTCCGCCAGGGCCTGTTTTTGTTGCGGGCTTCGGCCTGCACGGATGTCACATTGGATAACAGGCATGGGCTTCTCCTCCGGAATGTTGAATGCGCTGATCGTCGATGATGACCCGGGGATATTGAAACCAAGCGTCGCCCGGTAGCCTCGATCCTAGCGCAGCCCGCGAGCAGACGCCGAGCTGAGTACGCGGTGTGGCGCGAGGGCGGATCACCAGACCTGCGGACTCCAGACACACTCAGGACGTGGCGGCCTGCGGCTCCGCAATGTGCAAGCGGCGGTACACATAACCCATGGTCAGCGCGCGGGAGGTCATGAACACCAGGAACGCGAGCCACAGACCGTGATTGCCCAAACCCGCGGCCTGGGTAACAAAGAATACCGGCAAGAACACGCCGAAGGTGGAGAACACCATGGTGTTGCGCATCTCCCGGGCGCGAGTGGCACCGACAAACACCCCGTCGAACAGGAAGCTCCAGAACGACACCAGCGGTGACGCGATAATCCACGGCAGATATTCGGCAGCGAGTGCACGCAGCGACGCCTGGTCGGTCAACAGCGCTATGACGCTGCGACCGCCTATGAGGAAGGCGAGGGCGAAGACCAACGCCACCGCGGCTGACCAAATCAGCGACAGACGCACCGCCTCTCGCAGCCCCGCCGCATTATGTTCGCCGACGGCGCGACCGACCAGCGCTTCCGCCGCGTGAGCAAAACCGTCCAGCGCATAGGCCATGAAATACTGGAACTGGATCAGGATCGCGTTGGCAGCCAGGATCGCGGTGCCCTGGCGCGCGCCCTGTGCAGTGATAAAGCCAAACACGAACATAAGCGACAGCGTGCGGATAAACAGGTTGCCGTTGACCGAGAACACCCGTCTCAGCCGCTCCGGATCCAGGACCTGACTCCGCTGCAGACGCCCACCGACCCCGGCCAATTCCCGGCGCACCAGCCAGATGCCAAAGCCGAGGCCGGCGAACTCCGCCACCACGCTGGCCGCAGCCACGCCGCCGGTGCGATAGCCCAGACCCACGACCAGAAGCAGCGACAGCGCGATATTGATCAGGTTGGTCGTCAGCATCAGGTACAGCGGCGCGCGCGTATTCTGCATACCGATAAACCAGCCGACCAGCGCAAAATTGGCCAGCGCGGCCGGGGCCGCCCATATCCGTACCGAGAAGTAGGTCCAGGCCGGTGCGAGCACGGCCGGTTCAGGCGCGATCAGCCACATGGCCAGCTGGCCAAGCGGACGCTGGGCGAGGATCAGCAGCGCGGCAATGATGAGCGCGATCAGCAGGGCCTGGGCCAGCACGCCACGCAAGCGGTCTCCGTCGCCGCCGCCGCGGGCCTGTGCTGCCAGTCCGGTGGTACCCATGCGGAGGAAATTGAGTCCCATGAACAGGAAGCTGAAGATAGTCGCGCCGACGGCAACGGCCGCCAGATAGCGCGGGTCGTCCAGATGCCCCATGACCGCCGTGTCGACCAGGCCGAGCAGGGGCACGGTGACGTTTGACAGGATCATCGGCGCGGCCAGAGCGCGCACGTTGCGATGGGTGTATGGGCTCGCGCCGGCCGCGCTCATGGACGGACTAGCGCCGGCTGCGCTGGCCGGCCGCGCATGACGGGAGGATCAAGACTCGGGCCCCGGCGGGTCCTCGAGCAGGCTCGTTGCGGTGTCGTAGATATCGTCCTCGGAAAGCAGCACCAGGTTGGCGGCAGCGCCGAGCGGAATATACGAATCTGCCCCGGTGACGCGCGCCTTGCGCACCCCGGGCTGCCCCTGTTCATCGAGCACGGTAAAGATCTCTTCGGAGATGCCGCCGGTACGGCGACCCTCATCGACGACCAGCACGCGATCGAAGCGCTCGGTCAGACCCGCGATAAACTCCGCGTTGAGGGGTTTTAGCCAGCGCAGATCCGCCACGCAACAACGTTGTCCGCTGTTGGCTTCCAGCCGTCTGGCGACGCGCAGAGACATCGGTACGCCATTACCGTAAGTGATGATCAGCAGATCGCCCGCGTCCGGGTGGTACAGCCGCGGTTCCCCCAGCGGTACCGCACGGCCGGGCTGGGGATATTCGAACAGCCACTCGCCGTCCTTGTCTTCGTACAGATCCTTGGCCATGTACAGGGCGATCGGTTCGAGGAATGCGACCACCCGCCCATCGACCCGGGCCAGCGCGGCGCAGGTGCGCAACATCATCGCGGCATCATCGCCACGCGACGGGCAGGCGATGACCAGACCCGGGATATCACGCAGCGCGGCGAACGAATTGTCGTTGTGGAAGTGGCCGCCGAAACCTTTCTGATAACCGAGCGAGGCGATACGCATCAGCATCGGGTTGGCGAATTGTCGGTTGGAGAAAAACTGCAGGCTCGCCGCCTCGCCACGGATCTGATCGCAGGCATTATGGAAATAGGCCAGATACTGGATCTCGGGGCAGGGCAGCAACCCCATGTAGGCCTGACCCTGGGCCAGACCCAGGATCGTGGTCTCGTCGAGCAGCGTGTTGAATACCCGGTTGCCGCGGAAGCGTCGGGACAGACCCGAGGTGACGGTGTAGACGCCGCCCTTGTGCGCCACGTCTTCGCCGAACACGGTCATCTCCGGATACTTGATCATCAGGTCATGCAGGGCCCGGTTGATCTGCAGCGACAGATGCCGTGGCGGGGCGTTTTCCGGCAGACGCTGCTCGCCGCCAAAAGATTCGACCCGCACCGACTCATCGATGCTTCTGCACGCCTCCGTGTTTATCGCCTCGGGAGAATACGGCGCCAGCGGCGCCATCACCTGGGCACGGGTGGTCAGTTTCGGCCGTGTGGCCGCGCGTCCGCCCGCCCGGCGGGCCTGGTCTCTGCTGGTCTCGTAGAGTCCGCGCAGCGCCTGCGCGCTTATCAGCCCGGTCTCGAGCGCCGTCTCGGCGCTCAGCAACAGCGGATCGCAGGCTTCGTTGCTCTCGACGTCCTGCAGGCTCAGATACCCGGTCTCGACGTCGGTACCGGCGTGCCCGAGCAGACGCCGGAGTTTCAGATGCAGAAATGTCGGCCGCCGGGTGTGGCGACAGTGTTCCAGCGCCTGGCGGCTCGCCTCGTAACAATCGCTCAGATCGAGGCCGTCACCGCTAAAATAATCCAGCCCCGTCCGGTTGGAGAAATTGGTCTCGATCCAGCCGGCCGGCGTCTTTACCGAGATGCCGATGCCGTTGTCTTCGCATATGAACAGGATCGGCACCGGCAGCCGCTGATGCGCGGCCCATTGGGCGGCGTTGAATGCGCCGGCAGCCGCGGAGTGGTTGGCTGAGGCGTCGCCGAAGCTGCACAGGATCACCGCGTCCCGCGGCACCGGTGGCGTGACGCCGATGCGTGTGGCCTGCTCCAATGCGAGTGCGGTACCGACGGCTTTGGGCAGATGACTGGCGATGGTCGAGGTCTGCGGCAGCACCCAGATATTGCGACCGCCCCACACCTTGTGACGACCGCCAGAGACCGGATCCTCCGCGCTGGCGGCCAGCGACAGGGCGGTGTCATAGAGCGGGTCGGCGCCGGCTATCTTTGCGCCGCGGGCCATCATAAAGCCGCCACTGCGATAGTGCAGAAACGCCGGATCGTCGATACGGCTCAGATAACCCAGCGCCGCGTTGCCTTCGTGGCCGGCGCTGCCGATGGTGTAAAAGCCCTCATTCCGGCCGCGCATTTCCCGCGCCACCAGATCCATGTGCCGGGATTGGATCTGACAGCGGAACAGCTGGATGAATTCGCTTCCTGTGATCGCTGAGCCGGGGCGCAGCGGTG
>Ga0265303_10003137_pt1 | contig 10318 bp, 8 predicted proteins | sample Helome_2_FD_192494 | JGI IMG/M metagenome (GOLD analysis project Ga0265303, IMG submission 192494) | Marine sediment microbial communities from subtidal zone of North Sea - Hel_20160317 (Illumina Assembly) | ecosystem: Environmental > Aquatic > Marine > Subtidal zone > Sediment ... | reverse complement strand
ATATAAATGACTTCGGTACCATTGGAAACCATACTTATAATTTTACTCAGAATCCTCAAATGAGATGCAGGAAAGTAGTGTTTGTTAAATTGCCGGATATCAATAATATCCCCATTTAGAATTAATATTTTAGGTTTTATACTGCTTAGATAGGCCATTAATTCTTCTGCATGGCAACCAATAGCACCTAAATGCACATCAGATAATACCACCAGATCTATACTCCGCTTTTTCAAAGGAAAAATAATTATATAATTGCAAATTTAGACCCATTGGTATGATATTATTTTAAGTTAAAGTCACTATTGTATGATGCGAAGGTTAAATTTAACTTACATAAACAGCCATTTGTTACCTTAGTATTAACTGCACGCGCGTTTTGGTTTCCGTTCATTTAACATATATCTTTGGCTAGTGAAAAAAGGAGTTAATGCTCTTAATTTAATATAAGAAAGATCCTATTTTATGGCTGGTAATACATTTGGAACACTTTTTAAACTCACAACTTTTGGTGAATCACATGGTAAAGCAATCGGGGGAGTTTTAGATGGATGTCCATCTGGAATAATTCTGGATATGGAAGCAATTCAGAATGATCTGGATAGAAGAAAACCGGGCCAGTCGGCAATAGTTACGCAGCGCAAAGAACCGGATAATGTGGTGTTTTATTCAGGTATTTTTGAAGGGAAGACTACCGGAACGCCTATTGGTTTTGCTATTTATAACACCAATCAAAAATCAAAAGACTATTCTCATATAAAGGATTCATATCGCCCTTCGCATGCAGATTATGTATACGATAAAAAATACGGATTTAGAGACTATAGGGGAGGTGGCAGAAGCTCTGCTCGCGAAACAGCCAGCCGCGTTGTTGCCGGAGCTATCGCCAAACAATTTTTAAATGAAATTAGTATAAATGCCTATGTTTCTCAGGTTGGTTCTCTTCGACTTGAAAAACCCTATTCAGAACTGGATCTAAAACTTACCGAAAGTAATGCGGTTCGCTGTCCGGATCCGGAAACTGCTGCGAATATGGAATCTTATATTAAAGAAATTCGTAAAGAAGGAGACACTGTGGGTGGGATTATTAGCTGCGTAATAAAGAATGTAGCTGTTGGCCTTGGAGAACCTGTTTTTGATAAGCTTCATGCCGATCTTGGCAAAGCTATGTTATCTATTAACGCAGTTAAAGGATTTGAATATGGCAGTGGTTTCGAAGGGGTTAAAATGAAAGGAAGTGTTCATAACGATCAATATAAGGCAGATGGCAGTACGATCACCAATAACAGCGGCGGCGTACAGGGGGGAATAAGCAATGGTATGGACATATATTTTAACGTGGCCTTTAAACCGGTTGCTACTGTCATTCAGTCTTATGAAACTATTGATAAAGATGGAAATATGGTCAAAGCTCAGGGTAAAGGCCGACATGATCCCTGTGTGGTACCAAGGGCGGTGCCAATAGTAGAAGCCATGGCGGCATTAGTACTTGCAGACTTCACATTGCTTAATAAAACCATAAAATTATAAACTTGCTTTTTTAGGGGTTTTCCTGTCAAAATACTATCTTTCTAACCTAAACTTTTTATATGAGGAAACTGGAATTGCACTGGCAAATCCTGATAGGGATGATCCTTGGCCTTCTTTTTGGCTTCGCAATGACTTATATTGAATGGGGTCGTGGTTTCGTGCAGGATTGGATTAACCCATTTGGGACTATATTCGTTAAACTACTTAAACTAATTGCAATTCCTCTTATACTGGCATCCTTAGTTAAAGGGATTTCTGATTTAAAGGATATTTCAAAATTTAAAAAAATAGGACTTCGAACAATAGCTATTTATATCTGCACAACAATTATTGCCATTACTATCGGATTACTTTTGGTTAATATTTTGCAACCAGGTGATGGCATTTCAGAAGAAACAATTACAAAATTAACAGAGACCTATGCTTCAGATAGTGGAGTAACTTCAAAACTGGAAGAAGCTTCCAGGCGAAAAGAAGTAGGGCCTCTGCAATTTTTAGAAGATATGGTGCCCGATAATGCATTTGGCGCCTTGAGTGATAACAGATTGATGTTGCAGGTAATATTTTTCACAATTTTCCTGGGAATTTCCATGCTTTTAATAGGTGAAAAAAGGGCTAAACCGCTGAAGAAAGTTTTTGATTCATTAAATTATGTTGTTCTGAAAATGGTAGATTTAATTATGCTAACCGCGCCGTTTGCGGTATTTGCATTATTAGCCAATGTTGTTGCTTCTTCAGGCGACCCGGATCTATTACTGGCGTTATTGAAATATGCCGGAGTGGTGGTATTAGGGCTTTTTTTAATGATTGTTTTTTACACCCTTGTAGTGTACTTTTATACAAAGAAGAACCCTTTCTGGTTTTTGAAAGAGATTAGTCCGGCTCAGCTATTGGCATTTTCTACAAGTTCGAGCGCAGCTACACTCCCTGTTACAATGGAAAGAGTAGAGGAGCATATAGGTGTAGACAAGGAGGTGTCTAGTTTTGTACTCCCGGTAGGGGCCACTATCAATATGGATGGTACAAGTTTATATCAGGGTGTTGCAGCTGTTTTTATCGCTCAGGCTCTTGGTTTTGATCTGACACTTGGGGGGCAAGTAACTATTGTTCTCACAGCCTTACTCGCATCTATTGGATCGGCGGCCGTACCCGGAGCAGGAATGGTAATGCTGGTAATTGTTCTGGAAGCTATTGGTTTTCCATCAGACAAGCTGGCAATTGGTCTGGCACTTATTTTTGCTGTAGACCGCCCATTAGATATGTGCCGGACAATTGTTAATGTTACCGGTGATGCAACTGTGGCGATGGTAGTTGCCAAATCTGTTGGGAAACTGGGTAAACCTCATATTGAAGACTGGGATGAATTTTATGAAGAAGTAAAATAATTTTAAAACTATTCTAATGAATATTTGTTTTCTTATGTATCCCTGGGAGGAGATTGATCCTGAGAATGATACAAGCCTTGCGTTAATTCATGAATGCGTTAAACGAAACCATGGCGTAGCTTTGTGCACGCCTGCTAATCTCACTATTCGCAATAGCGTTACAAACGCCTTTTGTACAGTTTTAGGGAGAATGGAGAAAGTACCCGGAAGTCTTAAGTCTTTTTATAAACATGCAGAAATTAGAGAGGAAATGTTACCGTTGGCCGGTTTTGATGTTATTTTTATGAGGGCCAATCCGCCACTGGATCCTATCATGCTAAATTTTTTAGATTCGGTAAAGGATGATGTGTTTATTGTAAATTCACTGCAGGGTATTAGGGAGGCGAATAACAAACTTTACACAGCTGCTTTTGGTGATAGTCATAGTAATATAATTCCCGCTACTCATGTTTCCAAGAATAAGAATTATCTGGTAAAGCAAATTAAAGAATCTAAAGCCGATAAAATGATTTTAAAACCATTAAATGGCTTTGGTGGATCGGGAGTTATCTTGATTGAAAAATCAGCAATGTCAAATATAAAGTCGCTTTTGGATTTTTATGTTTCCAGTTCCGATGGTTCATCAAATTATGTTATTCTTCAGGATTATATTGAAGGTGCAGATCAGGGCGATGTGCGAATTCTGATTTTAAATGGAGAACCTATTGGCGCAATGAGACGTATTCCGGGTTCTGATGATCATCGCTCCAATGTTTCAGCAGGGGGTTCAGTAGCAAAGCATACACTTACAAAACAAGAAAAAGCCCTATGTAAACAAATAGGGCCCAAACTTGTAAAGGATGGGCTATATTTTGTGGGGATCGATGTAATAGGCGGTAAATTAGTTGAGGTGAATGTTATGTCTCCCGGAGGAATAACCTACATGAATAAGGTATATAAAACCAAAATTCAGACCAAGATAATAGACTTTGTAGAAAGCAAGGTGGTAGATAATTTACAAGCGTTCAACAGGCGCTCCAGACTGCGAAATGAGGTTGAGAATGCTTAAACTCTCAGTTCCGGATATCATCTCAAATATTGAATCTGAAATTCCGTTTGAGGCAGTTTCAGAAGATTATTCCTTTACTTTAAAAATAAGTGAATACGCGCCATACATATGCGCCGCTGTTCATAATGGGCATCAGTTCAGAAAATCTCTTTGGGATAATTGTCTCCATACTGAATATGACCGGTGGTACGAGGAAGATCCATGCACCAGGGAAATGGTAGTATCACATCCTATTGTCATATCGGGTTGTGATAGCAGATTTGAATATGATCTTAATCGCCCTCCTGACGGCGCCGTCTACGCAGATGCCTGGGGTAAACAGTTATGGAAAACACAATTATCTGCAAAAGAATATGATCTTAGTATGCATAAACATGCATCGTTCTATAATGTTGTTCACGCACTCATTTACCAAATTGAAAAGAAATACGGTAAGGCTATTGTTTTTGATATGCACAGTTATAACTGGAAACGCTGGGACCGGCAAGTGCCTACCTGGAATCTTGGAACCAGCAACATTGACAACAGCCGTTTTGGAATAATAGTTACGGACTGGCAACATAAGCTGGGGGCAATGAACTTGCCGAATAATATAAAATCGGATTGTAAAATCAATAATACCTTTCAAGGAAATGGTTTTTTTCTGAAATATATTACAACAACTTTTAACAATACCCTTGTTTTAGCGACAGAAATTGCAAAGGTTTATTGCGATGAACTCGCATCTATTATTTATCCCGAAGTAGTGCGTTCTGTAGAGTTGCAATTAAAAGAATTAGTACCTTTGCAGGCTAAAGAATTTCACGAAAAAGATTTATGATTACGGAAGACCATCGCCTGGCAATTCAGTACAAGTACCCTAATTTAGCAGAAGTAGATGAAAACCTGGATCGGTTGATCAGGAATATCGAGCTACTCAGCTATGTAAATCCACTAAATATCGAAAAGGAAAAACATAAATTTTTTGCTTCGAAGTATGTTTACGATCCCAAATTTAAATATCCAAAATTAAAATTTGATCCCTATAAACTTCATCGTCTGTTTTATTCGCAAAGATTAGAGCGTATTCAGGATACAGAATTAAAGGATTTATATACCGATATCATTTATTATTATGCCAATATGGTGCAATGCATCAAAACAATTGGTAAGGGGAAAGAGTTTTATTACAATTCGCTCAACATATATGGAACTCCTACAGAGAAAGATGTTCAGAATGCTAAATTCATATTACATTTTGATGATGAGCCTGCTTCTGCAGTTATGGAAAAAATTTTTTCCCCGGAAGAGGCAAAATCGTATTTTGAAGATTTTGCTGCATCCTATGAATTTCCTGTAAATATTAAATATGCGACGCATATTGCAGCTGATGCTATGGTAAGTAATGCAACTAAAACATTACTTATAAAACGCAATGCAAGATTTAGCCAAAACCAACTGCTTACATTGGCCAATCATGAAATTGGGGTGCACCTGGTTACTACGTTTAATGCTACGCATCAACCTCTAAAAATATTTTCCAACGGGTTTCCCAAGAATGTAGAAACCCAGGAAGGCCTGGCTGTTTTTAGTGAATACATGAGTGGAGCGCTTACAATAAAAAGACTCAAAGAATTGGCATATAGAGTATTAGCTTCGGATAGTTTAATTAAAGGTTATAGTTTTGCTGACACTTTCGATTTAATACATAACCAATATAAACTGAACAGAAATGAAGCCTTTTCTATAACCTTAAGAGCCCACAGAGGAGGCGGTTTTACCAAAGACCGGTTATATTTAAGCGGGTTAAAAAAAATCTACAAACGCTATAAAAGTGGTGAGTCTATGGATATTCTGCTTAGTGGAAAAGTAGCATTAAACAATATTGATCAGATCAAATATTTACAGAACTTAGGCCTGGCACAAACCATAAGCTACAATAACCTGGCGTTTTCAGAAAAACGAAGCACCAATGCCACTCTAGATTTTATTTTAAATAATCTGCAATAGATTAATGTAGAAATTTTGCTTTTAGATCCGGGCTGGGTATCATACATTCATTTTGTTTCCCAAACCAACTATACCTGTTTTTTGCCACCAGATCATAGACCCAATCCCTTATTGGTTTTGGAACCCATCTAAAAATACCCAGAAGACGCCAACCACCACCAAAGGACTTGCCGATCTCTAAAGCCGCTGAAGATTTAGTATAATATGCAATATTTGGTTCAATCAGAATGATTGAATCTATCTGTGAGGAATCAATCCCCCTTTCATTAAGGAGTAAAGTAGCTATATCAGTCTGCAAAGCTGCAAACTGATAAATGTTTTTTTTATCATGCTTAATGACAAATTGAATAGCACTATTGCAAAGGTTGCAAACGCCATCGAACAATATAATTTTTTTATCTCCCTGCACTTTCACAGGTCAAAAATAAAGCCAAACAATCAGATTCCGATATGTTTTATAATGTATTTAAGAAAGTTTGGTATTACGGCATGGCAAACGTTTCAATTCGAACTTGGTGAAAAAACTAATTTTGTTTCTCATGATAGTCAATAACTATTTTTTAGCCTCAACCAATTCCAATTGATCCACACTCACATTGGTAGTGAACATCCCATAATTGACTACAGCTTTATTTTTTTCGAGTTTGTCAATGCTGCCAACTGCCCTGCCATCAAACAGCCTAACCCGGTCTCCAATCTTAAAAACTGGCCTCGGTTTATTTTTCTCTTTTAAACCTGCTTTCTTCTTTTCCACCTTCTTTTTCTCACGAATAACTTTTACCTCCTTCTGCACTTCCTGAGATGTTTCAACCTTTTTTTGTCGCTCTATTTTGGCTTGAGTAGCAGATTTTTTCTTGCGTTTACTATTTTCAGTCTCCACAATCCTAATAAGTTCGGAAACCAGAATACGTTTCTTTTTATCCTGAAAATATTTGTCTGCTATAGTATTCACTTTATTACCTAAATGGATCATTCTCTGATCATGGTCATACAATTCCTGATAATTCTCCAACTTCGATTTTACTTTGGCATTCAGTTTTTCCAACCTTATAGCTTCATCCCTGGCTTTAGACTCTTCTTCCTGAAGCCTGGTGCCTGTTTTAGCCATTTTATTACGCTCTTTTTGCATTTTGGCAATGGTTGCATCAAAACGAAGTTTGCCTCGTTCAACTTTCTTCTTGGCTTTATTGATTAAATTATATGGGATTCCATTTTTCTGGGCTACTTCAAAAGTAAAAGAGCTTCCGGGCTGTCCTAACTCCAATTGAAAGGTAGGCTCCAGAGTCTTGGAATTGAATAGCATATTCGCATTTGTAGTATGTGGCAATTCATCCGCTAAAGCCTTTAAATTGGCATAGTGGGTAGTAATAATACCGAACGCTCGGCGCTCATAGAAAACTTCTAAAAAAGCCTCTGCAAGTGCACCACCTAATTCAGGATCACTTCCTGTTCCAAATTCATCAATAAGGAATAAGGTATCCTTATTACACTTCTTAAGAAACCGATTCATATTCTTTAGTCTGTAACTGTATGTGCTCAGATGATTCTCTATAGATTGATTATCACCTATATCTGTAAGAATATTTTTAAACAGACTTAGAGAACTGCGTTCATGAACAGGAATCAAAAGTCCGCTTTGCAACATAAGCTGAAGTAATCCTATTGTTTTTAGAGTAATGCTCTTCCCTCCGGCATTGGGACCGGAAATTACGATTATCCTCTTCTCCGGATGTAGCTCAATGGTCTGCGGCCATGTCTTTTGTCCACTTCTTTTGTTGTTTAAAAAAAGTAAGGGATGGAAAGCATCTCGCAAATAAAGCCTGCCATTGTTATTTATTTCAGGTAAGAGCCCATTCATTTCACGTGCATATTTGGCCTTGGCAGATGTAATATCGATCTGCGTTAAAAATCTTTGATATTCACGCAGTAGATATTCGTAAGGCCTGATCAGATTTGTCAGTTGATTAAGAATCCTTTGAACCTCCTCTTTTTCATCAAATTCGAGGTTATTTAGCTCTCTGCTATATTTTAATGAAGCTTCCGGTTCTATATAAACTATACTGCCGGTTTTGGAGGTTCCCATTACGTTACCTTTTACTTTCCGCCTGTACATGGCCTTAACCGCCAGTACTCTCCGATTTTCTACGACAGACTCCCTGATTTCGTCCAAATAGTCGGCAGACTGACAGGTATTAAGTGCCGAAACAAAACTTTGATTGATTTTACCCTTAACCTGGTTTATTTGCAAGCGTATAACTTTTAAAGCTTCAGAAGCATTGTCCTGTACCTCTCCAAAACGATCGATAACCAAATCTATGTTAGAAGTTATCTCAGAATTGGATTCTATTTTTTCTGCGCTGGCAAACAAGAAGGGGTAATAACTCTTAAATTTTTTTAAGAACTTTTTATGGGTATTCACAGCAGTACAGATATAGCCAATTCGTTGAAAACCTGAAATTTCCAAGGTTGTATTTTCTATTTTGAGTAGCTGTAATTCATTGTTTATGGAATCAAATCCGTGATTTGGTATCCGATTGTCATTGCTAAAAGAGGCCAGGTATTCAGAAGTTTGCCCTAATACTGCCAACAGATCTTCTTTATCTGATATTGGCTGAATAGCTAGAGCGCCTATCTTTCCCAGTTCAGTACTGCAGCGGTCTGACAGTTGTTGCAATACCAATGGGAACTCTAAATCTTGTAAGGTTTTTTTATCTATTGTTTGCATTTCTTGGAATTGCAGAAGGCAAAGGTATGGAATAGGGGTGATTTTGAAAATTCTATTATATCATGAATCAAAATAACCTGACGCGATGGAATAACTACAAATAAGCTTGATAAAATGCGTGCTTATTTTATCATTTAGGACAATAATCCCATATAAATAGGTGTTTAGTAACTATAGAACAACTATTTAAATTTAGTTCTAAGCATAAAAGCTGTTTATATGAGAAGATATTACAATAGTACTGTCTTGCTGTTTCTACTTATAATTATAGTTAGTTGCAGTACAACCAGGAATGTTGAAATAGAGACTATGGAGCCTGCTCAGGTTTCTCTTTCAAATACCATTAAAAGAGTTGGAATTATAGGCGGGAGGGTACATTTAAAGGATGAGAATGAGCAAACCGGACTAAACCAGCTTATTTCAAGAGAAAATCAGCAACTTGCCATAAAGGCAAAGGATGCAGCAATTAATGGGCTATATAATGAACTTGTAGGCGACAAGCGTTTTGACACCATAATATTGCTGGAAGATATAGTACAAAATGAGGCAGATCCTAATATTTATGGCAACTACTTAGACTGGAACACAGTTGAATCTTTATGCCATAAATATGATGTTGATGCCATTTTTTCAATGGCATATTATGATTCAGATACCAGAGTATCTTTAAAAAAAACCACGATGGAGCAACTAAATTTGTTGCGTGTAAAAGAAAAAGTTGCTGCACATCAGATTACGCTTGAAACCTTGATTGAAAACGGATGGCGGATTTATGACCCCTCAAGTAAACTTCTTATTGATGAATTTACTTTCAACAATCAGATTGTTTCAACTGCAAAGGGGCTTGATCCTTATGAGGCCCTGCAGGCAATAGAAGACAGAACGGAAAGTATAGTAAAGCAGAGTAAACAGACAGGAAGTTCCTACGGTGCCAGATTGCAACCCTATGAGCACAGTATTACCAGAGATTATTATGTTCGCGGAACGCCAGGTTTTGAACAGGCAGAAATTTATACTTTATCTGGTGATTGGAATGCCGCAGCCGACCTTTGGAAAAAGGAAACGGAAAATAATGACCCAAAAATAAGTAGCAAAGCTTGCTATAACCTGGCGATTTTAAATGAGCGTAACAATAATTTGGTAGTGGCGATGGACTGGGCAACCAGAGCTTATTCTCATTACCAGACAAAAAAAATAGCGGAGTATATAGAAGCTTTAAAGTACCGGCAGCAGCAAAATGAGTTAATCATCCTCCAACAATCAGAACCCTTAACGTCCAAATAGTTTTCCAGACAAATTGGAATGTTATTTATGATTTGGTAAAGTAGTTATTATTGGTTTAATTTTATAGCCGGTAATAAGCCCTATTAAATGAACGTTTCCATTCATCCAAGCTGGCAGAGTCAGCTGCAATCTGAATTTCAACAACCTTATTTTGATTCACTGACGCGGTTTGTTAGAGATGAATATACCTCAACCACCTGTTATCCAAAGGGGAATAAAATATTTGCGGCATTTAACCACTCAAATTTTGAGGAGACTAAGGTGGTTATCATTGGTCAGGATCCTTATCATGGGCCCAATCAGGCCAATGGTCTTTGTTTTTCAGTAAAAGATGGAATCCGTCATCCACCATCATTA
>Ga0265303_10003136_pt1 | contig 10318 bp, 6 predicted proteins | sample Helome_2_FD_192494 | JGI IMG/M metagenome (GOLD analysis project Ga0265303, IMG submission 192494) | Marine sediment microbial communities from subtidal zone of North Sea - Hel_20160317 (Illumina Assembly) | ecosystem: Environmental > Aquatic > Marine > Subtidal zone > Sediment ... | reverse complement strand
GCTTCGTGTATGGAGTGTCACGCGACAGAGAAGCCAAAGGTGCCTGCATCGGCGACGTTCGGCGATGGGCACGATTCCTGCGCGACCTGCCATGAAGCCCACTCGTTTTCCGCGTCGAGTGCAGTCCGGTGCACCTCCTGTCATGAAGACACCCGGGTCTTGGCGTCGAATCGGGCGCGGGAGCACCGTGAGTGTGGTAGTTGCCACGAACCGCACGCGGTGCGGCCGGCGGGAGACCGAGCTTGTCGCGATTGTCACGATGACGTGCGCTCAACGCATCCCGTGGAGCACAGGCAAGCCTGTGTCGGATGTCACGATCCGCACCCCAAGCGGCTAGCGCAGGGCGCCCTTCGGTGCTCGCAATGCCACGATGAAGCTCGGTCGGAGAGGGCGTTTCACGCGGGCAAGATCCCGTGCGTCGCTTGCCATGAGCCTCACCGCTTCGACTTGAGCACGCTCAGCGACCGGGCCTTATGCGGTCGGTGCCACGTGCTTCAGATTCGCCTAACTCGCAGGAATTTGGGGCATTCTAGTTGTGAAGCATGCCACGAAGGGACGACCCACGAGCCCGCTGGACTGGTCGCCTGCGGGACCTGTCACGAAGAGCAGTTCTCGAGCAGTCCGAAGGGGCATCGCGACTGCGCGACTTGTCACGAGCCTCACGGAGGCACGGTGTCTGCGCAAACCAAGTGCAGTGGCTGTCACAAAGCCGCTGAGCTGCCCGGTCTCCACTGGATCCCGAACGCGCTGCAGAGTGTGGGCCACACGGAATGCACCGCATGCCACGACATTCATGAAGCCAAGGTGCGCGCTGACCGCGCAACCTGCATGACCTGCCACGAAGATATCGCGAATCACGAGCCCGACGCGAAGCGTTGCACGGGCTGCCATACGTTCATCCGCAGCCGTTAGTCGAGCGGTGGCAGCGTGCGGATCTTGATCGCGACTCCGAGCGTGAGAAGCAGAAGCAAGAGCGTACTGATGGCAAGTCCGCGACGGCGATCCTTGAGGCCTTGAAGGGCCGCGTAGCCGACCTCCAAAGCTGCCGCTTGGTTCGCCGCGATTTCTGATACCTTCTCTTCCATCACGGGCTTTGAAAACGAGTGCATCAAAGTGCGCGCCTGCATGAGGCCCTGCCGGGCTGCCTCGACGTAGTCCTCTCCCTCGGTCACATCCATGCCCTTCACTTCGGCTTCACCGAGCAATTGCTCGATGTCGTCAAATGATTCCCGAACCGAACCAAACGTATCGGTGAAGTACAAGGCGAGCTCCGACCCTTCTTCCCCCTGTTCGTGGCACTTCCGACAGGTGGCGCCAGGCTTGTCACCCTCCCACTCATCGGCCACGTGCCTGATCAGGTGTTTGCCATGACACGCGACACAGTCGGCGAGAGATTTCTCTTTGAACGCAGGCGCCAACGGGCTCCCGAGGAAGAGCTCTGCGTTGTAGCTGTGACAGGTCCCGCAGATGTTGGTGATCGCGTCTATCGACGGCGGAGCAGCCCCGTGGTTGCCGTGACAATCGTTGCAGGCCGGCGCCCCGCGCACGTCATTCTTCTCGAGCAGCGCTTTCCCATGCACGCTCTGCACATACTCATCGTATTGAGTCGTCTTGATGTCGAAATCGCTCATGTACTCGGCATCGCCGTGGCAGCCCCCGCAGGTGGCTGGAACGTTGGATGCATAAACCGGTGACTTCGCGTCATTGACTTCGCGCACTCCATGCGCGCCATGACAGCTCGCGCACTGCGCCACCCGCGTCTCTCCTTTGACGAGGAGCTTTCCGTGCTCACTGGTCCAGTACTTCTCGAGCTGATCGACGGGCAAGAGCGGCTTTCGCTCCTTCATGTACTCGACATCGCCGTGACATCCTCCACAGGAAGAAACGATCTCACGAGCAGAGAGTTCGCCCCGGAAACCAGTTCCCGGGCGCTTGGCGAGATCGCTGTGGTCCTGCGTCCAGTCCCCGCCGTGGCAAGCGTCACACCCAATCCCGGCTAGTGCGTGAACGTCGTCCTGCCATAGCTCGCCGACCCCGTCGTCGATCGTCAGGTGACACTCCAGGCAGTTTCCACCCGGAAGGTCATCGGCCAAGGCCGTGGAGGCCAGGGTCACCGAGATCATGACGAGAGTCATCGTGAAGAGCTTCGTCATGCCGCAAAGCCCCGGTAGGTCAAAATGGTGAGGAACACGAGGATCGCGACGCCGGTGACCATGACGATGGTGGTGATTCGACGACTCCGCCCGCGGTCGATCCATGGAACCAAGCACCACAAGAGAAACCCTAGCGAGATGAGCAGGAGCCCGAACTCTTCTCCCTCGAGCGGCCCGACGTGAGCCGGCATGTACTTGAGAAACTCGAAGGTGGACAGGAAGTACCATTCCGGTTTGATTCCCGCCGGAGCCGAAGAAAACGGATCGGCCTCGATGCCCAGCTCCGCAGGAAAGAAAACCGCGAGCACCGCCACGATGTTGAGCGTGATCAGCCAGAGCAGCAGCTCTCGCATGAAGAAGTGCGGGAAAAACGGCATCGTCTTCCGCTGCTCGGGATGAGCCTCCCATGCTTCCGGCTCGTGGATCCCCTGCATTTGAATGAAGAAGAGGTGGGCGGCGATGAAAACGGTCAGCAACGCAGGAAAGAACGCTACGTGAAGCGCGAAAAAGCGAGGAAGCGTCGAGCCGCTCACGTCCTCGCCACCGCGAAGGACGTACATGATGGGCTCTCCGATCAAGGGAATCACGCCAACGATGTCGGTGCCCACTTTGGTGGCGAAAAACGCGAGCTCGTTCCAGGGCAGGAGGTAACCGCTGAATCCAAAGCCCAGCAGCAGTGCGAGCAGCACGAGCCCCGAGATCCATGTCAGCTCACGCGGCTTGCGATAGGCGCGCATGAAAAAGACGCTGAACATGTGGATGAACACCGACAAGATCATCAGGTTCGCGGACCAGGCGTGGACCGAGCGAACAAGCCAGCCAAACGGCACCTTGGCGGAGATGAATCGGACGCTTTCAAAAGCCGTGTCGGCGCTCCCCTTGTAGTAGAACATCAAGAGGATTCCGGTTCCGACTTGAATGAGAAACAGGAATAGGGAAATCCCGCCGAAGTAGTACCAAAATGCCCCGCGACCGACCGGCACCGTCTTGTGCTTGGCCCATTCGACGAACTTGCCGATGGGGTAGCGATCCTTGGCCCAGGCCAAGAGCGCGCGATCAGGATTTTCGGGTGACGTAGACATCGTCCCCTTGCATATGCACCTCGAGGGCGTCTAGCGGCCGTGGGGGCGGCCCCGATACATTGGTCCCATTCAGGTCGTAGAACCCGTCATGGCAAGCGCACCAAATCCGCTCTTTGTCTTCGCGGTACTGCACGACGCAGTCGAGATGCGTGCACTTGGCAAGGAACGCACGGAATGTTCCGTCGGGCTGCCGCACGATCAACGCCGGCTTGCGGCCGAACTTGAAGATCTTTCCCGAGTTCGGCGCCATCTCGGTAAGGGAGGCGGCCTTGACCGCTGAAACCGCCGCTTCCTGCTCGGGTGGCGGCATCAGGAAACGAAGCACTGGATAGACGACTGACCCCATCCAAGCGAACGTGCTTCCGCCGAGAAACCAGTTCAGAATCGTCCGACGGTCAAACTTCATCAGCCTCGCCTCGCCACCAACTCGGGGCGAGCCTATCGGATTTCACGACCGATTCGCAACGATTATCGAAATGCGTCGACGCGCCCGTTGATGTGGGGGGCTTCGATCGTCAGTCGGGTGCCTGCGGAATTGATCCCGCGGTGACAATTGTTGCAAGCGATCTCCGCGTGGCCAATCGGCGGGTTCTGGTGGCAGGAATCACACTGCAGATCGAGCCCAGATTCGTCCCAGGCGACGACGGGCGTGGCGCCGCCGCGAACATGACAGCTGGTGGAACAGACGCGGGTATCGGGGTCGTAACTCGCGTCGGAGCCCCAGGCCGGTTGAAACACCACATCGATCTCGCCGTTGCCGTGGCGGCCTTCAAGCATCGTGAAGTCTTCACCGAAGTGGCAAGCCTGACAGCCGAGACCGCTTGGGTTGTTCGCCGAGGGATCGGAGTGGGGCTCATGGGCGTAGCCGGCCGGCGGCCCGCGAAAGTAACACTGATCTCTCGGCGGATACGCGCGCAGGCCATCGCCGTGGCAGGTCCCGCAGGCCATCACACCGCCCGGCAAGCTATGGCAGTCAGTGCAATCCGTGGCGCCAGGCGGGTAGTTGATGATGCCTTCGACCGGCGCCGGAGAGCCCATGTGGCACAGGCCGCAGGCGTCCCCGCGCTCGGGGTCGATGATCGGCTGCCAGTCGGTCACTCGCAGGTAACTGCCATGCCAATCCACCGCACGCGGGTCGTTCCACTGGCCGGGATGGGTGCCACGGGCGTCGGGAAAGGCGCCCTCGGTCACCCAGTTGGTCAATGTCGAGGTGTCTTCCGGGTCGAGCAGGTCGGTGTGACTTGCCTGCTGAAGCACGGCGAGGATCGGCGCGCTCTCATCGGGCGGCAGCGTCGCCGGCGGCCCCTCTGGATCTGGGATGCAGCGAATCGTCGTGAAGTAGTCCTCGACCCGATAGTTCGCCGCCGCCGCCGGCCCACTGTGGCATTCGATGCAATTTTCCTCGAGAATCGGGTCGACATCAGCGAAGACGAGCGGCGGCTCCTCCGTGTCACGCGGCTCGTTGCAAGCCGAAAGCAGAAGAGCCGCCAATGAAAGTCCGGCAACCCAACGCCGGTGTGCGCGAACCGTCATGGCGTCGGCGTGTTTGGAAGGACTTCGGCATGGCACTGACCGCACTCGTTGGTGAAAGCGATGGGCTGGTTCGGCTGCCCACCTTCCCAACGGGTCACCGTCATGCGATGGCTCGCGATGTCGTTCCAGTAGTATTGCACCGTCGGCGGCCCACCGAGTGAATCGATCAAGGCTCGAACGGCAGCGCCGGACCTGGCCGTCGGTACCATGTGACACTCGGTACACGAGAATGGGCCGAAGAACTCCTCGAGGCTCGCGTGGCCATCTACGCCCGTCACGTCCGCCACATGCTCGGGAAGCGGGTAGAGCTCCGGGTTGGCCTCCGGGCTGTGGCAGGTCGTGCACACCGCGTTGGGGTTGCCAGACGTGTCCATCTCGGCGACCTCATCAGCGTTGACATGCGGATTATGACAGCCGCTACACGTAGTGAGCCTCACCGGGTTCCGATAGTGCCTGGCGCGAATGTGGTCCGAGTATTGCTGATAGTCGGCCTTGGGGTCGCCCGAGGCGTAGAAGTCATCCGGCGAGCCGCTCACGCGCGTGGTGTACAGGGGAGCGAAGTCCCGGCGTCGAATTCCCACTGGAGGCATCTCGTCATCCTCCGAGAGCGGCAGCCCGGTCATGCCGGCCCCGATGCCGACTGGCCGCGAATGGCAGCGCCCGCAGATCACCGCCTGGCGGCCAGGTGTGAGCAGCCCAGGCGAAACGATGTTGCTACTGCGCGGGCTCAGCTCCAAATGCTCGGAGCCCGGCCCGTGGCAGGCCTCGCAGCCGGTGTTGATGAGCTCGGGCTTACCATCGCCGTTGTAATCGAAGGCTCCCTCAGGGTCGACGATCGCCTCTGCGGACCAACCGACGGCTTCACTCCCTTTGAGCTGGTAGCCGGTGAAGTGACAGCCCGCGCAATTGGTGTCGAACGACTCGGGATTGCCGGGCTGCCGAAGCGCATCGGCGCCCGAGTCGTACCAAAGGTCCGAGCGGTAATCTGTCCAGGGCCAATCCTCTGGATTCGGATTCGAGAAATCCCCTTGGTAGTTGTACTGAAGCGGTAGGACGAAATAGCTGAAGCTTCCGTCCGGATTGGTGCGTCGAGTGAGGTGCTGCTGCCTTCCGAGCGCACCGCCGTACGTGAGAACGACATCGTAACGTTCGGTCGTGCCATCGACCATCTCGATGTAATAGGCCCCGATCTCACCGAGTGCTTTGCCGAAGTCGCGGCGAAGGTTGATCGTGAACGCCACGGGGCCAGCGGGTGGCTGGTCGTCGACGCTGCACTTGGCGGCATCGGGGCTGAGGTCATCGCAATCGTAGTAGTAGAGGGTCGTCGAGTTCGTCTCGAAGATGTCGAGCGCAGCGTCGAAGTCCGGCCAGGGCTCGACGTCCTGCAAGACCGAGCGCACCCCCGACACCTGAAGCCCCACGTTGTGCGCGGTGCGTGTCGTGCTGTGAAGGCCATGGCAGACCATACAGGTCGAGGAACCCACGTAGGTCGCCGCTGCCGTGGGCTTTGGGCTGACGCGGATGTCCATCCGCATGCCGACCAGCGAATCGGTCGTGAATGACACTCTGCTGCTGTCGCCGCCCGGCAAATGCCCGTCGTCGTCCGCAGCGGGAGCCCACACAACGAAGTGGCTTCCTTCAGGAAGCGTCTCGAATCGATAGACCCCGTCCGTATCGACCGCCACCTGCTCATACGTTTCGCCCTTCGTATCGAGCAAGTCTTCGATCGGCTCGTCGATCTCGAGCGCCGCCGTCGCTTCAGGCGAGAGAAAGATATCGATTGGCGTTTCGGAGAGGGCCTCTACGTCCGTTGCGGGAACCAGGTACACCGTCCCGGTCGTAACCGGAACCAAGTTCGGTTCGATGACGCGACCAACCAGGCCGAACGGCGCGGGCTCGATGTCAGGTCCGGGAACCTCTCCAGGAGGTCCCTGCTCACCGGGAGGGCCCTGCGGTCCTTGCTCGCCCGTGTCCCCTTTGCAGGCGCCGACTGCGAACGCGAGGAGGACCAACGCTGCGAGCCAAGAGCCACGCTGGAGGAAAGCCATCGCGTGGATAATAGACAACCGGGGCAGGCCTTCAAGCGAAGACGTGCCCCGGAGTGCGGATTTGGCCGTTGGGCCGCGTGGCTGCGGGAGACTACGGCGCAACAATGGGAGGACAGTCCACAGGCCGGTTAGGAACCAGCGTGCTCGGGTCTCCACCCATCAAGCAGGTGGAATCCCACAGCAGCTGCTTGATGTAGGTCGCGTTGTGGATGTACCCAGCCGGATCCTTGAGAGCCACCTGGTAGTTGTAGGCCGCCGTCAGCATATCGAAATCGAAGTCCGTGTAGCGGTTGCCATAGTTGGCACCCATCCCGTTGTCCTTGAACCAGTACGGATAGGCGAGTGGGTCGTAGAAGACTGGAGATGCCTGGGGGAGGCCGTTCTCGGCGTAGTCCTGAATCCCCGCGTACAGGTCGCCCTGCAAGGCCTGGATCTGTTGGTAGTTGCCACCTATCACGGTGCCAAGATCCTGGAAGTTCCCGCCGCCGGTGTCGGCATGGCAGTCGGTGCAGTCCTCGACGCGCGGCAGGAAGGTGTGCCTCTGCTTCTGGTCGGTATCGCTGGAGGCGTTCATGTGGCAGCCGACGCAATCGACCAGCGTTCGCCCGTCCTGCCTGTGGAGGCCGACGAACGTGTTCTGTCCGCGGTAGGCGTTGCCCGCGTACTCGTAACCAGCGTTCACGACGCTGCCAAAGAGGGTCGCCCCGGCGGCGTAGTAGTGGATGTTGATGAAGTTGTACGAATCGTAGTCCGTCGGTGTCTGCACGGTGCTGTTCGGAGTCGCGTTCTCGACCGTGACGCCCGATGCGCGGCCCTGGTGGCAGCCCATACACATGTTGCTGTCGCCCGTGGCACCGTCCTGGCCGTCGAACGTAGCGGTGTCACCCGAGGGGAACACGATCGGCTCGAGCGCCGGGTTCGTGGTCAGATCCGAGTACCGCGTCGACGGATCGCCGAAGAGATTGAACTCGTTGTGGCAGGACCAGCAATCCACGGTCGTCGTGGGCATGGTTCCGGTGGTCGCGTCGCCCATGGCGTACTCGGTGAAGCCCGGTGTGCTGTGGCACCGTGTACACGAAGCAGAGATGCCGCTCGGCGTGTAACCGTCGGGCTCGTAGTCCTCGTCCCAATGACGGAACGGCTCGGTGCCTGCCGCGCCGTGGCCACTTATCTGCCACTGCTGCGACTTGAGAAGCGTGCCGATCTCGGCTCCCTCGATCGCAAACTCGAGGCGACCCGGAACCTCGACCGAGGTCGTGCCCCCTACGGCCAGGGTGGAGTCGTAGAGCAGCTGGGTGAAATAGGTCCCGTTGTGAAGGAAGCCATTCGGATCATGAACGACCACGTAGTAGTTGTAGGCCGCGGGAAGAAGCGTCGCGTCGAAGTCGTTGTACCTGTTGCCGCGCGAGCAGGGCTCACCATTGTCGTAGCACCAGTTGCCGTTGTCGTAGACGATGGGTATGCCGATCACGTCCGCAGCATAGGTTACGACCGCTGCGTTGAGCTCTGCGAGTAGTGCCTGGATGTTGTCGTAGTTGGTGCTTGGTGAGTCGCCGAGGGTTTCGAAGCTCGTACCGCCGTGACAACCGATGCACGTATCGACCGCGGGAATCCACGTGTGCATCTCGTCATTCTCGGCGTTCTGCATGTGGCAGCCAACACAGGTCGACAGGTCGTCCGGATGCGAAGGGAAGGTGTTCCGCGGCCTGTATTCCTCACCGGGATACTGGTACCCGCCGTAGGTCTCACCGCCGAAGAACGTTGCTGCTGCCGCGTAGTAGTGAATGCTCGGGAGGCCGTACGGCCCTTCCCCGTCGTCCGCGTCGATCTCTTCCTGTACGGTCATGCCGGATTGGCGTCCTTGGTGACAGGTGCTGCAGATGTTGCTCGGCCCGTAGAGCGAAGTTTGTTCGTCGGATGGGAATACCACGGGCTCGAGCTCGCCATCCGGTAGACCGAATTTCGCGAGATTCGAATAGATCGTCGGGAAGGTCTGGTGGCAGTTGACGCAGTCGATCCCCAGCGGCAGCGGGGAGGCTAGCATGTTGTCGCCCGTTGCCAGGTACTCGAGCAAGCCTACGTCGGGCGCAGGGGCGTCGTCCGCCTGAGGGCCGTGACACTTCGCGCATCGGCCGGGGACGTCACCGTCTTCGTCCCAGTGACGCCAGGGTTCGCTAGCGATGTCGCCGTGACCGCTCTTGCCCCACTCGGCGCGGATCGGGTTGCCCGTCGCGTCGACGTAGCCTTCCGCCTGCTGCGCGGAGTACGTCACACCGGCACCGCCAGCGCCGCCGCCGCCACTAGCGACACCCGCGAGGAACTTCAGGACCGTCGTATCGCTGACGGTGATCGGTCCGGTGTACTCCGTGCCTTGGACGTTGCCGTCCTCGTCGACGACGTCGGCCAAATCGGTGGTGTAGTAAATCGTCGCAGCGGGATCGTCTGCGGTGAGCGTGACGTCGACGCTGCCCGTGAAGACATATGAGCTCTCATCTGCTCTCGGGTTCGCCGTGACGGACTCCGTCGGTGTGCCGCCCGTGCCGCCCGTGCCAGCTGTGCCGCCGGTGCCAGCTGTGCCGCCGGTGCCGCCCATGCCGCCTGTGCCGCCCATGCCGCCTGTGCCAGCCGTACCGCCGCTGCCGGCGGGGCCGTCGTCGTCAGAACTACAACCCATCGCCGCGAGCGCGAACGACAACATCGCGGACAACACGAAACGCGAAACCAAAGACTTATTCATTTGCATGGCCCTCTCACCAATCTCCACCCGATGCTGGACGTGCCGAGTTTGTACAATTCCCGAGAAAAATCAAAGGACTGTCGCTGAAAAACGTTTTCAACAACCGATGCCGATCGGTGCCTTCGAGCGCACGCAAAATCTGCGCGGAAAATCGAACTTTTCGCCTCATCTTTAGGTCTTCTGCGGAGATCATGCGGAAATGCTCTGCTCGCGGCTGTCCGATGCAAGTTCAGTACCGACTCTGCAATCATTTCGTGACCGTCGCGTGAACATCGATGCGCGCGTCGAGCTCGGCTCCCAAACGAAAGAAGGGCCTCCGCACGCGGCGGAGACCCCTCCGAGAATGTTGGCTCCCCGAGCCGCAACCCAGGTAGCCTGACTCGCGACTCAACTCAATCGATCAGTTGTCCAGTGCCCCGTCGTCAATCCACTCACTGAGGGTCGGGATGAACGCACTGTGGTCCGATCCGTCCGGGTGAGGCTCCTGCATCTGCGGGATTAGGGTACCCATGCTCGAATCCCCGGCAACCACCAGCGGGGCGGTGTTGTCTACGACGTCGTTGTAGGTGTCGAGGCTCACGCCCGCAGTGCTGCTGCCACCAATATGGCATGGCGTGCAGTTCGCTGCGAAATAAGGCTGGATATCCGCGGCGAACGAGACGGGCGTACCGCCCATGCCGCCCATGCCCGCACTGCCGCCCATGCCGGCACTACCGCCCATGCCGCCCATGCCCGCACTGCCGCCCATGCCGGCACTACCGCCCA
>Ga0265303_10003134_pt1 | contig 10323 bp, 21 predicted proteins | sample Helome_2_FD_192494 | JGI IMG/M metagenome (GOLD analysis project Ga0265303, IMG submission 192494) | Marine sediment microbial communities from subtidal zone of North Sea - Hel_20160317 (Illumina Assembly) | ecosystem: Environmental > Aquatic > Marine > Subtidal zone > Sediment ... | reverse complement strand
CCAAATAGACCGTCCTTGGGTACTGCAGCGGTTAAATACTACTCAATCACCTCTACGTTTAGATCTTCTTCCTTCGCAGCCTTAACTTTGGCCTTAGCCTTTGACTTGGTAGATGCGGGTGGCTCAGGAAGATTCCCTGTTTCTAGCCAGTTTAGATAATCATTGAGTACGTTTGTGATCATGGTCAGCTTTCTTGGAGCATAATTTACTTCGGTTAACTCCTGAATATACTCTGCCATTTGATCTTCAACTTTCCGAGTCTGCAGGTAGTTCTTAGCATCCTCCTGGTCCACGAAAAGACGTTCGCCTACAACGTATGCCTGGGCTGGTTTGATTGTCAGGTTTTCACTGTTTGGTTTAATTTCTGTTTCACTCATTTCTGATTTCCTTTACGGTTAAGTTGTTTAATCCCGCAGTTGTTTAACAAACTGAAAAACCCAGGGATTCCAAGTCTTACCTTCTTTCTTGACATCTGGTCCTACTTTGCAGCGTGTAATGTACTGCTGAGGATTACCCAACCCTTTGGTTAACTTGATGCGCGAAAGGTATCCAGATATCTTAGGGCGAGCTGTTGGCGGCAAAGAAAGTACGACCATTTCTGTAGGCTCTCCAGTCTCGTCTACGAGCTGTGCAAAGGCATCCAAGTATGTCTTCCACTCAAAGCCCCACCCTTGCGCGGTCCACTCGGCAATGATATCTTCAGTAGGAGTACCATCCGTGGCAACCTCGCGGTCATAGCTATAATAAACCTCTTCGTCATCTTGCATACATTTAGTGTTTTTCAGAATGTATTTAGCTTTGGTTGACATTAAGATACATTCAATCTCAGTACCAAGATTATTTTCCTCTGAGTCCGCGAATTTACCGTTGTCCAGTTTAATTGAAGTAAAGGAACCCCAACCAAGTTCAAGACCTTCAAATCCTAGATCATCCAAACCAGCAAGCATTCCAGTAGTAGCTGTCGCAGTAGTTGCGGGAATAGTGCTTTGAGATTGGGTAGCTATAGCCTGTTCTTGTGGTTGTACTGGCTGGGCTGTTTCGACTACGGAAGTTTTTACAAGTGTTTCCTGCAGAACTTGCTCATTTACTTCAAAAGGCGGTGTATCATCTTCCATTACTTGCGCAGTTGATTCTCCAATCGGGGGAGCTGGATCAACATCAGGGGTTTTTTGGGTTTCTGTTTCGGCGGGTTTTGCTACATTAGTATTACGTTTCAGTGGCATTTCGGTTTTCCTTATCAGTTAAATTACAATTATCATTAGGTTAGATATTACAATTATCATTACATGGTACACCTCCGATATCTTTATCAATTTATTCATTTCGATATTACGTTTATAAGTTTATTACCCTTCTTCCTTCTTGTCAATACTTTCTCTACACTACTTTCTAGCCGGTGCATGGGCCGCCCTTGCTAGTGTGGAAGCTGCACCACTTACAATAGAACCTTGGATTTTTCTTATATGTCTTCAATCCTCTTCTTTGCGATGTCAAAGTACTTCTTTTCCTTTTCAATACCGATAAACTTTCTGTTAAGGTTTTTACACGCTACGCCGGTTGTACCGCTACCCATAGTAAAATCTAACACGGTTTCATTTTCTTGCGTGTACGTTTTTATAAGATATTCCATAAGTGCAACGGGTTTTTGTGTCGGATGCGCCACTTCTTGTTTCTTCGAGCAATTAGGGATCTCTAAAATTGACGTAGGGTAATACTGGTCATTATAAGTGTGATAATCTAATCTCACCTTGCCTGTAGTCTGTGGTTGTTTATTTATACCGCCTTTCTTTCGCATCCTCCCTGTTCGCATCTGTGGGTTGTATTGAGTGCAGTTGAAAACCGCTACATCCTCTGTAATTCTCAAAGGCTGACGTTTAGCGTTTAGAGGGTTTCCACCCTGTTTTTTATTCCAAATCCAACAATATTTAAACATTTTCATATTGCTGGCAATCAGGGTAGTTGTAAACGGCTGACTAGCAGTCATCACAATTGCTCCTTTAGGTTTAATAATTCGCTTCAATTGCTCCCACATTGGTTCAAGCGGGAGGATCGAATCCCATTTACAAGCAGTTGTTCCATACGGTGGATCAGTCAAAATCAAATCTATTGAACCTGATTCTAACTGAGGTAAAATATTAAAGCAGTCATCATTATATAGTTTCATTTATACTCCCTCATGCTTGCCCAGTTACGAGCACTTATTTTTCCATCACTGATCATCTGGATGGGTGAAAAATCTACATCTAACATTGCTTCATTCATTGACTTTACTGTTTCTACTTTCACCCGTCTTAATCTTCTCCATTGATAAACTGACGAAAACTCTTTGTATCTTGATTTATTGTCATAGCTAAATCGCTATTGGTCAACATAAACTCAACCATTTTCACGTAAGCTGTTGCCCTAGGTCTAAGAAGATAGACTACAACCGCATGTTTTTGGCCTGCTCTGTGGATTCTAGACAATGATTGATTGAAATCCCCCGCGATGCTCGTCGGCTCAACAAAAATAATAACAGAACAAACGTTCTGTAGGTTAAGACCTACCCCTCCACTCAATGGGTGAGAGATCATAATGTGCCGGTCTGGATTGGTTTTAAACTCATCAACGCTTTTTGCGTTCTTTGGTTGCGAGGATAACTTACCGCCATATACCAGCAGGGGACTATGTTCAGACAAATGGTCTGCCAGAGTTTCTATCACCATATTATGGTGGCAGTACAGTAGCAGCTTATTACTTGGTCCAAGAGAAAGAGAATCTATTAGCTGATCGACAGACTCTAGGACATTGTTTTTTATTTTTTTGTCCGTGTATTCATTCGGACAACAGACAATGCGCATCAGATGCTCTCTGAGCTGTGTGGCCTCTTTAGAGGTAATTATCCTATTCTCACCTAGCTCTATCATCCTTTCATTAGCCATAGTGGTATATAGCTTACGATGGGCTGGTTCTAGATTAAAGTCTACCGGTATCAGGGTAGGGTCCTTCAAAGACAATACTTGGTCTTTCTCAACTCTTCTGGCATACCTGTACATATTTTGGTTCAGCAATTCAAGATCCTTGTAACCCTTGATATCTTCAACCAGGATAGCTCTGTTACGACCTCTTATTAACTTATTAATTTTAAACTTAGATCTGATGCAATGGATACGTTTAAAATTTTCCATGGATTTATACTGTGTCTCTCGATCAGTGAGACGACACATTGCGAAACCGTCTAGAGGAGTATGGTGCAGTGGAGTACCTGTGGCCAGTATCAAAGCTGTCTCGTTCTCATCCTCTGTGTATCGATAGACCAATGAGTGAATTGTTGACTCTGCACCTTTCAAAGCCTGTGCTTCGTCACATATCAACACATTGTATCCTTTATCTCTTAGGAAGAAATTAAACACTTTTTTCTTTTTTACCCTTTTAGCAAGTTGAATCTTGACTATGTGGGTATTGAGGATGGAAAACATCTGATATGACATTAAAAGTACGTCTGGCCATGATTTTTCCTGATCCCATTTATCAAACTGCTTCTGCCTGGCAGTCGGGATTTTGTTTATGACTGCATGGCTGAACCAATTCTCAGAGCCTTTAAAAAACTCATGAGTTGTCTCTATAAACTGTTCGCATAAAACTGGCGGCATTACACAAACTACCTTATTCCCAAGGGCGATCATATTTAGGGCATAGGCTTGCATAGTGTACGATTTACCCGTTCCGGGATCGTCGTATAGTCCAAACCTTGTGTGGTATAGTGCTTTGTTTAGGCCAGATACTTGGTGAGGCATAGGTTTATAGGCCAGAGGGAAAGCTGGTAGGTTTTTCGGTATATCTTCTATACCGGAATCATTTAGGTAATTATGGATTGTGTAGTTTTCATTCATTTCATTTCTATTCCAAGCTCATCTAAAAAACGGCTTCCCCTGTATTAGGTCAACCAATTTTTGTCCACTAACAATTGTGGTAGACTTACATTCACGCAATGCTTTTCGTGTTGATTTAGGTGTTCTTCCGGTATGAATAAATAACCCTCCCGCAACTTTTTCCTTGCTTATAAGAGCATCAAAAGCCATTACATGTTCTGTGCTGATACAACCAGTATATCGTTTAGCTTGTATCAGATAACAATTACCATCCAAGTAAACCTTTCCGTCAAGGCCCCCATCACCACTATAATTGTGATTTCTCTCAATTTTCTTTCCTTGTTCTTTGAAGGCAGTTAGTAGGATCTCTTCAAAGATATAAGGATCTATCTTTCGTAGGTAAGCCAGCATTTGAGGTAACTTAAAGGTTTTTAGTTTTTTAAGTAAACCTTTTGACTTAGCTATATTATTCCTATGCTTTAGCTGTGTTTTTTGTGGTAATCGAGATTTAAATCTACGTCTGATCCAGAAGAGTATGGCAGCTGGTCTCATAAACCTTTTTCTCTAAGTTTCATTAAGTTCTGTTCATCTATAATTTCCGCTATCTTCGCCCTTCTTTCTACCAGTCTCAGATCATATGCATCAAGCATTTTCAGGCCATCTGACAACTCTTTTACCCTACCTAGTACCAGCGTGTGGAATAGGTCTCCGTATACACGTATTCCGCCTTCCGGATGAGCCTTTAGGCGGCAGGCATAGTGTTGTGGAATGATTTGTTCTATTCGTTCAGTCATTTTAGTATTACCTATTTCGATTCATCACTCAATCTTCTTTACTTCCTGTAATTCATGGAAAGCTTTAACTTGAGTTTCAGTTAAAGGTCCATAGTAGTCACTCCCCGTACAATCTTCCATTCTCAGGTACGAATTTCCTTCATAAGTTGTTATCGATAATCCTCCGTAAGTATTTATAAAGGGTGATTCGATCCAATCCTTATATTCAATATATTCTAGTTTTTCAACAATTCTCATCATTCAATCCTCAAACTCAATAACTTCAGTAACCGATTCCCATAAGGCTCTGTCCGTTTTTGTCACCATGGTTGTATTCAATCTGTGGTTTTCTATAGCTGATACCAGATATATAACCGTATCGTGTAATTCCCTATTGTCATCGATCAACTCATCAATCTCTTTCTTAATATCTTGAGCTATAGTAGATTTAAGATGCATCGCTTTAGTCTACCTGTTCAACCGAATCGGAGCCAGGAAAGGTTTCTGCCAACGAATCCATTAATTCCTTTGTGAGCCAGGATTCTTTAAAGAAGGCTTGCACGTCCTTTATGTCTGAAAACCATTCAGCATCGCTGATATCTCCCTCGCCAGGTATAATACTCTTACCTATCGACTGTGCTATAAAATTACCGATAGCTGTTTCATAGATGCATAGTTCTGTCCATCTGTTGTTCTGACTGTCGGGGTCAGAGCTGGCAAATGCTACTTTCTTGCCTTCGAAGGCAAGATCCCTTTGACCTCTTTTCCGCTTTATTCTGTAATATTCCAATTCTTGATTCATGATTATGCCTTCAATTGGTAAGTGAGTTTTAGATTAGATCTTCACTCTGTTTCGGTAATATTCCCTTTGCCCTTCTATGTAATCGTTGTACAATAGTAGAGTGCCGTACTTCAAATTTCTCTGCTATCTTTCTGACAGAAAAGCCAGCTTCCTTCAGCTGAGCAATTAAATCTTCGTCACGCGCTGTTAGAACATAAGAGCTTTTTTCATTGACCAGGTTAATACCATGCTTTTTACAATGGTAATAAAAAGCACAAACTGTCACTCCTGATTCCTTCATTGCCTTTGTTCTGTTTTTAGAGTTCTTGATTTGCTCTAACAGTTCTTTGTTCGGTGCTTTTTTCATTTCATTTCATTTCATTTCTATATTTGGTTTAGTCTAGGAATAAGATATCTATCATCATATCTCCACTAATAAGTTGTTGTTTGGCCTCTTCCAAATTTTCTGGCATTTTTTCTATCCAATGTACCATCTTATCATCTGGGTTTTTAACGAACGCTTTAAAATAAGCTATTTTCCAAGTAGCGTTGTCGTTAACCTCTACCAAGCGTTGATTTACTTCCTTATCATAAAGATCAATCTCTGCTACCACTGCTTTTTTCATCTCATTTCTCCGTTAATATGTTAGTCAGGTTCATCTGTCTGTGATTGAATTATGTCTAAGTCTTCCTCAGTCTCTTCTTCCTTTAGGTAAAGATCATTCCACAAAGCCCTGGCAGCATCAATCTCATGCTTCCACTTGCCACAGCCACAACTACCTAACCATTGCTCAAAGGTTTTATAGGAACCGCGTCGATTGTCCAAATAGAGCTGCCGGGTTATCGGATCAATCGTTAATAGTTTGTAATTGGTTTCTTTACAGTATTGTTTTTGCCAGTCTTCTAAACTAAACATTGTTTTTCTTCTCCGTTTCTAAGTTTTAATCTGCAGAAGATGTAAGCCGTCTGTAAATTTAGTCGATACCTTGCTCCATTCTATCCAATTACCTTGATACAAAACAAGATCTGTATCTTTGATATGGCTAGGCGGTTTTAGTAACATACCTGTAGGTCGTCTAAGCAGTGTTTTCTTACTAGCCGATTTCTTTGGGCTGATTATCTCTTCATTAGACATTTCCGAATGCTTTCTCCAGGAGCAGTTTTTCGTTTTCTTTGTATATCCTTTTCAACTCCATATATATGTCAGCCTCTGTAATTTCACCTCTTTCGTATCTTTTCCAATAGCTTTGAAAGCATTTATCATTCAGATCTAATATTTTGGCTCTCATTTTTTGATAACCTGGGCGACTCTGATGGTTTTTGTAAGATGTCATTTTAATTCTATACCTACCTACAGTAATTTAGCAGTTCTGTTACCTTTATGGACGGTTTCCGTGGGTTATTTGTAGGACCATGGTCTTCATTTCCTAAGTTGGATTTTGTTTGAATTTCATTTCACTTCCATTACAGATTATACAATCTTTTGTGTTTTGTCAATGGTAAATTTTACTTAATTTAACCCTGATTCATCTATTATACAATCTCTGATGTATCTATTCATTTCACTATTACCTCTATTTTCTCTTCTATCAATATCCATTTCTCTTTTTCAGAAGTTAGTATAAAGTCTATGTCTATTTTTGGCAACAGATATTTTGCTAAAGCTATTTCATCTTCTACCCTGATGCAACCAGAACTAAACTTCCTTGCTTGCTTACTAAATAAGTAAGGTTGATTGCTTCCGTGTATGTAGATATATTTATCATTGGTTAGTCTGAATTTGACTCTACCTAATACGTTATCCGGACCAGGAGGCTGTACCCATCTGTCACCCTTTATGTTAAATCCATAATTATCGAAGGTTCCCTTGCGGGTAATATCTCTCTTGATTCTTTTTGGGACTGTCCAGGAAGGGTTTATTACTACATGGGTGACTTCATTTACCATTGATGGGGTTTCTCTTCCTTTCCTGCCAACTATAACGCGCTGTGTATCGATTACCACTCCATCTTTCATGATGGTCATGGAGTAGTCTGACTTATCTACAATCAGCGTTGTAGAGGCTTCTACCAGGTTTGGTGTATATGATAGAGCTATCGGTATTAATAGGCTTCTAATACAGTTCCTGTAAATATTCATGGTTTTTCCTTTCTGATTCAATTCTTTCTTTCGTAGGGTAGCCCCATACAGTAGGGCTGTTGTCTTCAATAAATTTTCCTAATTCAGTTTTTGTATTTCTCCAAGTTCTGAGAAATCTAAAACCATCCATTCCGTCCCCTCCTGATTTGTGTACTGAGGTATTGTCGAAATAATGGAAGTATTGCTTTGCTGATTCTTCTTTAATGTTCATTTCATTTCCTCTATGTGTTGAACAATTGTCAATACCTCCTGAACGCTTTTTAGCTCTTTACCATATTGATAACAATGTTCAGTGAAGTGATTAACTACAGATTGCAAAGTTCCTTCGGCGGAAGTTACGTATTCTCTAGTTGTTAAGATTTCTTTGCTGTCACCTTCCATATGTTCTGTTATTACTTCAAATACTTTCATAATCTTTATATACCTACAAATCTACGTGCGCATTTAGACGAGCAAAACCCATAGTTACCATAAGTCATGTAGTCATCTTCTTCTACCTTTTTACCACACTGATCACACTCAACATATCCATCGAATGCAATATATTCACCAGTACCTTCATTAACAACAGTTAATGAAGGGTCATTTTTTATAGCTTCTTCGGAATATTGTTTACACTTGTCGCGATATTTCGAATAAAGAGAGTCATTCATATCTTTTCTCCTGTTTTGATACGATATCCTTATCTTAAAAGTCCGCCCTCAGAACAACAGGGCGGATCTGTAAACCGCTAACTAGACTTAACGTACACGAATTTTGCTATAACGGCTTGAACCATCCGCATAGCCACGAAATCGGGTAGTATGTGCTTCGGCGTCTGCTCTGAAATTGCCTTCTACCTGATCGGCATTGGTCGAACGTCCAACAATATCGCCAGCCTTGTTCAACCTACCGCTGATGCTATACCCATCCACAACTTTAGAATCATCAGCAATGATCTTGAAGGTTGTTTTATCAGTCTTAGCAATAGAGGTTAAAATGACCTCAGAGCTCGCGCCAGTGAAGTTAGCAGCGTTTAGCTGGCTGTTACCGGCATTGCTGCTAGTATCACCCTGGACATGGTTAAAGACCTTGTTAGACAAGCTACCAGACTGGCTAACCTCGCCAATTGGATCTCTAACTGGAAGCCAGGTGCGCGAGGATGCACTAGAACCCAGGTCGCCCTTTACCTCTGCCTGACCGCCGGCATGAGCAAATCCTCTGCCTTGTCCAGAAATGTCGCCACGAACCAGTGACAGCATGGTTTTGGTATCCTGTAGTTTAGTTACGTTACGGGCTTGTGAGCCTAACTGACCCCAATGACTAGTAGTATTGATAACTGATCCCGTTGCGGTCATGTTACCAAAGGAACCGGCAAACTGGCTCGAGCTGCCGTAGTTAGTAACTGAACCGCTTACTCCCGCATGGTTTTGCATCTTGCCGTTGATGCTGGCAACGCCGGCAGCAGATGATGAGGTATTCCATGCATATGCTGGGCCAGTTACTGCGAGACTGAGTGTGATAGCAATCACAGATTTCTTAATTTCCATGTGTTAAACTCCTTATTGAGAATGATGATTGATGTTGCTCATAGTGTGCCAAGGACGGCACTCGTTAGTTGTACTCTGGAAAGCTGTATCCTGAATTACTTCCCATTACTTCCTCATACCGGATTTCATTCGATACTCCTTGCATATCCATCTGAAATCCGCAGCTAGTACCTGCGGTTTCATAGGCTTTTCTTACGCTTGGATCTTGGCAAAGCAAGGCTTTAGCTGGCCCAGCATCTCCCATATTGTAGACAAGAGTCGCATACTTCATCCTAATACAATGCTCGCGTTCCCCTGTTTTACCAAAAGACAACCCTAGGATTGAGGTTTGGCCGGCCATAGCGAGGCTCTTACCTTCGCAGTCCCAGTTTACCGATATGCTTGGTGCGATTGCGGTGTAAACTGGTAGTTTAGGATTCTTCACACCATTGTTGTCATGAGAATCAATTAGGATATTACTGGCCGCTACTGCATCGTTAGCGTTAGCTAGATTGCTATTGCCTCCGGCTGCAGATGAGGGATTGCTTGCTGCGAATGCCATTGGCGATGTGATTAATGCAGCAATCGCTGCTGATAAGATTGTTTTTTTCATTTCCATATTTTCCTGTGTTGAGTTAAAGTTTCCTTCGTCTTACATTAAGGTTTACGGCAGCAATCCGTAAACCTTTAATCTTTTTTCTCTTCTTTTTTCTTCCAATTACAATTGGATATTATCCTCGTCTGTGATCTGATGATCAAATCGTTTGCTTCCTTAGTTAGTGCTTCGATCTTTTCTTTTATGGTTAATAGATTTTCCATTTTAGTCACTTTACCATTTCTAATCTAACTGTTGAAACGCAAGACTCATGACCACTACATTGCAAGCACTCACTTCGGCACCAGGTAGCTTCTAGATTAAATCTCTTAGCGAAACTCATGATATGTTCAAACGCCGTTTCACACTCTTCATGCGCCGATCTAGTCAAAGTTACCATTGGCTCACTATCAATCCACTTCAACGAGATATTTAGTAAATGGGAATACTGGTCTATCAATTGGTATGCCCAGTGCATGCCAGGTGACCTGGATGCCGGTCTAAATATTTTATCGGTTTCCTTATCCACACCTCTTATTATTAGACAATCCTTTCCTCTTGACTCTTCCATTTCTTTAATCCTTAAATTGGTTATTTATGACTATGTGATATTAAGCGGAAAACTACGGCCTTTCTCTTGAAATGCCTCATATTATGTTATAGGCATGTGGGTTGA
>Ga0265303_10003133_pt1 | contig 10323 bp, 8 predicted proteins | sample Helome_2_FD_192494 | JGI IMG/M metagenome (GOLD analysis project Ga0265303, IMG submission 192494) | Marine sediment microbial communities from subtidal zone of North Sea - Hel_20160317 (Illumina Assembly) | ecosystem: Environmental > Aquatic > Marine > Subtidal zone > Sediment ... | reverse complement strand
ACATCGCGTTCTACTCCATCTGCGCACATCACTTCCTTCCATTCTTTGGGCACGTTAGCATCCGCTACGTCCCTGGAGATCGCATCCTCGGGCTCGGCAAGCTGCCTCGCCTGGTCGATGCATACGCGCGCCGTTTTCAGATTCAGGAAGACCTCGTGCACGACATCGCTCAAGAAATGATGCAATCGGGTCATGCCCGAGGCGTTCTCGTGCAATCGGAAGCGCAGCACCTCTGCATGCTGAGTCGCGGCCCGCAGAGCGCCGCCTCGGTCACGCGCACCGAGATCGCGCTCGGATGCCTCAGCGAACAGGGTGCATGAGCCTCGCCGATCGGTGCGATGGGAGCCCCGTGAAGTCAGCAGGTTCGAGGGGCCCGGCCGTGATGGTGGTACTTGCCATCGGGTTCGTAGCCTGCAGCATGCTCTGTTGTACCCGTAGCGAACCGGGGCCAGCGCCACGAGGCGAGTTGGCTGACGTCGCAACGGACCGCGCTGAAGCACCAGACGCGCGCTCGATCGATTTTCTGGTCGAGTCCAAGCCGGTGAAGTCGCTGACAGTCGAGGAGCTGAAGAAGAACGCGAAGCCCCTCCGCCTCGAGGTCTTCGAGCCCTACGAGCACGCGAACGTGGTGTTCACGGCACTTCCACTCGAGCAGGTGCTCGACGAAGCGTTCGGACCCTCTTGGCGAACGCATGAGGCGATTCTGTTTGGCTGTCGCGACGGCTACGAGCCCACCATTCCCGTGCAACGCATCTTGGACCACCGGGCGTTTTTGGCGATCGATCGGCGCGGTGACGTAGGGTTCACGATCCTCAAAGACGAAGAAGGCACGAGACGGCGGATCGAGCTCAGACCATTCTACGTCATTTGGGAGAACCTGGACAATGCCCGGGTGCGAACCGAAGGCGACTACGGTTGGCCCTACCAGGTCGTCCGCATCGACCTCGTGTCGTTTCGATCGCGCTTTCAGGAGATGGCGCCTCCTGCGAATTCATCCGCGAACGTCGTGGCGGGGTTCGATGCTTTTGTCGCTCACTGCTCCAAGTGTCACGCGATCAACGGGCATGGGGGCGCGATTGGACCGGAGCTGAACTACCCGGCCAACCCGACCGAATACCTGAAGGACGCGTGGCTGCGGAAGTGGATCGATGATCCGACCCTGATGCGCATTGCGCCGAGGATGCCTCCGCTCAATCCGGACTTGCCCGACCGCGCTCGGATCATCGATGAGATCGTTGCCTATCTCGGCGTGATGGCGTCCCACAAGATCGAGCCAGGCGCGCCGTGAGCTACGCCGAGTTTTACGATTCGTTCCTTCAGCATCCGCTGCTCCTCTGGGCGGCAGCGATCTTCGGGCTGTTGCTGGCGCTGTCGCGGACTGGCCTTTCCGCCACGGTACGTAGGTATTGCACCGTGCTCGCGATCATTGCGCTCCTCGATGCCTGGCTCACCACCAACGATGTCCCTGGCATTGGTCCGTTGACCGGCGCGGCAGCCTCGGTCGTACCGCTGGCCTTCGTTCTCATCGGTGACTTTCGTTTCTTCCTTTTCATCGAGAGCGCGACGCCAGACGGGGCGGTTGCGGTGAGCACGGGTGCGTGGATGCGAGCGTCTGCTTGGACGCTGCTCGTGCCATTGGGATCGCAGCTCGTCGTTTTTGCATTGGGTTCGAACGAGCCCCGCGTCCTTTTCTTCGTCTATGAGACGCTGTTTGTCTTGCTAGCGATCGGCCTGGCCCGCTGGTATTTGCCTCGCCGCAGCGGTGCGCCTCTATGGACGCGGCAGGTGACCAGGTTCGTCATGGCCTACTACGCGCTGTGGGCCGCCGCCGATGCGATCATCCTGACGACCGGTGCGGACGTTGGTTTCCTTCTACGGGTGCTCCCGAACGTTCTTTACTACGGAGGGCTCGTTCCCGCGATCGCCTGGGCTGCGCCTGGTCGGTTGCGACTTCGCAGGGCCTGACGCTGTGCGTGGCGATGTCGACGCCGTCGAAACGTTCGGGCGGGCGGCCAAAGGGGGTGTCTTCAACGGGACACAATTGCTGTAGAGTGCCGCCATGACCGCTGCGGGCAGCATTCGAGTCGTTCAAGTTCTTCTCACCTTCACCGCGCTCGAGTTCTTCGGGCCTGCGATCCGGGATACCGGGTCTTCCCACCTGTTGAACAGCGAATGGGTGGGGCACGCCCGGGTTCACCTCATGTGGCTCCTCGGCTTCATGGTGACCTCGGGCGTGATCAACCTCTACTTCATCTGGCGCAAGAAGACCCCGAAGCTCGGCGACCTCCACATCTCGTTTCTGTGGCAGGGCTGCAACCTCGTCGGCTTCTGGATTGCCGTCGTCCTCGTCAAGAACTACGGCGGCGCGATCGTGGACCCTCGCTACCATACCGCCTTCTTCGGGATCGACGAGAACGTGTTCGGGTTCAGCATCCTGACGACGATCTACGTCGTCGCGTTCGTCTACTTGAAGGCCCGCGTTGTGCCGCTTCTGAAGGAGTAGGCGATGCCGGCCGAGCTCGAGACCGACGTTTTGATCGTGGGCGGCGGCCCGGCGGGCATGGTGAGCGCGCTCTGCCTGGCCCGGCTCGGGGTCCAAAGCATCCTCATCGAGCGTCACGCCGACGTGAATCCTCATCCCAAAGCACACGAGCTCAATGCGCGCTCGATCGAAATTCTAAACGAGCTCGGAATCTCGATGGACGAGCTGACGCGGGAGGCAGCGCCCGACTCCGACGGCTCCCGGATCTTGTTCTGCAAGTCGATCAACGAGGAGTTCGGTCGAATCGATTTGCTGGAAGACGGCGGGAGTGCTCAGAAATACGCACAGCACATCCGTTCGGAGAAGCCGTACCTCAATCTTTCGCAAACCGAGCTCGAGCGCGTCATTCGAGCTCACATCCAGCGCAATCCGCAGATCAAACTAATGACAGAGCACGACTGGGAGGGGTTTTCGGAGACCGGGATGAATGTCGTGAGCCATGTCCGCCCGCGCTCGGGAACCGGGGACCCGATCGAGATCGAGAGCCGGTACATGCTTGGCGCGGATGGCGCGGCGAGCAGAGTCCGAGAGGCGCTCGGGATCGAAATGATCGGGCCCGATCGGCTCCAGGATTTCGTCAACGCGTACTTTGAAATCGGCCTCCGCGACTACGTCCACACGCCGGCGAAGCTCTACTGGATTCTACATCCCGCCGCGGTCGGGGCCTTCATCGCCCACCACGTGGACAAGCGTTGGACCTACAACGTTCCGATCACCCCACCCTATGAGAAGCGAGAAGACTTCACCGCCGATGTTTTGAAGAAGCGCATTGAGACCGCGCTGGGGACCGACCGGTACGACATCGAGATCAAGTCAATTTCCTACTGGCGCATGACGGCCCAAGTGGCTGAGGCCTATCGCCGGGGGCGCGTTTTTCTCGTCGGAGACTCTGCGCATCGCTTCCCGCCGACGGGCGGCCTCGGGATGAACACTGGAATCGCCGACGCACACAACCTGGGCTGGAAGCTCGCCGCCGTATTGAAGGGGCGCTCACCCGAATCACTGCTCGACAGCTACGAGGTGGAACGCAGGCCCGTTGCCGAACGCAACGGGGAAGAGAGCCGTGCGAACTTCGAAAAGGTGTTCGAAGTCGTCGAGGCTTTCGGGCTCGACCGAAACGCGCCGGTGCTCTTGGCGCGAGTCACCAACCATCCTCTCTTGAAGCGCATGCCGGGCTTCGTCAGACGTCTGCTTTTGTGGCTCTTGCGTGGGCCGGCGCATTTCCTTCTCGGGCGTTTTCGCTGGAGCAGGCGCATTCGCGACAGGGTCTTGTCGAGCATCGAAGATCAACGCGGGCACTTCGACCGGATTGGACTCGACATCGGCTACGTGTACGAAGACGGTGCGATCGTGCCTGACTCGGACGACGCCCGCCCGGTAGAGCAGCAGGTGATGGACTACGAGCCAACGAGTCGGCCGGGCGCGCGGTTCCCGCACGTTGAGCTCGCGGGGAGCGGGGCGGTCCGATCGAGTCACGACCTGATCGACTACGCGCACTACACGCTGCTGGTCGACGAGGCGGGCGTCCCGTGGAGAGATGCGCTCCGCGATCTTGGCACCGAGCTGCGCTCCGAGGTGCAGCCCGTCTCCATGAATCAGCTCGACGCCGCCCCGGAGAGCCTCGCCCGGCTTCGTGCGGTGTGCGAGATCGAAAGCGGGGGCGCGCTCCTGATCCGCCCGGACGGACATGTGGCGTGGCGACGCCGGGGTGCAGGGCCCGACCCGACGGAAGCGCTGAGAGCGGCATTGAATCGCGTTGGCGTTCAGTGAGGCGCTGCTTGCGCCGGTGAAGCTAGGCTCATGCTTCGGACGCGTAGAGCTCGGGCAGGAACCCGGCGAGCGTGCTCATCTCCTCGTGACAGTGCACGGCGATGGCGCGACCGAACGTCATCGAAGCGAGCCTCCGCCGAAGCCAAGGACGGTTACCGATCGCCTCTGGCAACTTCGAGCCATTCCTCGACTTCACGTATCCAAGCCAGAAGCGACTATGGAGCTCGCAGCCGTACTGCGTTGGAAGAGCCAAGTGCACCATGCGCCCGAGGTCGATCGGGAGATCGAGTCGGCCAGGACGAGCACAAATCGCAAGCGCTCCCGGGGCATTCCCCAGCGCATCGGCGAAAAACTCCTCTGGAGGAACGAACGCGATGGAGAGCTTGTTGAGACGGCCGCCGATGTACTCGTGCACCAGATGCTTCGCGCCGATGTGCGTCCCCGGACGCTTGTCTTTCCAGGACATCCAGACGTGGTCCCGCGGGTGCCAGCGCTTGTAGTGCTCGGTCGTCTGCATGTAGTCGCCGAACCACCACGCGATCATCTCCGGCGAAACGCCTGGCATGCGGGTGAGCACGGCGACGTGAAGCACTCCGTCGTCGAGCCGCTCGACCCCGCTTTGATAAGCGAGTCTCTCTGGCGTCAAGAGCATTGGGAGGTCTTCGAACCGCATCAGGCGAGGTCGAAGCGATCGAGGTTCATGACCTTGTTCCATGCAGCGACGAAGTCGTGCACGAACGCCTGCTGCGCGTCGTCAGAGGCGTACACTTCGGCGAGGGCTCGGAGCTGGGAGTTCGAACCGAAGACGAGGTCGACGCGGGTGCCGGTCCACTCGAGCTCGCCGGTGTTGCGATCGCGGGCCTCAAACACGCCTTCGGATGTGGTGGACGTCTGCCACTTCGTGTTCATGTCGAGCAGGTTCACGAAGAAGTCATGGGTCAAAGTCTCGTGCCGTTTGGTGAAGACGCCGAGCTTGGACTGCCCGACGTTTGCGTTCAGGACGCGCATGCCGCCGACGAGAACGGTCATTTCAGGAGCGGTCAGCGTCAGGAGTTGCGCCCGATCCACCAGCAGCTCCTCTGCCGAACGCTGGTGTCCGTTTGCGAGGAAGTTGCGGAAGCCGTCTGCGGTCGGTTCGAGCACGGCAAACGAGTCTACGTCGGTTTGATCCTGCGAGGCGTCGGTGCGCCCCGGCGAGAAGGGAACTTGCACGTCGTGGCCGGCGTTCTTTGCAGCTTTCTCAATGGCTGCGCATCCGCCTAGAACGATGACGTCAGCGAGCGAGACCCTCTTCCCGTCGGACTGCGAGCCGTTGAACCCCGTTTGGATCTTTTCCAGGGCCTGCAGCACGTCGCCCAGCTCGGCTGGGTTGTTGACGTCCCAATCCTTTTGCGGGGCGAGGCGGATTCGCGCGCCGTTTGCGCCACCGCGCTTGTCGGTGCCGCGGAATGTGGCCGCCGACGCCCAGGCGGTCGAGACTAGTTGGGATATGGAGAGCCCCGATTCGAGGATCTTGGCCTTGAGGGCGGCGATGTCCTGCTTCCCAATCAACGCATGGGTGAGGTCGGGGACGGGGTCTTGCCAGAGCTGCGACTCCGCTGGGACCAACGGGCCGAGACACCGCGAGAGAGGCCCCATGTCACGGTGCGTCAGCTTGTACCAGGCCTTGGCGAAGGCATCGGCGAGCTCTTCCGGGTGCTCGTGAAAGCGCTTCGAAATCGGCGCATAGATTGGGTCCAACTTCAGTGCGAGGTCCGTCGTGAGCATCATGGGGGCGTGCTTCTTCGACGGATCGTGCGCGTCCGGCACGGTTCCCCGCGCGGATGTATCTTTGGGAGTCCACTGCTTCGCACCGGCGGGACTCGTAGTCAGCTCCCAATCGTAGGCGAACAGGTTGTCGAAGTAGTTGTTGTCCCATTTGGCCGGGTCGGTCGTCCATGCGCCCTCCGGGCCTCCGGTGATGGTGTCGTCGCCGCGGCCGGTGCCGTAGCTGTTCTTCCAACCGAGGCCTTGCTCTTCGATGCTGGCGCCTTCGGGTTCGGGGCCGATGTACTTGTCCGGATCAGCGGCGCCGTGACACTTGCCGAAGGTGTGTCCGCCGGCAATGAGCGCGACCGTCTCCTCGTCGTTCATCGCCATGCGCGCAAACGTCTCTCGAATGTCCTTGGCTGAAGCGAGCGGATCCGGATTACCGTTCGGCCCCTCCGGGTTCACGTAGATCAGGCCCATCTGAACGGCGCCGAGCGGATTCGCGAGCTCCCTGTCGCCGGCGTAGCGCTCGTCGCCGAGCCATGTATCCTCGGGCCCCCAGTACGTGTCTTCAGGCTCCCAGACGTCCTCGCGCCCGCCGGCGAAGCCGAAGGTCTTGAACCCCATCGTCTCGAGGGCGCGGTTGCCGGCCAAGATCATCAGGTCAGCCCAGGAGATTTTGCGGCCGTACTTCTGCTTGATCGGCCAGAGCAAACGGCGCGCCTTGTCGAGGTTCGCGTTGTCGGGCCAGCTGTTGAGGGGCGCAAAGCGCTGGGAGCCAGAGCCTGAACCGCCGCGACCGTCGGCGATGCGGTACGTGCCTGCGCTGTGCCACGCCATCCGAATGAAGAGCGGCCCATAGTGACCGTAGTCTGCCGGCCACCAGTCCTGCGACGTGGTCATGAGCTCGTCGAGGTCCTTTTGCAACGCTCCGAGGTCGAGACTCTTGAACTCTTCGGCGTAGTTGAAGTCCTCGCCCATGGGATCGGACAGGGGAGAGTTCTGTTCGAGAACCTTCAGCTTCAATTGATTCGGCCACCAGTGTTGATTCGACGTGGCCGCAACCGCGGTGTGTGCCTGAGGCCCGTGCATCACGGGGCACTTGCCTGCGCTCTTTGTGCTTTGTTCGGTCATTTCTGCTGTGCTCCTTGCGCTGAACTACACGAGGGGCAGCGCCCCCAATAGATGACTTCGGCTTCGTCGATTTCGAAACCGTGATCGTCGTCGGCTGTGAGGCAGGGCGCCGCCCCCACCGCGCAGGCGATGTCGAACGTGGCGCCGCAGCCTCGGCAGATCAGGTGATGATGATTGTCACCTACGCGATCTTCGTACCGGGCCGGGGATCGGGCCGGCTGGATTCGGCGGACGAGATTCTTTTCGACCAGGACGCCGAGTGTGTCGTACACGGCCTGGCGGGAGATGGACCCGATGAGCGCCCGGACGTCGTCGATCAGCTCGTCGGCCGTAGCGTGGGGGCGGGACGACACCGCCCGCATGATGGCCAGCCGCTGGGCGGTCACCTGCACCCCGTGTTCGCGCAGTAGCTGATCGGCGCTGTCGGCCATGGAGTGACTGTAGTCCAATTCTGGACTCAGTCCAGACCGGGGACACTCTCCCCCCTCGTAACCTTCCGAATTCATGGACTTCCTGCGGCAAAGATCGCAGTGCCCTCTCGCGCTGGCCGCTGCGATCTTTGCCTGAGAATCGGTGTGGATTCGGGCACTTGGGTACCCGGAGAGTGTCCCCGCGTTAGGTGCGCTCGATTTCGATGATCCGGTTTGTCAGAGCGTGGAAGTTGGACTCGATGATGTCCGGCGTGGGGTAAAGCGGGTTGGCCACCATTCCCGGGCGCAGCAGGAGGGCACCGGCGCAATCGGCTGCCATGGCGCCGGCGATGTCCCAGTCGTGCGCGGCCACCATGCGCATGTCGATTGTCGCGATGCCGAGCTTCCCCGCTGCCATTTCGTAGACCTCGCGAGCGGGCTTGAACTTGCCGACGGCCTCGACCGTCATGATCTCGTCGAGCAGCGGTGCGATGCCCGCATTGGTGAGTTGCTGTATCGCCGCCGCTGGGGGCGAGTTGGTCAAGGCCGCCATCCGGAAGCCGGCTTCCTCGAGCCGTCGGAGGTTCGGAAGCACATCGCCGTGCGGCGGAAGGTCGCCCATCGTTTGCCGAATGGTGTCGCGGTCGGCTTGGCTAATCTCCACTCGAAGTTGATCCGCCACCATGTCGAGGCTCGCTGCCCCGACCGAGAGGAAGTCCTTGTACGCACCCGTCATCGTCAGCGTCATTGCATTACGCAAAACGAGACCAAACCATTGCCGTCTCACCGCAGCATCTCCAAACACGCGCTCGAAGGTCGGATCGAGCGCAGTCAGGTCGAGGAGCGTCTCATTCACATCGAATACGAGCGTTCGCATTGGGGACACTCTCCCCTATCGCAACTCCCTGAAATCATGAACTTCCTGCGGCAAAGATCGCAGCGCGCTCCCCGGCAGGTCGCTGCGATCTTTGCCTGAGAATCGGTGTGGTTTCGCACACTTGTGTACCCGGAGAGTGTCCCTGAGTTTTCGCAAGGCTTGCGAAGGGCGGGCTTGGATCATACTCATGGTCGTTCACCCGTAGCCCTGGAGAGATTCTAATGAGGAAGTCAAAGCAGGCCTTGTTTGTAGTTGGCGTCGCGCTGACATTGTCGGCAGGAGTTAGTCCGGTCAGTGCTCAGAGCTACGGTTACGGCCACGGTCAGTACACGCCGCGCCGGCCCATCGCCGATTTGACGACCTGCGCAGGGATTCGGGGCAATGGGCAGAACCTGTTTGCGCACTACGGCAGCCTCGCGCGCCACGTCGAGGAATACGGCGCGATCAAGTGCGCGGCCGGGGGTAGCTCGGGCAGCATCACGGCGTTCTTTGTCGAGAGCATTTGGGCGAGCCCCGATGTGCACAACTGCCGCCGAGGGCCCTGCGGCGTTCGCGCTCGCGATGCCCGCATGTCGCTGATGCTCAAGTCGGTCATCGGTTTGGTGGACACCGGCCTGTTCGAGGATGCGGCGACGGTCGCTGCGCTGGTCGAAGGCATCGAAGCCGACGGTATCGTCGAGTTGCTCGAGGGGTCGGTTCCGCAGGAAGGCGTCGACGCCCTGCTCCGACTTCTGAGAGACCTGGGGCCGCTGATCAACCCCGAGCTAATCGCGTTGCTATTGACCTCCCCCGACCCAGTGTTCCACGCAACCGACATCATCGAGGGCCTGCAGAAGGGGCTCCAATTCATCGTCGATGATCCCAAGGTGTTCTTGCGGACATCGGTGATCAACTTCGATGCGTTCGCCACATTGGTGGGTGTCTACGGTTCGTTTTACGCAAGCTATGGACCCGCCGATCGTGACGGCGTGTCCGCCTGGCTAAAAGCTTGTGCCAGGCCTGGGATCGGGCTGACCTGGGAAGAGGTTGCCGCGCTTCCGGGCACGGAGGGACGCACTTGTGGGGAGACGTTCTCCGACTTGTTCAATGCCTACCGGGAAGCTTTTGCGGAGCTCGGCGGACGGAACCGCGCCGATGACCCGGTGGGTGGGTATATGCCGTCGTTTGGAGTCACCGGCGTGCTCACGGGCGATGCGATCGTCGAGTGGGAAGAAGCCCGTGCGGCGTGGATTGCGGCTGAGCCGATCCCGTTCGAGCCCAACTTCGACGACATCGGCGTCGGCTACTGGGGGCAAGCGCGCGAGCTTCGCCGCATGGGGCGAAACCTCGATCGCCTATTCACCGATCTGAACAGTGAGCAATTCGTGCCGCTCGGCTCCGCGACCTGGCGAGAAGTTTTGTCGTCGTCGCCCGCCGAGCCAGGATTTAGCCCGGGAGTGCCGCTCAGCAGCGGATTTGTATCGGTCGGCGGTTGGGCCGACCCGTTGCGCGTCACGCCGCTCGAAGCACTTGGCGCTCGCCGGACCATCACGATCAACCGCCTCGGCGGTGTTGGCGGCTTCACCGAGTCGGTTACCCGCTTGCTCAATGCATCCGACGCGCAGATCGAGGCCTTGTACTCGACAGTCGATCCGACGAGCTCGTTCTATGTGGGCTTGTCCGAAGCGACCGGGGTGTGGTGCACCGACTGGGACGGCCAGGGTGGAGATCCGAATCTCCTCTTCAACGATGCGTACAACTCCCCGCTGATCACGGACGATGCAAGGTTCCTTTGGCCGCGATATGGCTACGAGAACGTCGGGCCGAATTACTCGATCGGTGGTTGCACGCCGGGCGTACCG
>Ga0265303_10003132_pt1 | contig 10329 bp, 7 predicted proteins | sample Helome_2_FD_192494 | JGI IMG/M metagenome (GOLD analysis project Ga0265303, IMG submission 192494) | Marine sediment microbial communities from subtidal zone of North Sea - Hel_20160317 (Illumina Assembly) | ecosystem: Environmental > Aquatic > Marine > Subtidal zone > Sediment ... | reverse complement strand
AGCGACAGTAAATGTCAGCCCCGGCAAGCACGTTATCCGCACGATGCCCGAACTACCAGCGGTAGTTGCATCAAATATAGGGCTGGCATCAATCTGCGCAGCCAGCTCAGTGGCGGCATCTTCCTTCTGTGTGTCACTTGCAGTTACAAGATTAAAGCGCCGCACTGCAATGTCACCGTTATCTCTCACCGTGAGGAATGCGCGTATTGAGGTTCCTGCCGGAATGTCCTCTATTGCCCTGATCCGCGCCGCTTGTAGTTCCGTTCCGTAAATGTCCAGCAATTCGAAAAACAACGCAGCGCTAGCCGAAGCAGAGTAATCACTCTTTGTCATGTCCATCGGACGGTTAACATTGCGAAGGTCCGCATTGCTGGTAGCTGGCGTCCTGCTTATCTCATTACCATCCTCGTCATACTCTACGATGTCCGGCATCAGCTCGTAAGCTGTTGGACTCAGCGGGTAAACGGGATCACCACCTTCAGCAGTTACGCCTATTTCTAACCCAGTGTCCCAGTACCAGCCGCCTTCAATTTCAAACTGTTGGCCGGGCCATTCAACATTAAGGAACGCCATGGCGTCTGCGGCTTCCTGCTCGTCTGTGAAGTTAATAGCGTAATTAGTGAAAGGATTGTTACCGTTTACGGATTTGGTCTTGTACTGTCCCTGAGAACCCGTGATATCCACCACTGTTGACAATAGCTCATAGGTCCGATCATCAATCGGCCCGGGCGCACCTTCTCCGGTAGTCTCGAACTGGTACCGCTGACGGTATTGGTTAGTCATGTTAGGACCACACACTACCCACATTTGTACTCTCATATTGGCTTGATCCTCACTAACTTGAAGCAGCCATTGGATTGTGCTGTTGTACCGCCCAAGTAGAAGTCTGTACCTAAAGGCATATTCGCCGTATCAACATTAGTCCCCGCCGTACCACTATCAATTGCCAGACTCATGCCGCTAGCTGAATCCTGTATTGCGACTATGGAATAGGTGGTATTAGCCGCAATTGTGTGTAAAACCTTGGCGATTATGGGGGTGCCTGTTACGTTCTTTTCAAAGACCAGATCACTGCCATCCATCCTTATACGAACATAGTTACTCGCATCAACCGCAGACTCAAACAGAATGACATCAGTCAAACCGTCTACAAAGGCAGTGAACTCGAATGTAATCTCGACATCATTAGCCGGCAAGTTACCCGCAACAGGATACGGCAGCGACTCCAGCGCCCGCGAGCCTGTGTCTGCATCTGAAAATATGTAGGAGGTGGGGTAGGCATTATTCTCATAACCACTGCCCCACAAGTACACACCAGAAGTACCGTCCCCGCTTATGCTAGCGAATCTTGCCGCTATCGGGGAGTCAATACATATGACATAGAGGTTACCTGCGGCCGTAGTTAAAGCTGTAAAAGAAAGCTGAAACTTAACACTGCCATCTCCCATGATTTCAGTATTGACGGATAAAATATCCGAATTACCTGCATCCGATACTGTGAGAGCACCGTCTCTTAAATCCACATTGTAGTATGCTGTGCCTATTCCGCCAGATGCTCCCGTGAACTGTATGTACCTGTATTCAGCTTCCTTAGCATAAATCGTAATTGAATAGTCTTCTCCAATAGTGAGAGGCTGAGCTTGGGTCACATAGCTGGCCTCGTTCGCCACTGTTGGAATGATCTTGTCCATAGTCAAAGCGCCATCAGGCGAGTCTATGGAGTCAGTCGCAACACTTGCAATTCCCGCGTGTACCCAAGCAGTCTGGTTAAAATCTTCAGACCACACAAACAGATCAGTCCCCGCCTCCTCTATCAGCACACCAAGCAGGGTGGCAGGATCAATCGGCGTAGTACCATCATCCTGTGTGTCGTAGTAGGTGACGCCATCAGGATCAAGTCTAGCGCCCATGTGCCGGGGGACACTTGCAGCTACAGAATTCAGCAGGCTATTATGGTCCGTCTGGTACGCACCAGAACCCCTAGCAAACATACCAGCCGTACCAATCTCCGGGATAGCTGTAGTAATCAGATCAGCGGAGAAGGTGAATGCGACAACAGGAATAGTCTCACTGGTTGACGTGTTATTACTCGTGCCATCAATCGTGGTCAGATTGATAAACCAGACAATTCTTTCACCGGGATTGATATCACGGTTATCTGTATAGTTGGTAGTGGGCGCGCTTATGGGCACATCAGGCTGTCCCGACCTAGTAATCAGATAGCTCGTGGCAGGATTGGCGTTATTACCGTTGTCATCCCAAGACAAGTCCACATTGGGATTATTGTATGTTGATGTGAAATTTAATGGCGCACCAACGGGGTTAAACGTCCCCCCTGCCTCCCAGAACTGTTTCCACTTATCAGGCAAAGCCCCCGTATATCCATATCCCTCAAGTATAGAAAACCACGCATCATTGAATTGATACTCTGCCTCGGGATACCCTTGAGCTATTGCAGCCTCGCGCCATGCATCAGGTAATGCATTGGAGGAGGCACCATTGGCCTGCAACCACTGAAGAAGCATATCATTAGTGGCACCAGTGAAGCCTTGTCCTCTCAGCGCCTCAAGGCGCGAGTCACTACGATGTGGCATTAGTTACCCGTAGACGCCTCAAGGAACGCAGCAACCAGTTGGTTGAACGTTTCCTCAATCGCCTGCGACCTCTGGTTAACAAGGAAGTCCGTCCCGATATGTAACCGAAGATCAGCCGCACCCGGAACACCATCGACCACAACTCCAGCATTCGATACACCGATAGGGCCTGACAGCACTACCGTTGCAACCGATCCCTGCAAGGTATTCAACTGGTTCAGCAGATACCGCTTGAACACCTTCAAGGTTCCGACGATAGACTGCCGGACATTCAACGGAGCACCGGACAGGTAAATCGCCATATCCGTAGCTGTTACCGTGGGGGCCGTAGTCCCTTGGACAACATCTTTCTTGCCGCCTGACCGTGAAAGGGTGAAGTGTGAGTCAGTTACCAAAGGGTCTTTTGATTGAACTTGAACGGAATATTGCGCCCAGATAACAGGCTCAAAAGCTGCGGGCAGTGCATCTGACTCAAAAGGATCAGGAAGCGCGCCAACAGGAACCAAAGCAGTATCCCTTGGACAATTTTCAAGTCCAGTGACAGAAAAGGCATTGGCGAATTTCGCATTACCAATATCACCCGCGCATATTACTACCGAATACTCACCTTCAGCAGGAACCACAAAAGGCGGGTCAATTGCTGCCTTTACAGTTTGTAACACATCCTCTTCACCGGCAGCAATGCTATAGCTAATGGCGGCTGACGCAACAGGACTCTGACCGACAGGATTGCCAGCAACAGAAGGATAAACGCCCACCTCAATATTTCTAGTGGCTGTTGAATTATACGTCATCCTCGCACCAACCTCGTATATAGCGGCGTTTGGAGGAACAACCGAAACCCGGGTTTGATGCACAGCCATAGCTTTATCATTCGCTATGAGTATAGATTCGGTAGTATTAAAGCCCAAATCACTCGGGCTGAAGCCTATGTATCCCATGGTACTCACTCCATCGTAAGAAGAACTAAAAGCCCCCATATTAGGTGGCGCTGTGAAGAATTCCCCAGTACGGTCTTGCAGGGGAAGAATAGCATTATCACCCACCTTATAACATGGACTGTTTTGACTAATTCTGTATCCATTAAGCTTAGGGTCATCCAAAACATCATTGGCCCCCGGCGTTATATCGCTATACACCTGCGGGAACCGAAAGTAACAGTTATAATCACCATAAGGGTCAGACGTTAGACCGGAGCCGCGAAAGGCGCCAACACCCCCCACAGCATCCACTCCAGAAAATATATTATTGCGAAAGCTTATATTTCCATCTCCGGCGTTAACCTTATTAGTAACAATCCAGCCGTTATTCACATTCAAAAACAGATTGGCATCTACCAATAAATCAAACGTACCTAAATCAAGGTTTCTGGAAAGACGAAAGCCAACCGCAGCCGTATCAACTATGTTTCCCCAGTATCGGCAATTAGAAACACCCGCGTTGATATGGAATGCTGGCCCCTTATCACTGGTAGTGTCCATGTTGGTGATAGTGTTGTAAGAAACATCAAACCAGTTGCCAAGGTCTACATCCTGATAGATACCAGCGCCATCGGTAGGAAAGTACTTTCCATATGTCATACCATCGATAAAGTTATTACGGATGGCAAATGGATTGCCTGGGGTGCCGTCTGTGGCTTCGTGATAAATCACGCCTCCACTAATAGATAGCCCGGAGTTAATGATTTGATTGTATTCAATAGAGCCAGTCATCACAGCACGGCGCGCATACACACCTGCATTATGACTATCCGTAATTGTGTTTCTGGCAATGTGCACATCACGAAATTCGGTGACGTTGTCGCTTGTTAGAAAAATGCCGTTAACACACCCGTGTATTTCACAATCCGTAACAATAGGCGTTAGATAAGAAGGACTACCGCTTGAGGCAGACAGGCGATAGCCTGCGCCACTCCACTGAAACCTGATATTGCGAGCAATGCCATTTACTGTTTTGAACTCCAGCGTGCCTTGTGACGCCAGAACATAATAAATAGGGCCATACTCTGTAACAGGATTTTGCGAGGCATAGATTAATAGTTTTGCATTATCTGCACCGTTTCCAAAAGTGAAAGACTGCTGACCGTACTCTGTGAAATCATGAACAGTTGTAGGGTTAGTTTGATTGTAATCTACCCGATCACCAAAAACGCCCAGCGTCCCCAAGCCAACCGTCATATACTTGGCTATTCCAGCATTATCAGGGTCACCAGTATCAAGCTCCCATACATCGGTAGCTATCTCTGTCCAATCACCGGCAGTGTTATTAACCTGATAGTATTCAAGTATAGGCAAATCACCGGAACCATAAGCGTCTACCGTTATATTATTGGCAGTCTGTATAGCCCATGGGGTGCTAAGGAGAAATTGCGAACCACGCTTTAAAAGAACTGTATCACTACCGACAAGTGCAGGAAGCTGCGAAGGGTCGTTATACGGCTCCTCTTCGGTGCCATTGAATGGCCCGCCCCACGCGCTGTCAATATAATAAATCAATGAGGCTTGCCACAGTTACGCGGCCTCTTCGCCGCTTTCTGCTTCTATTTCAGCCTTTGTCCGGCGCTTTCGCTTCGGCTTCTCCGCTTCCATCTCAGCCCGTACTTGAGCTTCAATCTCAGCCCTTAAAGCTTGTTCGTCTACCGCTTTAGGTAAAGCAGGAGCACTCTGGATGGCATGAGCTGCCGCCGCTGCAATCTGCGCAATGCGATCAGCCTCTTCCTGCTTTTTCGCACCTAAGCGTTCGGCGTTCAATTTCTGTTGCCGCTTCGCAACCTCGGTCTCTTTCTCATCCCAGTTACCGGACAAGACATCTTCGATAATGGCCGGTTCGATCCTGAGTTGATTGGCAATAAACTGAGTGTTATAGCCCTGCATATGAAGCTTCTTCGCAGAAGTACGATCAACAGCACGACAACCTTTCTTGTAAAGCGGCATAAAATCTCCTTTGCCCTACTCGCCGTAGCTTTCGGGCTATTGGTTTAGATTGTTTCTGACAAGTCCAAAGTCACCACCCGCTCATCATGAACGCGGACAGCACCGTGAACACAGTTGGTGTAAATCCTCCAGTCAAAACTAAAACCGGGGTCTTGCGCAACATGAGACGTCAGACCTTGGTTGACATTGAAGCCCATAGCGTCGTTAGTCATAGCGACACACGTGGCTTGGCCGGCACCCTCGGAGTTGAGGCGAGTGGATACGATCCACGCATACCCCATCCAATAGGCAATCTTGCCCTCTTCCAAAGGACGCAATGCGTTGTAGTCAGCATTCGTCGCTTCAGTCAGTTGGAGCAACTTACGCTTCTGGGCCGGCGATACCACAAAACACCTTGGCGTGTCTTGATCTACATCATTGCCGTCGAATATCTCACCAACCGCAGTGATGATATCGAAGCTGATAGACGTAGTGCCATCACCCAACTTCTGGCCAGCAGGGAGAGCTACCGTGCCCCCATTACCGTCATCGGCATCACGATCAACCGCGTCAAAGACTTCATCATCCATCGCCCGATACAGACCATACACTTGGTTTTGAGCCAGCGCGGAATTGGGGTCGATCAGGGTTTGAACGATGTCTTCCTGAGTGACCAGTTCACCCTTGTCAGACACGATAGGAATTGAACGCCTGCGCGAGAAAACATCGCCGTCTTCAGGGGTCGCCGTCTTCAGTCCGGGAGTCTTGGAATTGGCTTCACCTTTATCCAGCCTTTCCCAGTTATGACCGCCTGACTCTTGAGCACGATACATTACCCACGGCTCCATCTTCATCCGCATTTGCTGCGAAAGATACTGGATCGTAGATTCATAGGTCTCGATATGGACCGGTGTTACATTGCTTGCTGCCATGTGATTATCCTCACAAAAAGTTAGTTAAATACTTTTCGATGAGGCTACCCGTACCACACGGACCTGTACCTAGACGTTTATCGTCGCGCCTTATGACGTTATGTGGCTTGCAAGGGACTGTTACCAGCTATCCAGCCACGTACCAATAATAACACTGGTTAAAAAATGATCAATGCCTACCAGCGGCAGCGATATGCTCCATACGCTTGGCATTCAATTCTTCATATCCCACATCATGAGCGCGCATTTCACGCAATTGCCCCATAATTTCCATAGCCTTTGATCTGTGCTCGTCTGGTGTAAGCGTCCTGGCACCCGCATGGACCTGCCGGACAAACTGACTTTGCTCGTCACCCATTTCCACCATCTTATGCACCAGCCCGTCTAACATCATCACAACATTGGCATCCAACTTCCCCGACATCATCTGATCAATAAACCCTTCAGGGGCGTAATCAGCCAAAGCTGCCGCAGTCCTAGCTAAATGTTCTTCCCTAGCTGCACCAAGCTTCTCATTTAGTATGGATTTCTGCTGTTCCTGCCACATCATCTGGTTATCTTGGGCAGACTTCTGCTCACCAGCCATTCGATCCACGAACTCTGTAAACTGATCTTGCCCCCATTGGTGTTTGTGGGCGAACTCTCGCACAGCCTTGACACCTTCAGGGTCCATGCCCTCCGGTATCTTATAGCCTTCAGGCTCTTTAGGTGGCTTCTCGCCTGACTTAGCTTCCATAATGCCGGGGATCTTCTCCACAGCCTTTTGAATATACTCTCGCTGCTGCTCCTCAGACGCATCAGGCGGAGGAATTTTAACGTGAGTCTCGGACATATTACCCTGCATTTTTGCAATACCCGTGATATCAGCAATCACCTGCGTCAACTCCGGGGGTCTACCATCCTCACTCCGTCGAAAATACGGCAATTCTTGAATCTCACCCGGCAGACTGTCATACCATGCCGACGGCAAACCTTCTGTAGTCTCTTCACTCACTAACAATTACCTCTTCTTTCAATCTACGGCCATCCTGAAAAGCCTCAAGCTCTCGATAACAATCCAGCAAAGCAGCGTTATAGGCCATGCGCTTAGTGTCTTCGTGATAGACAGAACCACTACCCCACGCTTGCTTGAGATCCTCCATAAGTGCCACACCTTCCTCGGTATTCAGGCACCTGTGAAACATGGCTAGCAGGTTCTCACGGTCCATTCATAGCCTCTCGGCCAGCACCCTGAGCTTCCATAGCTTTACCCTGCTGTTCAGCCAACATAGCCTGCTGTGCAGCCTCCTGTGCTGCCTTACGCTCATCCTGCAAGACCTTAACCTCGGCAGCATCGCGCATAATACTCGCGGGGGCATTCAGCTTGCGGCCTATCTCACGAACACCCTTCTCAGCGTCGATAGTATCCAAGGCTTCCGGCCAAGCCTGCCCAGCATTAGCAGCCGCTGCCATCGTCCGTTCAATAGCACCAACGCCATCAATCTGCTGTGCCCTAGACAGAGAACCAAGGTAGACAATGTCCAAATCGGCCCCACCCTGTGGTACGGCTTCAGGGGGTGGAGGTAATTGCTTGTCCCTGATCAGCATGTTAAACGCACGCTCGATCATGGGATTCAAGATATCCACCCGAATCTGGCCCAGCGTGGCACTCAGGTAGCGCTGTAATCTCTCATACCTGATCTGTGCCTCAGTGGCAGACATCGGAGTACCCTGTGGTGCCGGGAAGTCCAAAGCGTCAGCCAAATAGTAATTCCTTATATTCCTCTCTAATCGTTCAATCTCATTGTTCATATCCACCGGACTACCACCCGAAGGCATAGCCGCAACACCTGAGATATTCCTAACCACAGAGACAGTCCCCTGCCCTTGATTCAATTGGTTGACATTGGCCCTCTCCTCTACCAATAGCGGCCAGTCATTGGACTTGGCAGCCTTACGCTGATTAGACCGGATACACGCATTCAGGTTAAGGATATCAGCAAGGGCGACCATACTGGGAGAATTGCCCCATTGACTAGAATTCGTAGTATCCCACCTACCCACAAAGGCGGGCATGTCATAGTAACCCCCCTCCTTACCTATCATTTCCTGTGTAGAGGTGAGGATATAGCACCATGCCCACGGTCTACGAGACGGAGCCTGTCGTTCACCCCACTTCAGTATTTTGTTATTACGGGGGTAGACAGCGAAAAGGACGTCCTGCTTTTGCGTATTCCCCGCCTTATCCATCTCCTTTATAGATTCTGGCGCATCATCCCCAAACTTACGTAGAATCTGCTGTGGGCTCCACTCTAGGGCTCGATAGAAGCGGACAGCACCCCCATCAAGATCTTCCTCGAAGAAAGCCTCCTTAAGCGGTACAGACTGAAACAGCAATCCATTCCAGTCCCGTTGCCCCGGCTTCTCCTCTAGAGTGAGGACAGCAGTCCCCGGTCCTACCAAGTCTTGATAGACCTTGTTGATCTCCAGATCAAAGTTGGAGTCCTGAAGCTCATAGTAAATACGATCCGAGACATCCTGCACCCATTGGGTTACAGCCTTGTTAGCATTCAGCTTCTCATCTCGAAATCGGATGTCAAACCATCTAATAGCGGGGGAGGTGATATCACCGTGCAGGCGAGAGGCAAGGTTCTTGGCTGACTGCTGGGCAACGGAATCGAAGTTCTCCCGCTGCTCAAACCAGTCTACAGACTGTTCATACTTCTGATCACGGAAGAACCTACCCCGAAAGGGTTGAACAAACCGGGTGATAGCATCCCACATCTGTTGCACAGTCTGACGCTGGGCGACCTGATCTGTGTACCTTTTGACCAAATCCTGCGTCAGTTCGGACATATCTGTACAGCCAGTGAACAATTCATGGCCGTATTGTGCATTATCTGTACAGGCTGGTCAAACATTAACCACTGTCCTGCCAGATATGCCCGACAATCCCATGATAGCCGACCTTTCTGCCGCCATAATCACTGCATCAGCCTTGTCTGTACTCCTACCCAGCCGCTTCTTAATCTGCTCTTTGGACTCTATGAGTATCCCCGTAGCCTTGAGCTGATAGGTAGGGGCACACAATTCAGCCTTTAGCTGCTGATCCCTCGGAAGGGTTATCGGATGCCCATTAGCAGGGTTAAGTAAGTCCCGAAACTGCCACCACAATTGTGCCCGTTTGTTAGCGAACGATAACGTGCCGGACCAGTCTGTATCCTGCTTTGCGCCTTCTGCAGCGTTTACCGGAATAACACGTCCAGATATGTACATTTTCAGGATATCGACCACTGACGCGCCTATCCCAATCACGTCAACATGGACAGGACAGTGACTTATAGCCAATAGATCAATAACCTTTCCCGCTACCGTCTGACCGTCTGTAATCGTCCTGCCATCCCACTCTTGAAGCTCGTGATAATACCAATCCTCTCTACATGCCATTACGGTGGAATCAGCACCCCCTCTGGATGGATCGACGCCAGCGCTCACAATCTTAGTCGGGTTAAATAGCCTTGGCTCCCACCTTGCCATAGCCTCGTCTACCCATGCACTGGGGATGACCTGCCACTCCCCATCTTCACGGCCTGCGGTGAAATCTCCATATAGCATCTGGCTGCGTAATGGTTCAGGTAGGGCTTGAAGCGTGGCAATATAGGCTGTGTCTCTAAGGTACGCATTATCTTGAACCTTGGCTGGTATGAATGTCCTAGACTGCGGGAGAAGCCGCTCACCAGCTATTGTGACCCTCTTGGGACCATCTACTAATATCTCTCTGCCTTGGCTTGTGACGTACCACAAAAGCTCGCCAGGTGGGTGTGGATATAGCTCGTGATTAGTGTCTAACCATGGGGCAAACCACTCTACCAACCACTGACCCTCGGAACTAGTCGGAGGATTAGAACACAG
>Ga0265303_10003131_pt1 | contig 10330 bp, 8 predicted proteins | sample Helome_2_FD_192494 | JGI IMG/M metagenome (GOLD analysis project Ga0265303, IMG submission 192494) | Marine sediment microbial communities from subtidal zone of North Sea - Hel_20160317 (Illumina Assembly) | ecosystem: Environmental > Aquatic > Marine > Subtidal zone > Sediment ... | reverse complement strand
CTGGATCGCCTCGGGGTAGCGGCTCGCGCGATAGTAGGCCCATGCGACTTTGTAGAGAGCGAGGTTGTAGTTGCGGTCCTCGCTGTTCTCCAGAATGCGCCCGTACGCGGCGATCGAAAGGTCCAGCGCATGGTCGCCACCGAAGTCATCGAAGTGGTACTCACCGATTCGGAACCAAGTCTCACTGACGAAGCGGGCCTGCTCCGAGATGGGCTCACAGCGCGCATAGGCGTTGACGAAGACGCCACCGACCGTCGCGCCGAGCGGGCGGCCGTCGAGCGTCAATGCGGGATACTTCGCTTGCGCCGCCAGCGATGCATCGGGGGACGGCGGGCGCCAATCGGGGTCGTAGTCATAGTTGTTGGCACAGACGAGAGCGAGCCAGGCGGCCAGCGCTTCCTCGGGGTGTCCCATTTCGTTGAGGGTGTAGCCGATCAAGTAGTACACGCCGTCGGAGCGTTCATAGTCGGGGAACCGGCGGGCCAAAGACCTGTAGAGCAGAACCGTCGGTGTGAAGTCCGGTGAGCTCGGCAGTTGATCCTCGGCGGTCAAATCGCCGGCCTCGCGAGCCGCCTGTGCTTCGTCGTAGAGGTTCTGGAACTCGACCGCGCTGCGTTCGAAGTAGAGCTCGCCCAGGCGAAACATCGCATCCGGGGAGTATTTGGGGTGGCTTGGATAGCGGCGAAGGAACTCCTCGAAGACTCGAATCGAGCTTTCGCGGGCCTCGGTGAATTCGCGCTCCTCCGCCTCGAGCTGCTCGCCGTACCAACGATCGCGCTCCCGGCGCTGCTGAAGGTATTCGCGACGCACCAGGGAGGTGACGGTGGAGCGAAAAGCCTCCCCCGTTTGGCCGAATCGCTCGACCTCTTCTTCGAGCTGTTTCAAAGCCTCCAGCTGTTGCTCGGTTGGGGCCGGGCGCTGGTCCACGATGCGTTTGCCCGTGTCCTGCAGGAACGGGGGTAGGCTGACGTCCGTGGCGCCTTCCCAGGGTGCAGCCTCCTCAGGGTCGGGCTCCGCGCCCGACTCCTGCGCAAGAGCCGGAGCGGGCGCCCAGCAGGCCGCGAACAGCGGCGCGATCCACAGGAGCGATGCGAGACGATGACGCCTTCTCATGGCTCGCCCTCGCCGCCCTGGTCTTGATCCATCACGTCGCGGAACTCGTCGTCTAGCGCTTGAAGCTCGCGCGCGCGTTTGCGCGTGAGGGTGTCGATCCGAACCCTGTGGTCTTCGCGTCGTGCCCAGGAGACGTCGATCTTGCCGACGTCTGCGCGGAGAACCAGGTCGTAGAAGCGATCGTGGACGCGGTTGAAATTGAGATAGGTGATGGCACCGACGACCTCTTCGGCCTCACCCTCGAGCGAGCCGAGCGCAGCGCGATACCGCCGGAGGTTTGTGGTTTCTTTGTCGACGGTCGCCAACATCTGGGAGACGCGTCGCTTCACGACCGCCGCCAGCTCTGTGTCACGCTGATCGAGCCGGCGCTCGAGAGCGGTCACGCGCGAGAACGCGGCGTCGAATTGCGACCCGCCCGAGCCCGCAAGCTGGCGCTCGCGCTCGACCAAGTCGATGAACCGGTCACGTTCGAGGTCATCGGCCTCGTACCGCTTGTCGCCGACGCCCACATGGAGACGGCCAACTTCGAGACGGCGCCGAATCCACGTGAGCTGCTCTTCGTACTCCTGAATTTCGCCTTCGTGTTCCGCGAGCTGTTCGGCCAGCGCCTGCCGGTTGGCCTTCTGCGGGTCGATCGCGGGCAGGCCCGCCCGCGAAGCCACGATGCGCGCTTCGAGACCCAGGATTTCGATCCGGAGTGCTTGCAGGTCTCGTTCGGCCGCCCTGAACTCACTCAGCCGTTCCATGTCGCGGTCGACGAAGTCCTCGGTGTCGACCGGCATCTTCATTACGTCGGCCTGGACCTCGCGACGCCGCGAGCGAACCCGCGCCGCTTCACCCTGGCGATTGCCCCGAACCAGGCTCTCGGCCTCGACGAGGCTGCCTCGGGCGCGCGCAGCCCGGTTTCGGAGGCCGGTCGTCCTTTCGCGTTGACGGCGGAGGTCGGCAAAAACGCTGATGCGATTCGGCGCGCGCAGGGCGGCGGTGATCCGATCGGCGAGCTCGTTGGTCTCTTGGACGAGCTGCTTTGCCTCGCTGAGGTCCGCCAGCACGTCGAGCGCGCGATCGTAGTCGCCCTCGAGCTCGATCCAGCGCCTGGCCGACTCGGGGAGGAAATCATCAATGTCGAAATCGTCTAGGTTTTCTCGGACAACCCCTCGGAAATACGCTTGAAGATTGGGGTGCTCGCTTCGCCTGGCCGAGAGCTCGTCGCGGATGGGACCGAAGGTTGCGCGCACCTCGTCGAAGACGACCTCGGCTTCGTCATAGCGGCCGTTTCGCGCCAGGAGGTCACCTCGCAGCACCTTGCCATCCGCATTGAGCGGGCTGTCCGGCGCGGCGACGGAGAGCACCTCGAGAGCGCGCTCAGCCTGGATGGCATCGCCCATCCGAATATAGGTCCACGCGAGCTCGAATAGGGCTTCGTCGAACTGAGCCGAGGTCTGCTCGACGGCTCGATACGCCTCGACCGCCTGCTCCAACTGCTCGGTTTCGTAGTACACACGCCCGAGCGCAAGATAGGTCAGCTCGAGGACCCCCCGCTCCTGCTCGTTGGCAGCCTCGTGCCCTAGGATACCGCGAAACGCTGCAATGGCGTCGAGGTACTCGCCGCGAAGCGTGTGAATCGTGCCGACGAAATACCTGGCACGCAGGGAGAACTCGGTGCCGCTCGGAATGGCGAGAAAGCCCTTGCGTGCCTGCTCGAGGCGGCCCTGATCGACTCCACGAATCGCAGCGTTGGCCGCAGCGTTGTACACGTCATCGACGGGCACGGCGCGGTTGTACAAATACTTGGCGCGGAAGTATGCGGTCGTGATCGACAGCGTGGAGGATGGGATGGCATCGAGACGCGAAAAGTAGGTGTCCACGTCGCGGAAATCGCGCGTGTGGATAGCGATTTGAATGAGACGGCTGAGGGAGCGCTGCAGGTAAGGCGAAAACGCGGGCTCAACGCTACGATCGATCACCTGGGCGTAGCGACGCCGTGCGCCCAGATAGTCGTCGGCAAAGAATAGCGACTCCCCGAGAAGAAAAAGTGCTTCGGGGTACGCGCGATGCGTTGGGTAGTGCTCGACGATATCGGTGAGGAGAATGGCTGCGCGGAGGTAGTCTTCGAGCCGCAGGTAGAGCTCTCCGTCAGTGAGGCGCTCCTCGACGAAGGTCGCGCTCTTGAGGTCCAGGGGCCGGACGGGATCGGCCACCAAGCGCTGCGCGTCCGCTTCGAGGTCGGACAGATCGCGGTTCGCCGCGGCTAGATCTTGCGCGATGGCTTGCGAAGCGAGGGACGCAACGAGGCTAGCGGCCAGGAAGAACCCTAGCCAAATCCTTTGCGCTCGCCCCCTGCCTAGTGTCGGTGAGGGCGGCGATACGCTCGCGCCGCCAGGTCGCATTAGCGATCGCCCTCACCCATTTCGTCGGGTCGAACAGGACGCTCGACCCGTTCGATGTATCGGACCGCCGGCCGCTCTTCGAGCGGAGTCGCCGGACCACCCTTTTCGTAGCCCACGACGTGGACCGTCGATACGCGGCCTTCCGGCACAGTGAAGGTGTACGTCGAGCGAACCTTGAAGCGATAGCCTTTTAGGTACGCAAAGACACCGTAGCCGTGTCCGCGATACTCGAGGTTGACGGTGAGCGTGTGCTCGCCGGGAACGATGCTTCCATTGTAGACCTCGAACTCTTTCTGATCGCCTAGCGTGCCCTCTTCGTCCGCCTTGGTGAAGATCGGCGCGCCATCGAGGGCGTACACCACCCTGACCAGCTTGTAGGACTGCGACATGCGGTTCTCGTGGACGATGGCTGCCTGGCCTCCGCCCACGACTCCTTCGAGCACGGTTTCAGCGAGCAGGGAAAGCCGAGCCTTCGAGCGAAAGATCTGCTCCTTCAGCTCGTTGATCCGTTGCTCCAAATCCCGAAGGCGTACCGCATATGTGCCGGCGTCGATGGGCTTGCTCGGCGCGCTGGGCACGGCCGCTTCTGGCGGAGCCGACGCCTCGGTGCCCGTTTCGGGCGGTGTGGCGCCACCGGACTGCGCCGCTGCAATAGAGCCCCCCACCCAAATGGACGCTGCCCAAATGCACGCCGTAACAACGGAGAGCGCAACTATCCTGCGCATCGCATTTCCCCTCTAAGTGACCACCATCTGACGCGAAATTGCCCCCACGGCGGTCCCCGAGCTTATACCGCAGCGCGAGCGGCTGGGTCAATGAAGGTCAGGGGCATTTCTGACTCCCGCAGATCGTCGAGAAGTCGTGCATTGTCGTTCACTTGCATCGAGGCGATCGCCCGGCCGGAGCGTCGTCAGCGAAGCAGCCGGCCGAGCAGCGCTCGCCACCTCGGCGTCCGGGCTGCTGCGTCCCGATCCGCTGATTTTCGCGCGGCGTCGAGGGCTTCGACCAGGCTCGGCGCGATCTGCATCGCGTCCAGGGGAATACGAGCATCGGTGGCGGCGGCCCTCCAGCGTTGGTCGACTCCCGTGAAGACGCACTGGCCGCCGAGCATCTTGGCGATCTCATCGGCGGCAAACATCGCAGTGGCTCTGTCCCGGTTCGGCTCGGCTAGCTGTGTGAGATCGACGATCGCCAGCTCGACGTCTGCTTCGAGCATTGCCCGACCGAGCGCATCGACGCAGTCGCTCAGGACGGCAGGCTCGTGTGCTCCCGAGATCACCAGTGCGAAGATCGAGCCATCGATGCGCAGAGGTTTGAGGCAGCTGGCCGCACACTCCATCGCGACTTGAGAGACTCGCTCTTCTCGCCCGAGCACGAATCCCTCGATCGCGGCAGCGACAGCATGCTGCGCAAATCGCTCCACGCCGGGCTCGTTCGATGCGTCCACCGACTGCAAGGCCAGGCGCGTCACTTGAATCGCGGTGGTTGGTGTGAGGTCGAGCAGCGCAAGGCGACGGCCGACGAGGGTGAGCACGGTGAAGCACTCCCGAAATTCGAAGGACTCGAAAGCGCCAGACGCTCGCTTCTCGGCGGGCAGCTCGCTCAAGAGCGGCAGCAGCGGCATCACCTCGACAAGAAGGTCTTGCAGCAGAAGCCCCCCGGTGGCTGGCTTGGCCGCTTCGAGCGCGGCTCGGAAGCGCTTGGTGACGGACTTCGTATCACTCTTTGGGTCGGCCATCGTCTAGCGTGATATAAACCGTGGCTACATGGTTGCCACCATCCTCGTCGTCGACGATGAAAAGAACATCCGACGCACGCTTCGGATGGTGCTCGAAGGCTCCGGGTTCAACACGCTCGAGGCGTCGTCGGCCGAGCAGTGCCTGGAAACCGTCCAAACTGGCGAAGTCGATCTGGTCATCCTCGACGTTCGGCTTCCCGAGATGAGCGGCATCGAGGCGCTTCAGAAGATCCGCAGCGAACCGGAAACGCGAAAGCTGCCGGTGCTGATGGTGTCGGGTCATGCTTCGCTCGCCGAGGCGGTGCAGGCCGTTCAGCTCGGGGCAACGGACTTCTTCGAGAAGCCCCTCGACCGCGACCGTGTGTTGGTCACGGTGCGCAACGCGCTGAAAACCTGGCAGTTGCAACGTGAGGTCGAGCAGCTCAGGGCCGACGTCGAGCACCGCTACGAGATGATCGGCGAGAGCGATTCCATACGCGCGCTCTTCGCGCAGCTCGAGAAGGTGGCGCCGACGAACGGCCGCGTGCTGATCTCTGGAGAAAGCGGCACGGGCAAGGAGCTGATCGCCCGCGCCATCCATCGGCTCAGTCCGCGCGCGGACAAGCCGTTCGTCAAAGTCAATTGTGCGGCGATTCCGGCAGAGCTCATCGAAAGCGAGCTGTTCGGCTACGAGCGTGGGGCGTTCACCGGTGCGCAAGGCCGAAAAAAGGGCATGTTCGAGCTCGCGAACGGCGGCACCCTTTTTCTCGACGAGATTGGCGACATGAGCGCCAGCGCGCAGGCCAAGGTGCTGCGGGCGCTCCAGAGCGGGGAGATCTCGCGCGTCGGTGGCGAAAAATCGATTGCAGTCGACGTGCGCGTTTTGGCCGCAACAAACAAAGACCTCGAGCTTGAGGTCCGCGACGGCCGCTTTCGGGAAGACCTCTTCTTTCGTCTCAACGTCGTTCCGATCGTGAGCCCACCCCTCCGGGACCGGAAGACCGACATTCCTCTTTTGGCGAAAGGGTTTCTGAGCGAATTCTCGATCGGAAATGGGCTTCGAGAGAAGCCGATCGACGAGGGTGTGCTCAAGGCCTTGAGGGAGCGTTCATGGCCTGGGAACGTTCGCGAGCTTCGCAACGTGGTAGAGCGGATGGCGATTCTGAGCGGTGACCGGATTACGCTCGACGATCTGCCGGAGGAAGGGGTCCTGAGCGATGCCCGGCGCGCGTCGTCCCCTCCGTCGGACATGCCTTCTACCCTGGACGAAAGCGGCGAACGGCTGACTTTGAGGGAGTATCGAAGCCGCGCGGAAAAGGACTACATCCTTCAAACACTCGATCAGGTGGGCTGGAACATCTCGCGGGCGGCGACAATTCTGGGGGTCGAGCGCACCAACCTTCACAAGAAAATGCGCAGCTATGGTATCCGTCGTGAAGAGGAATGATCCGACGGACGATTAGGCTTGTTTGGACGGGCGCTGTTCTGGCGTTTCTGGCCTACGTGCTCTTCTTCGTCAGGCTCGGGGAGCGGACGCCGTTTCAGCACCTCATGCGAGTGGCCGGCACCGAAGAAGCCCAGGAGCTCGGTCGCGAGGTAGGTGCTGCGACCGAGCGCATCACGAAAAAGATCGGTGACCAAGTGCACGAGGCCACGAAACCGCCTGAACAAGATGGGGGCACGAGCCAGGTCCCGAAGTCGGTTTCCGACAAGCTCGGGGGCATGGTGGGTGACGCCCAGGGACGCGCAGAGCGGCTCGAAGCCTCTCGCGAACGAGATTCCCAGTAGCGACTCAGGGCCAATCAAGCTGCAGGCGTTTCATCTTGCGCCAGAGCGTGGTCGGGCTGAGCCCTAGGAGCGCGGCTGCGCGTTCTTTGTTGCCGTCAACGTGCCGAAGCGCGCGAACGATTGCATCACGCTCGACTTCTTGCACGATATCGGCGAGCGATTGGCGCGCTGGATTCGGAGTTCGGCCTTTTCCGTTGCCGCTCGCGTTGGGCAGGATGTCCGACAGATGGACCTGGCCGTCTTGTGCGAGCGCGACGCCCTGCTCGATCAGGTTTTCGAGCTCGCGAATGTTTCCGGGGAAGTCGTAGCCGAGCAGATGGTCCATGACGCCTGGGCCGAGTGTGGCCTGTCGGCCCATCTTCTTTCCGTACTTCTCGAGGAAGGTTTCGACGATCGGCGGAATGTCTTCTTTGCGCTCTCGGAGTGGAGGGAGCTCGAAGCGGGCGACGTTGAGGCGGTAGTAGAGGTCCTCTCGGAAGCGCTTCTCTTCAATTTGGCGTCTAAGGTCTTGGTTGGTTGCCGCGATGATGCGCGCATCGACGTTGATCGAGTTGTTGTCCCCGAGTCGCCGAATCTCTCCTTCTTGAATCGCTCGAAGCAACTTGGCCTGAAGCGAAGGTGGCGTTTCGGCGATTTCATCGAAGAAAAAGGTCCCGCCGTTGGCTTCTTCGAATAGACCTTTGCGTGTCTGCACTGCGCCGGTGAATGCACCGCGGACGTGTCCGAAGAGCTCGCTCTCGAGAAGAGTTTCGGTCAGAGCCGCGCAGTTGATCGACACGAACGGCCGCTCGGCGCGCAACGAGTTGGCATGAATGGCGCGCGCGACGAGCTCCTTGCCCGTGCCGCTCTCGCCGGTGATGAGCACGGTGGCGTCCGTCGGCGCGATCCGAACGATGCGACCCAGAATGTCACGGATCTCTGCGGACTGGCCGATGATGTTGCCGAAATTGTACCGCTCGCGGAAGTCCGAAGCGACGGCCCGTTCGGCGGCCGCAAGCGTGCGGGTCCGCGCGGCCCGCGCGACCTTGGTGAGAAGCTCTTCGACCACGAAGGGTTTTTGAACGAAGTCGTGTGCTCCAAATCGCATCGCTTCGACTGCGTCTTCGATCGTACCGAAGGCGGTCATGACGATGACGTGCGTGAGGGGAGAGGCCTCTCGCGTACTTCGCAGAACTTCCAGGCCGCCCACCTCTCCCATTCGGAGGTCGGTGATGACCAGGTCGTAGTCGTTGTCGACGACCATGGTGCAGGCCGCCTCGCCCGTCGGGGCCTGGTCGACGTCGTAGTCCTCCGCCTGCAGCATCTCGGAAAGCATGCTGCGCGCGTTATCCTGGTCATCGACGATGAGAATCCTGGCCATCCCCCAACCGGTTCCGTCAGCTCAGACCTTACCGCAAATCGCGCGGTTGCGCTTGGAGGTCAGTCGAGGACGTCGTGGATGGCCGCGAGCACCTCATCGCGGAATTCAGCCGGGAAGATCAGACGCGGGTGCTCGATGCGCTTGTTGCGGAGCTGCCCGAGGATGAACGAGGCGTCACCGAGGCGCTGAAGCGGCTGATGGCGGAGCGCCACCCACATCCCATCGGTGCTGCCGTCGGTCGGCTCCTGGTAAGGAACGTCATCGGCAATATCGAGCCAGACGGTGAGGTCCGGACGGAGCCCCTTGGCCGACACAATTTGTCCTGCGCGCGCCTTCGCCTCCGGCCATTGGTCGGGGCGGCTCTCGGGCAGCGGAACCGTTTTCGGCAGCTCGCGCGAGCGAAGCCGTTTGCTGAGCTCGGCGAGGGTCGGATCGGCGCCGTGCTCCCATGCGCTCAGGCAGGTCAGCAATTCGGCGTCGTCCATCCGAAGGTACTCCTGAAGAGACAGTGATTCGCCGAGCGCTGCAGCGTGAAACGCGGGCAGCAGCGGGTCGGGAGGTGAGCCGCTGAAGATCAGCTCGCGCACCCGCATGAAGATCGCGCGCACCAAGGCCTCCGCTGCGCGCGTTGCCTTGTGATGATAAACCTGCTGGTACATGAAGTGCCGCCCGAGGAAGAAGCTCTCTGCCGGCGGCAGACCCTTGCGGCCCTGAATGGCGAGGACCCAGCGTCCGTCGACGCATGCAAAGGTCAACGCCTGGAGCAACCAGTCGAGGTCGTAGAGCCCGTAGCGCACGCCGGTCATGTGACTGTCGCGCAGGAGGTAGTCGGCGCGGTCGACGTCCAGCGTCCCACTCACGCTCTGGCTGAGGTAGCTGAGCCGGTAGTCGCCGCTCAACAGGCCGGCAACCCGTTGGGACATGCCTGCCGAGATCGACTCCAAGGTCTGGTGCACTTCGGTCGACGCGTCGAGCAGGATTTCCTGCGTCCAAAGCTCGTGATGCTTCGCATGGGGAAGCACCTCTTCGAAGAGATGTGAAAACGGCCCGTGGCCCAGGTCGTGCAAAAGCGCAGCGGCAAGGGCTTCGGCCCTCGCCTCGTCGTCGAGCTGTTGGTCCGGGGGAAGCTCGTCCCTGCACGCGTCGATTCGGTGAAGGAGCGCCTGCATGACGTGAGCCGTGCCGACGGCGTGTGAAAAGCGTGTGTGCTCTGCGCCGGGGAACACCAGCGAGGCGAGCCCGAGCTGCCGGACGCGGCGAAGTCGCTGCACCTCGCGCGTGTCGAGCAGAGAACGAATGACCCGCTCCGCCATGCCTTCGAACGCGATTAAACCATGGACCGGGTCCCTGAGGATCACGCTGCACGGTACCACTGCGCGTTCAGAACGCCAGCGTCCCGAAGCGACCGTCTCGGGGCACATCGAAGCGCGAACCGCGGCGAACCACCGCGACGATGTCGGGTTGCCAGAGCGGCAAGACGGGGACGTCGCGGGAGAGGATGCGTTGAACCCGCTCGTACGCTGCGCGGCGCTCGGCCCGATCGATCGTCGTTCGGCCGAGCTCGAAGAGGCCGTCGAGCTCCGCGTTTCGGTAGTACCAACGGTTAGCCCCCTCGCTTTGTGGGCCGGGGATTCGCGATGAGTCGAAGAACCAGCTGAGCACGTGGGGCTCGATCACCTCGGGTACCTGAAGCAGCGTCATCTCGAAGCGGCCTCGGTTCAGGTCGGAGATCAGCGTCGCGGCTTCGGAAGGACGCACGTCGACTTCGACCCCGACCTCCTGCAACATCGCGGCAATCGCGCGTGCCACCGACTGGCGAAAGCGCTCCGAAGTCGTTCGAAGCACGAGTCGCATTCGTGGTGCGGGGCCGGACGGATCGGGAAACCCCGCTTCGTCCAAGAGCGTGGCAGCGAGAACGGGATCGAAGGGGCGCGGCGGCTCGTTGACAAGCTCCGCCCAGTG
>Ga0265303_10003130_pt1 | contig 10334 bp, 8 predicted proteins | sample Helome_2_FD_192494 | JGI IMG/M metagenome (GOLD analysis project Ga0265303, IMG submission 192494) | Marine sediment microbial communities from subtidal zone of North Sea - Hel_20160317 (Illumina Assembly) | ecosystem: Environmental > Aquatic > Marine > Subtidal zone > Sediment ... | reverse complement strand
GTTCACACTAAAAATGGCGATATCACCTGCGAAAAAGTGATTAACGCGACCGGTTATCGGGTGAACGAGGTTGGCAACATGCTCGGCGTGACCCATCCGGTTACCTCGATGGAGCATATGTATTTCCTGACCGATACCATGCCGGAGCTCGAGGCGCTCGACTTTCGGGTGCCCATCATCCGTGATCCCGGGGATGATTTCTACAGCCGCCAGGAAAAACTGGGCTTGCTGGTCGGAGTCTACGAACAAGACTGTTATACCTTTGGCATGGACGGAATCGATCCGGGTTTCACCCAGGCCCTTTGCCCTTCCGACCTCGATCGCTGTCTCGATAACATGGAACACATATTCGAGCGACTGCCCGCACTGACCGAAGCGGGTATTCACACGGTCATCAACGGCCCGATAACCTACACCATCGACGGGGCACCTCTGATTGGGCCTATTCCAGGCCTGGAAAACGCTTACTGCGCAATCGGCCTGCGTGCCGGTATCGGTGAATCCGGCGGTCACGGCAAGTTGCTGGCCGAAATGATCGTGCATGGCGAATGCGAATGGGATGCCTGGTTTCTCGATCCTCGCCGTTTCACCCAGTACGCCAACACCGAGCATACCTGCCTTAAGGCAATCGAGGATTACCAGAACGAGTTTCACTATCACATGCCGCACGAGCACCGTCCCGCAGCACGTCTGGCGCGCACCACGCCGCTGTACCCGGTGCTCGATCAATTGAACTGTGCCTGGGGTGTCGTCAACGGCTGGGAACGCGCCCTGTTTTTCAAACCGGATGCCGATTTCGTTGATGAGCACAGTTACCGGTTTACCCCGACCAGGGCCGTGGTCGCAACAGAAGTTAAACATTTGCAGCAGCATGTCAGCATCATGGAAGTGTCCGGATTCAACCGCTATGAAATCAGTGGTGACGGTGTCGAAGCATTTCTCGAGCAGATGATTTGTGGCCGCCTACCAACCGAGATCGGCAAGCTCGGACTGTGTTACCTGCTCACTGAAAAGGGCAATATCTTAAGCGAGGCCACGCTTGTAAAGCTCGACGAGAATCGCTACTGGTGGGGATCGGCCGCGGCCGCCGAGTGGCACGATCGGGACTGGCTGAATCGATTCAAACCGGGTTCGGTCATGCTTACAGAAATGGCGAACAGCCATACCATCCTGGTCGTGGCGGGACCGAAATCCCGTGCCCTGTTACAGTCGGTATCGCCACGTTGTGATTGGTCCAAGGAGACTTTTCCGTGGTTACGCAGCCGCCAGATGTTTATCAGTCATGCTGAAGTGATCGCGATGAGCGTTAGTTTTTCAGGCGAACTTGCCTATGAATTGCACGTGCCGAATGAACAGCTTTACCTGGTCTGGCAAGTGTTGAACGAAGCCGGCAAAGCTTTCGATCTCGGTTATTTCGGGCTTTACGCGACCGAGTCGATGCGCCTCGAAAAAGGCTACCTGCACTGGAAGGCAGACCTGATTTATGAGCACAATCCACTCGAGGCGCACCTCGATCGTTTCGTCAAACTGGACAAGGCCAGTTTTATCGGCAAGCAGGCCCTGCTCGAGCAAATCGAACGTGGCCCGCGCAAGCTGCTGGTATCGATGACAGTCGATTGCGATATTGCCAGCGCCCATGGTGGTGATCCGGTCTTTGCAGACGCGCAGCAAGTGGGTTCGGTTACCTCGGCGGGTTATGGTCATCGGGTCGCAAAGAATATAGCCTATGCCTACGTCAATCCTGACCAGGCCGAAATCGGTACCAGGCTCAGTATCGGCATCCTGGGCGAGAAATACGATGCAATAGTGGTGGAACCGATTCTCTATGATCCCGAAAATCAGTTGGTACGCACATGAGTGATTCTGCCAGACCCAGGCGGCGCAGAGGTGGTAGCCGTGAGGCGATGCTCGCAAAACGTAGCAAGCCGCCGACGATCAATCCAGCACCCGCCGGCCCAACCGGTGGGCAGTATCGACCGTTAACCGATTCCCAGGTCGAGCAAATTTACGCAACCTCGATTCGAATGCTAGCCGAGCTTGGCATGGGTGATTCACCACGGGCACTGACCGACCAGGCGCTCAAGAGCGGCGCGACCATAAACGATCTTGGGCGCCTGTGCTTTTCGCAGGATATGGTCGAGGATATTATCGACGGCGCCTGCAAATCCTTTATATTTCATGGCCGTGACGAAAAATACACTTTCGAGGTCGGTGGCGATCGTGTCTATTTCGGCACCGGCGGCGCCGCGGTGCAAACCCTGGATCTCGATTCCCACGTTTATCGCCCCTCGACATTGGAAGATTTATTCAGCTTCACACGTCTCGTCGATACCCTGCCGAACATATCCTGGTTTACACGCTGCTGTGTTGCCACCGATGTACCCGATATCCTCGAGCTCGATGTCAATACCGCCTATTGCCTGATGCGCGGCACGCAAAAACCGGTGGGCACCAACTTCACCATTGGCGAGCATGTTGACCCGATCGTCGACATGTTTGACTGGGTAGCAGGAGGTGAGGGAAAGTTTGCCGAGAAACCATTTTGTAAAGTACACATAAGTCCGATAATTTCGCCGATGCGCTACGGTGAGGACGCCTTTGATGTCGCCCTGGCCAGTATTCGGCGCGGTATGCCGATTAATGCCATTGTTGCCGCCATGTCGGGGGCGACTTCACCCGCGACCATCGACGGTATGCTCGCAGCGTCATTTGCCGAAACCCTGGCAGCGCTGGTCATGGTCAATATTTTTGCGCCTGGTTACCCGATGATATTTTCCAACTGGCCTTTTGTCATCGACTTGCGCACCGGTGCATTCTGCGGCGGCGGCGGAGAAATTTCGATTCTGAACGCGGGCGCCGCCCAGCTGGCAAATCATATCGGCGTTCCCTCCGGTGTCGCCTCGAGCATGTCTGATGCAAAAGCGGTGGATGCGCAAATGGGAATGGAAAAAGCGTTGTCGTCACTCGCCTGTGGGTTGTCCGGCGCTAACATGGTTTACGAATCTTCGGGCATGATGGCAAGCCTGCTCGGCGTTTCTTTCGAGGCCTTTCTGCTCGACAACGAAATGTTGTCGCACGTCTACCGCATGATTCGCGGAGTTGAAGTGACCGATGAAACCCTGGCCTTCGAGGCGATGAAAAACGTGATAACCGGGGAGGGTCATTTCATCGGTGAAACCCAGACCATGGAAGCGATGGAGCGCGATTACTTTTATCCGAAACTGGGAGATCGCCTCGAACCGACGACCTGGGCCGAGAGCGGTGCGCAGGATGCCGCACAAAGAGCTAACCAGGAAGTTCGCGAGATCTTATCCCGGCATCAACCGAATTACATCGATCCAGCGGTCGATACGAAAATCCGAAGTAAATTTAATATCCTGTTACCCTGACACCGAGCCTGGTCGCGAGATCCTGGCTTGTGCCGGGATGACGCACTTCGGGCGTCACTTTTTCAACTGGACTAACGGCGGGAACAATTCGAACTCGCGCAGGCTTTCAGCAAGAATCGCGGTAAAACTGTTTTTTAGTCGAGGCTCGGAAAATACATTCCCTATATCCATGACATCAAAATAACGATGCGCCTCGTAATTTGGATTCCATAGAATTAGCGGGCACTCCTGTTTGGAATAAATTGCAGTGCCCATACCTTTGTGGATCGAGCGAACTTCGATTTCACCGGATTCGTCATTTTCATTCAGGTAAAGGCAGGAATTGACCTCGACTTCAAAAATCTTTTCGAGAGCGGAGCGCGGGTGAATTTCGCCAATGACATGAACCATGCGGGTAACGTCGGCATCCGGATCAACCAGGTTGAAAGGGCCTTGAACATCATCACGGATAAACCCGTAACCATCATCCTGATAAAAAATTTTACCAATAACCAGCATACTCTCGATAATGTTGGCCGCATAGTATTTTGAAATGTCGTGAAATATGTCTTCCATTCGGGTCCCGGTTCTTGCAGGTCCTTAAGTGCCTGTTGCTGGTGGATGAAGATAATACTTTGGAGTATAGAAGAACATCATGCTTTAACAGCCAAATAATGGCACATGCCGCAAGATCATTGGTTATTGCGCGAATCCATGACAGTTGCTAGATTCTGATTATTACCCGAATGAAGATAACCATGCCAGGGGAAAAACCTAAAATCAGTTTATCGCGCGCCGAAGGGGCGCATTTTGAACCGATGCGCGGATACCGTGACTGGCTCAAGATTCGCGACCTGGGCTTCTGCGATGCAACCCAAGGTGCAATCGATGTCTAAATTTTTTAAGTCCCATGTTGTCGAAGCCGACCCCCTGATCGGTGAGGCACTGACAAATGAACTGCAGCGCCAACAGACAATGATCGAATTGATTGCATCGGAGAACATCGTCAGTCGAGCGGTACTCGATGCACTGGGGCACCCGATGACCAATAAAACGCTCGAGGGTTACCCGGGTAATCGCTTTCATGGTGGTGGTGAATTTGTCGATGTGGTTGAGCAGGCAGCGATCGATCGCGCCCGCGAATTGTTTGCCTGCGACTACGTCAACGTGCAGCCGCATTCAGGTACCCAGGCAAACCAGGCGGTATTTTTTGCGACCGTAAAACCAGGTGACAAGATATTGAGTTTAAACCTGGCAGATGGCGGCCATCTTAGCCATGGTGCTAACCCGAATTTATCGGGCCGTTGGTTCGCCGCCCATCACTATGGAGTCGACAGGGAAACCGGGCTTATTGACTACGAAGCAGTCACCCGCATGGCCGGGGAGATTCGACCAGCACTGTTGATTGCCGGTGGTTCAGCATATCCGCGATGTATCGATTTTGAACGATTGCGCCATATCGCCGACTCGGTCGAAGCCCTTTACCTGGTTGATATGGCACATTTTGCCGGCCTGGTGGCCGCTGGCGTTCATCCCTCTCCGCTGCCCCATGCCGATATCGTAACCTGTACCACCACCAAAACCATGCGCGGTCCGCGTGGCGGCCTGATTCTGGCGCGTGATGCGAGCTGGGCAAAGCAACTCCAGTCCGCCGTTTTCCCAGGCGTACAGGGCAGCCTGCACAGCCAGGTCATCGCCGCCAAGGCGGTGTGCCTTGGTGAAGCCCTCACCAATGGTTTCAAACACTATGGGAAACAAGTCGTTGAAAATGCGCGCATGCTGGGTCAATCGTTGTCGGAGCATGGCATAAAACTGGTTAGTGGCGGCACCGACACCCATATGGTACTGCTCGATTTTTCTGCACGTGGCCTGAAAGGCCAGCAGGTTCAGGACGGCCTCGCCCAGGTTAACCTCACCTCCAACAAGAACCCGATTCCATTCGATTCGACAAAGCCTTCCGAATGGGCGGGACTGCGTCTCGGGGTTGCCGCCGCGACCACGCGCGGCCTGCAGGTCGAAGATTTCAAATTGCTTGGTGAGATAATTGCGCGAACCATCGAGCGCTGCGAGCAGAATTCAGATAACCAGGCACGGGAGGACCGGGACAAGGTCCTGGCGTTATGTGAACGTTTCCCGATCTACCGCTAAGACCACTTGCCATTCCGGGAAAATTGCGTTTTCAGGAAATCCATCTGATCGGAGAGAATGTTCTTGTTCGCGAGGTAGAAAAACTCGTAGCGATTTGGTACGAATGGAACCGCGAGCAGCTGCATGCTGGCTTCTTCTGGAGTCTGATTGGCTTTTCGATGATTACAACGCTTGCACGCGGTAACAACATTGGTCCAGTTGTCGGTACCACTGCGTGACACGGGCAGAATATGATCGCGCGAAAGATTATGCGCGGGAAACTCGCCACCACAGTACATGCACAGGAATTGATCGCGGCGGAACAGGTAACTATTGACCAGCGGTGGGACAAAGTCGTTAAGCTTGATGCTGCCGTCACTCGCCAGAATACTCGGTAACGATAGCACCGATTGCCGGCCCAGGCGGTTGATCCCGCCCCTGATTTCAAACGCGTTTTCCCCCAACGCCCAGACGACCTGATCCTTTACCACCAACGTTGCGGCTTCTTCGCGCGAAATCCAGTCAATCGGCATCCCGGCTTTGTTCAACCTCAGGATTTTTGCATTCCTCATCGCTTTATTATGCCTTACATATTCGTCAGGTAAACCCCTGATTTCATAACCAAAATCCGAGATTCCTGCTATTTTCACGGAGGTTAGCACAGATCCGCAAATTCAACTTCAGATACAAGTATAGAAAACGCTTTCGCAATGACCACAAATTTGCTTAGATTGCTGCGTTATTGTTACAGCTTAATGACTCCGGGGGCCACTTAAGTCATGAAGTCTTTCCCGTTCGCACTCTATGACGCGTTTTCTGCCACTGCCTTCGGCGGCAGCCAGGCAGCCGTGCTCGTCGACGCGAAAACAATCAACACTGCCGAACGTCAGCAGATCGCGCGCGAGATTGGTATGCCGGCAACGGCCTTTGTCGACAGTCATGCCGAGGACTGGTTCGAGGTTCAGTTCATGTCGACCGTGATGGAATTGCCAATGTGCGGACACGGCACCATCTGCCTGCTGACGCATATGCTCGAATCAAAACGCATTAGTCTGGATAAGCAGTCGACGCGACGGGTAGAGTTACGTTTACCCAAATCGAATGCGAATGTAGATTTGAGTTTACGCGACGATGGTCGTTACCAGGTGATGCTGGACATCACGCCGCCACGCTTCGAACCGCCACCACCCCATACCGGGAGCTTGCTAAAAGTGCTGGGGCTAGGAGCTGATGCTCTCGAGCCTGATTTACCGACCGAAACCGCTCGCGGTGATTTCGTTCACCTGGTGGTACCCCTCACCGGGCTGGATGCAATGCAATCGATTCAGCCCGACTTCAACGGCATGATCGAATTCTGCCATGCCTATGGTATCGAAACGGTCGCGGTATTCTGTACCGAGGTGGAAAATTCACATAACAGGATTCACGTACGTGATTTTTGCCCAGCGGTCGGGGTTAGTGAATCCGCTGCCGCTGGCACTACCAATGCCGCATTGACCAGTTACCTGGTGCGTCACGAGCTGGTGCCAACAGAGTCAGACGTCATCACGGTAAATGCCGAACAGGGGCTCGAACTTGGGCGACCGAGTTCGATACAATCCCGTGTTACCCTGACCAACCAGAAAATTGCCAGGCTACAGGTGGGCGGTGTTGCAACCCGCGTCCTGGATGGTCATGTTTATCTATAGGTAAAATCATGCAACCCAATCTTGAAAAACTGTTCCAGGACGCGTTGGTTTGGGATGCGCACGCCGGCGTATTTCCAGGCCCGGAGGTTGACCTGAACCTGTTGCAGGAATGGCTCGACTGCGGAGTTAATTACCTCAGCATCAATGTCGGTTTTGACGTCATGGACTGGCAGGAAACCCTGGCTACGCTCGCCGCCTATCGCCACTGGGTGCAAGCGAACACCGATCGTTTCGTGCTGGTCGACGACGCCGCTGATATTGAACGGGCGCGCAAAGAAAACAAATTTGCGCTGAGTTTCGATATCGAAGGCATGAACGCGCTCAACGAAAACATCAACATGGTGGGCGTCTATCACGCTCTCGGTGTGCGACAAATGCTGTTCGCCTACAACCTTAACAATGCCGCGGCCGGAGGCTGTCACGACCGCGACACTGGCCTGACTGAGTTTGGTAAGCAGGTGGTTCGTGAAATGAATCGCGTCGGCATGATTGTCGACTGCTCACACGCGGCCTACTCCACGACCATGGACATCATGCACGAATCCAGCAAACCGGTCGTATTTTCACATTCCAATCCGGCCGCCATCTGGGAACATCAGCGCAACATTACTGACGAGCAGGCCAAGGCCTGTGCTGCCACCGGAGGTGTCATCGGTATCAATGGCATGGGAATTTTTCTCGGTGACAACGACATCAGCAATGCAACCCTGATGCGCCATATCGAATATCTCGCCGACCTGGTCGGCTGTGAACATATCGGCTTCGGTTTCGATTATTCACCGAAGGTGGATGTCGATATCGGGGTAATATTACGTAGTCGACCCGACTACTGGCCAGCAGGCCAGCAGTACGATACCCCGGCAATAAAACATGCCGGCCCACAACAGCTGCAGGAACTGGTGGAAAATCTATCTAGCACCGGGCTTGGCGAAGATGATATTCGCGGTATTCTCGGCGAAAACTTTCGACGCGTCGCTGCAAACGCCTGGCAGGGTTACTCAGGCTGATTCAAGTTCCGTCATTACCAGGCGGTGGCTTTAAATAAAGCCTTAGCTCTGCTATCTCCTGCCGCAGAGATGCCATCTCCTGGTGCAGGTCCGCCTCGATGTGATCCCGGGCCTCGTGCATCGCGTCCAGGGCCTGCTGCGACTCCTCTTCACTAAAGCTGTGCATGGCATTGACGATGATGGCGATGAAGAGATTCAACATAGTAAAAGTGGCGATCAGGATAAAGCAGACGAAAAACACCCAGGCAGCCGGGTGTACTTCCATCACCGGGCGCACTATTCCCATCGACCAGCTCTCCAGCGTCATGATCTGGAACAACGTAAACAACGACTCTCCAATGCTGCCAAACCATTGTGGAAAATTGGTGCCAAACAGTTTCGTCGCGATTACCGCGAACACGTAGTATATCAACAACAACACCAGCGCGATTGAACCCAGACCCGGAATGGATTTTAACAATGCTCCCACCACGCGCCGCATTGAAGGCACCAGTGTCATCAGGCGCAGTACGCGCAGCACTCGCAGTGCCCGCAGTACGGCAAAGGGCCCACTCGCAGGTACGAGTGCAATTCCAACCACGATAAAATCAAAGATGCTCCAGGCATCGCGAAAGAATCCAAGCCGGTGAGCAAAGATTCGCAGCAGGATTTCGATTACGAATACGCTCAGGATCAAGTGGTCAAGGGTAAGCAGAAGCGTACCGTAGCTTTGCATTGCAGACGGCACGGTTTCAAGACCTAGGATGATCGCATTGATCACAATCAGGACCATGATGCCATTTTGCACCCTGGGTCCTTCCACCCAGTTACGTATAGCAACGCGTAACCCTGATTGCGGTGATTCGATTGATGGTTTCATCTTAAACTCGAAAGAAATATCCGTTGATCTAAGGTGGTAGCCGGACGCAAATTTTCAATGCGCCCGAAAAATAGAGCGCTGCTAACGCGCATCTTGTCCCCGTTTTTCCCATTTTTTGAGGTTACGATAATCACGGTAAGAGCGAGCACGGAGACCCAGCTTGATGGCTAGCCAAAGAAACGGATTGGGGGCATGCTGGCACTGCGGCATCAGGTTGAAATCGTACAGTTTGGGAATTAGCTCACTCCCCTGCTCGACAATCATCACATTCTTGGAGCTTATATCGAGATCATGCACTCCGTTCGCCTCGGCCTTGCGAACAACATGATATCCAGCATCCAGAACTTCTCGAGGTAGATGACCCAGTTTGATGATTAAGTCCTTCAAAGTGGGACCGGATACATACTCCTGGATCATGCAGTGCGTATATTCACTGGACGCCGCGTACACGCGAAAAGGCTGCGCAATGTACTTTTTTATAGGCTTCAGTGAAAACAGGGACTGGTTTCGCTGGTACTCAAACTCGGCAATATCGACCCTGTACTTATGGCGGTACTTTTGCACAGCCTCTTCCCGGTACACCTTGACGATCACGCTGTTACGCTCCATGTTGGCCTTGAACACATGAGCTCGAGCACCCGTACCCAGGTATCCTGTGATTTCAATATCGGCCGGCATCGACAATGACCGCTGCAAAGCAGCGATCTGTTCATCAGAAGGCTTCTTTATTCGAGCTTCAATCGATACCTGTTGCATCTTATTTTTTTTGCCTACTTCGAGAAAGTGGTGGCCAGGCCCTGATTCGAACACAGGACCCTATCACTATGATTATGGCCAGGCAAAATAATTTCGATATTAAACAATGGCTTAATAAGAAATCTAGATCAAATCGGCGTCGGTGATAATTTCAACCAGTGCCGGACCCTTGAACTGCAGGGCTTTATCGATTGTCTCGGCCAGCTTTTCAACCTCGGTGACGCGCGCGCCGTGGCCCCCGCACAGCTTGGCGTAGGCCGCAAAGCTCGGATTGTGCAACTCGGTTTGCCACACCGGCCATTCGCCGGCGCGCTGTTCTTTCGATATCTTGCCCAGCTGCGAATTATTCAACAACACGTGGGTGATATTCATGCCGTACTTGACCGCGGTATTGAAGTCGCCCATGTACTGCCCGAAACCGCCATCCCCGCTGACCGACACGACTTGGCGGCCACGATATTCATCGAGATCCTGTGTCGCCGCCCAGGCGCCCATCGCCGCGGGAAACGAAAAGCCGATCGAACCGAGG
>Ga0265303_10003128_pt1 | contig 10337 bp, 11 predicted proteins | sample Helome_2_FD_192494 | JGI IMG/M metagenome (GOLD analysis project Ga0265303, IMG submission 192494) | Marine sediment microbial communities from subtidal zone of North Sea - Hel_20160317 (Illumina Assembly) | ecosystem: Environmental > Aquatic > Marine > Subtidal zone > Sediment ... | reverse complement strand
CGGGGCAGGGACCGGGACGGAGGCGATGGGGCAATCATGAGGACGGCATATGGACTTTGATTTTGGACTGGGCGAAACGCTCGACATGCTTCGTGACACGGTGCGTCAGTTTGCCGAGCGGGAAATTGCCCCACTGGCGGCGCAGATTGATGCGGACAACGAATTCCCACGTGATCTCTGGCCGCGTCTTGGCGAGCTTGGATTGCTGGGCATTACGGTCGAAGAGGCAGATGGCGGCGTAGAACTCGGCTATCTCGCGCACTGCGTGGTCATGGAAGAAATCAGTCGTGCCAGTGCTGCTGTGGGTCTCTCGTACGGCGCCCACTCCAACCTCTGCGTAAACCAGATCCGACGCTTCGGCAGCGCGGAACAGAAATCCCGCTATCTGCCCGGTTTGATTACCGGGACCTCTCTGGGTGCGCTGGCGATGAGCGAACCCGGCGCCGGATCCGATGTCGTCAGCATGAAGCTCAGAGCCGAAGACCGCGGCGACAGTTTTGTGCTCAATGGCAACAAGATGTGGATCACCAACGGTCCGGGTGCAGACGTGCTGGTGGTATACGCCACTGTTGATCCGGCCCTGGGCAGCAAGGGCATCACGGCGTTTCTGATCGAGCGGGGCACGCCGGGTTTCTCCACCGCGCAGAAGCTGGACAAGCTCGGGATGCGTGGCTCGGATACCTGCGAGCTGGTTTTCGAGGATTGCGAGATTGCGAAAACGCAGGTGCTCGGCAAAGTCGGCCAGGGCGTGAAAATCCTGATGAGCGGCCTCGATTATGAACGGGTCGTGCTGGCCGGTGGACCGCTCGGCATCATGCAGGCCTGTCTGGATGTGGTGTTGCCATATGTGCACGAGCGCAAGCAGTTTGGTCAGCCGATCGGCAGTTTCCAGCTGATGCAGGGGAAAGTGGCGGACATGTACACCACGCTGAACGCCTGCCGGTCATACGTCTATGCGGTAGCCAGAGCCTGTGATGCCGGCCGGACCACGCGATTCGACGCTGCCGGATGCATCCTCTATGCGGCGGAAAAGGCCACCTGGGCTGCGTCGGAAGCCATCCAGGCGCTCGGTGGCAACGGCTACATCAACGAGTATGCGACCGGACGCCTGCTCAGAGATGCCAAGCTTTATGAAATTGGCGCGGGCACCAGCGAAATACGCCGGATGCTGATTGGCCGAGAGCTCTTCGACGCTACTGCGTAACCGGGTATAATGCCGCGCTGCAATTTTTGTCTTTTCATCGCGCGGCGGCGCGATGGGAAATACCCGGAGTGAACAGCCGATGAGCTTTAAGCAAGTGTGGTCTCTTATTGTCCTGGCAACAGTCGGGTCGCTGGCGATACCCGTCCTGGCAGATGCGGTACCCCCGGGCACCGATGACGAGATCCGTGAGCGATTGACCCCGTTCGGTTCTGTATGCCGGGCGGGCGAAGACTGCGGCGCCGCTGTGGCAATCGCGGACAGCGGACCTAAATCGGGAGCCGACGTCTACAATCAGTTCTGCTTTGCGTGCCACGCCACCGGAGCGAGCGGTGCGCCATTGCTGGGCGATACGGAAGCCTGGGCGCCGCGCATAGACAAAGGCATGGAAGCCCTGATGGCCAGCACTTTGAACGGCATTGGCGTCATGCCCGCCAAAGGTACCTGTATGAGCTGCTCAGACGATGAACTGCAGGCGGCCGTCGACTACATGGTAGAGGATCTTCAGTAGACGCCGTTCACTCCCTGTGGCCTGACCAGCTGAACGTTCGGTAGCCGAGGGCTTCCGCCAGATGGTCCGTCATAACCTGATCGACTCCGTCTAGATCCGCGGCGCTGCGCGCTACGCGCAGTACCCTATGCAATCCCCGTGCGGATAGCGTCAACCGCTGTACGGCGCTTTTCAGCAGTGTTTTCCCTGCGGAATCCAGATCGCTGACCTGCTCGAGTTCTGGCGTGGTGAGCTCGGAATTCAGGCAGCCCTGGCGACTGAGCTGTTGTGCTCGAGCACGAATCACGTCATTCCGATCGTGTGGCCACTCGCTGCGGCCGGGCTGAGCCTCCAGAAGGTCTTCCGCCGGAATCTCCGTCACCACAACGTGCAGATCGATCCGATCCAGCAGCGGGCCCGAGATTCTCGATTGATAGCGCTGCACCTGGTCGGGGCGGCAGCGGCAGCTGGCTTCACTGCAGCTGAAGCCCGCCGGGCAGGGATTCATCGCGGCGATCAGCTGGAAGCGCGCGGGAAATTCAACCTGCCATCCCGCGCGGACGATGCTGATCCGGCCGGCCTCCAGCGGTTCGCGCAGCGAGTCGAGCACGCTGGGCTTGAAGTGGGGCAGTTCATCCAGAAACAGGGCGCCACCGTGGGCGAGCGAAATCTCGCCCGGAGTCGGCGTGCGACCACCCCCAACCAGCGCGGCCGTTGATATCGAGTGATGGGGATCCCGAAAAGGCGGGCAGCGGCTCAATGCACGGTTAATGCCGGCAACCGAGTAGATGGCCGAAACGGTCATCTCGTCGTCCGTTTCGAGGTCAGGCAGAAGCTCCGGCAGACTCCTCGCCAGCAGTGATTTCCCGGTGCCTGGTGGGCCAATCATCAGCAGGTGGTGACCGCCGGCCGCGGCCAGCGCAAGCGCTCTTTTGGCCTGATGCTGACCGATCACCGGCAGTTGGCGATGAGATTTCTGGAGCGGGTCCGTCGGGCGACCGCTGTCGGCCCCCGGAGTGAGAGTTTCCCGCTGCTCGGGATGCGCCAGCCACTTCACCACGTCTTTCAGGTGCGCGAGTGGCACCAGCCTGTCTCCGGCAAGTCGGACTTCCTGGTGGTTTGCCAGAGGCATTATCAGCTGTTGATCCTGCGCCAGCTGCCTGGCAGCGCACAGCCCGCCCCGCACCCCGCGAAGCTCGCCTGTCAGGCTGAGTTCGCCCAGAAATTCCACGCGCTCGGATCCATCCTCGGGTTCGTTGATCTGGCCGGTTGCCCGAAGGATGCTAACCGCAATGGCGAGATCGAAACGGCCGCCCTCTTTGAGCAGATCGGCGGGAGCCAGGTTGACGACCACTCTGCCGTTTGGAAACTCGAATCCGCAGTTCGCCAGCGCGCCTTTGACCCTGTCGCGGGCCTCACGAACGGCTGTTTCCGGCAGCCCGACGAGCGTGAATCCCGGCAGTCCGCCCGCGAGATGCGCCTCGACAATGACCTGTGGCGCGTCCATGCCGAGCTGCGCACGGCTCAGCGTCCGCGAGCGCCGGGTGGCGTCAGGAATGGTCGATGGTTCCGCTGCGCTCGAGCTCGCGGATGCGGGCCTCGAGGTCGTTCACCAGCTGCTCGAGCCGCTTCAGGTGGTCGAGGTGGCTCTGAAACTCTCTTTTTCCCACCAGCTGAAACCGGCTCTGAAAATCTTCCATCACCGGGGCCAGTCTTTCTGAAAGCGGCTCTGGCGTTAGGTCGCCAAGCGCGTCCCGCAAGCGCGCCAGCAGGTCTTCCAGCGGATTCAGTGGTGTGTCTTTGCTCATGGACTCGGTCCGATGCGGATATGAAGTCAGTGTATCGAGCGGGTTGGCGGTCGGCCAATGGGCAGATGGCGCATAGGGCCGTAGGTGGGAGCTGATTCGCGGTAGTTAGGTATGCCGCCCCAATCGTGGGCCCGACGGCGTCGCTTCGCCCTTTAGTGGTGCGTTAATCGCACTGAAATAGTGCGTTTGCTTGGACAAAGCCCGTTGCTCGCGGTCGTGAGACTGGGTTAACCAGTTGATCTGCAAAGGAAAATTCGGGTTGGCACGAATACTGCCCTAGCTGGTGGCATGGCGCGACGTAAAAACGCGTGAACACTAGCAACCACAAGGGGTTTTAAATGAAAAAAGTATTGGGTGTTCTTCTGCTGATGGCGACTGGATATGCCTCAGCAGCAGAAGTATCAGGAAACGTCACATTGGCCAGTGATTATCGCTTCCGCGGAATTTCTCAGCTGGAAGGAGACATTTCTCCAGCCATTCAGGGTGGCTTCGACGTCGCTTTCGACAATGGCATCTATCTGGGTACCTGGGCATCGAACGTCAACTTCTCCGGCAGCGCAATCGAGTTGGATATGTACGGCGGTTGGGCTGGCAGCGTCACCGATAGCCTCGATGTGGATCTGGGCTACCTCTACTACGCGTATCCGAAGGACAGCAGTGATGATCTGGACTACTACGAGTTCTATGCCAAGGGCACGATGTTCGGTGTCACGCTGGGGCTGGCGTACTCGCCCGACTACTTCGCCGAGACCGGCAAATTCTTCTACCTGTCTGGCGACTACAGCTGGGGCTTTGCTGAAAATTTCAGTCTCGATCTGCACGTCGGCTACAACTCCTTTGATGATGAGGACTTCCTCTCCGACGGGGAAGACGCCTACGTCGACTACAGCATAGGCGTTTCCACCAGCTACTTTGATCTCGACTGGTCAGCCGCTTTCATCGGCACCAGCCTGGATGATGAGGACTATTTCGGTCTCGACGACCTCATCGACGAGACCGTCGTTCTGTCGGTATCGAAAAGCCTGTAATTGAGCGAAAATTCCAGGCGCACGAGATCTTCCACAGATTTCTCCCCTGATAGCCGAGTGGGCGTAAGCCTCTCGGCGATCGAGAGAGAAAGTGCACCTGGACGTCGCGTCACCGCCTTTGGCGGTGACGCGAACGATGAATGAAGAAGCTCAAAAGCTTCAACAGGAGATAAAAACATGAAATTGATAACTGCCATCATCAAGCCGTTCAAGCTCGACGATGTTCGGGAGGCGCTATCAGACATTGGCGTTCAGGGCATGACGGTGACCGAAGTCAAAGGTTTCGGTCGTCAGAAGGGTCACACGGAGTTATACCGCGGCGCTGAGTACGTGGTGGATTTTCTCCCCAAGGTGAAAGTCGAGGTCGCCGTGGATGACGGCATGCTCGATCAGGTGCTGGAGGCGATTACCAAATCTGCCAACACCGGCAAGGTGGGAGACGGCAAGATCTTTGTCTCGTCTCTCGAAGAAGTGGTCCGGATCCGCACCGGCGAAACCGGAGCTGAAGCCGTTTGATGTGATGAGTTAACGACTCATTACATCTCTCGGTTGCTTCGGGCAACTAAGGGAGAAAGATTGTGGAAGATCTTATACAAACAAACTACGCACTGGACACCTTCTATTTTCTGGTGATGGGTGCAATGGTCATGTTCATGGCGCCCGGCTTTGCGATGCTGGAAGCCGGTCTGGTCAGAGCAAAAAACACGACTGAAATACTGACCAAGAACGTCGCGCTGTTCGCCATAGCCTGCATCATGTATCTGCTGGTCGGCTACGCGATCATGTACGGTGGCGGATCCGGCTGGATGCCAGACTTCGGTTTCCTGATTGGAGCTGAAAACACCGCGGCAGATACCCTGGCATCGGGTGGTGATACCTACTACTCCGCCCGCTCCGACTACTTCTTCCAGGTGGTGTTCGTGGCTACCGCCATGTCGATTGTGTCTGGTGCAGTCGCCGAGCGCATGAAACTCTGGTCATTCCTGATCTTTGCGGTTGTGATGACCGGATTCATCTACCCCGTCCAGGGTTTCTGGAAGTGGGGTGGCGGTGCGCTGGACGAAGCCGGCTTCCTGGACTTTGCAGGATCTGGTGTCGTTCATATGTGTGGTGCCGCTGCTGCGCTGGCTGGTGTGATTCTGCTTGGGCCAAGAAAAGGCAAGTACACGTCTGACGGAAAAGTGAATGCGATTCCCGGCGCCAATCTGCCACTGGCAACGCTTGGCATGTTCATCCTGTGGTTCGGCTGGTTCGGTTTTAATGGCGGATCTGAGCTGAAAGTCAGCAATATCGATGAAGCCAACGCGGTTTCCCAGGTCTTCGTCAATACCAACATCGCGGCCTGTGGCGGTCTGATTGCGGCGTTGATCACGGCCAGATTGCTGTTCGGCAAAGCGGATCTGACGATGGCGCTGAACGGTGCGCTGGCGGGTCTGGTGTCCATCACCGCAGAGCCGCTGGCCGGCAGCGCTGAACTGTCCATGCTGATCGGAGCGATTGGCGGGGTCCTGGTGGTCTTCTCGATCATCACCCTCGACAAGCTGAAGATCGACGATCCTGTTGGTGCCATATCGGTCCACGGTACGGTCGGCATCTGGGGTCTGCTGGCGGTCTGCATCTCCAACAGCGATGCGACCCTCCCCGCTCAGTTGCTCGGTATCGGTGTCATCTTCGTCTGGACCTTCGTGGCCAGCGGGGTGATCTGGTTCCTGCTCAAGGCAACCGTGGGCATCCGGGTATCCGAAGAGGAAGAGTACGAAGGTACCGACCTTTCCGAGTGTGGCCTGGAAGCGTATCCGGAGTTCACCAACACGACAGTGTGAAGCTGTCACGCCACGTCCGGTGACAGGTCACCGGGCTGATCGGCAACAAAAAAGCGCGTGCTTTCGGCACGCGCTTTTTTTTGCGCGTATTCTTGTTGTGTCTTTAGTGCATGTTCTTATTGCGTGCCTATTGCGTCCCTCGTTCATCCCTTCTGCGTCCCGACTTGCGCGATCCGAAATCTGAACTACTTTTAACAGCGACCGTTCACCAGAGTCGAAGTCAATGGTTGATTCCGCGCAAAGTTCAAAAGAGGCCAGAACTGAGACCAGTCAGCACAGCGTTGTTGCCAGGGAAAGTGCTCGCAGCCAGCTGGAAGCTGACGTAGAGGCATTTCTCGAGGCTGGCGGTAATATTCAGGAAGTTCCTCGAAACTACCGCGCTGACCCACCGAAAAAGCCCGAGAACAACTACGGCCGGGGTTCAATCTGACGCTGCCGCATGGTCGTGGCCAGCCGTGTACAATAGCGCGCTTTTCTTCTAGCCGAAGGCCTGGTTCTGATGCGCTATGTCAGCACTCGCGGCGCTACCGCCCCGCTATCTTTCACCGAAGCGATTTTGACCGGCCTGGCGCCGGACGGTGGATTGCTGGTACCCGAAACGCTCCCGGATATTGGTGGCGAACTGGATGCCTGGCGTGAGCTTGGATTTGTCGATCTCGCGCGCCAGATCATTGCCCGATTCGTTGATGACATTCCTCCGGACGCGCTCGATGAGCTGATCGGTCGTGCCTATGAGGGATTCGACCATCCGGACATCGTGCCGTTTGCCGATCTGCCCGATGACGCCCCTGTCCAGATTCTTGAGCTCTTCCATGGGCCGACACTGGCTTTCAAAGACGTCGCGCTGCAACTGCTCGGCCAGCTGTTTGAATACGTCCTGGAACGTGACGGCAAACACCTGAACATTCTCGGCGCGACCAGCGGCGACACCGGCAGCGCGGCGATTGCCGGGGTGCGTGGTCTGCCGGCCGTCGATATTTTCATCATGTATCCGAATGGTCGGGTCAGTCCGCTGCAGGAACTGCAGATGACTACGGTGAGCGATGACAATGTCCACTGTCTGTCAGTGGATGGCAGCTTCGACGACTGCCAGACGCTGATGAAGGACATCTTCAACGACGCTGATTTCAAAGCGCAGTACTCACTCGGGGCCGTCAACTCCGTGAACTGGGCTCGGGTGCTGGCACAGATTGTCTACTACGGCTTTGCCAGCCTGCACGTGCGAGGAGAAGGCGACGTCAGCTTCTGCGTTCCGACCGGAAATTTCGGCAACGTGTTCGCCGGGTATCTTGCGCGGCAGATGGGCTTCCCTATCGATCGTCTGATCGTCGCGACCAACAGCAACGACATCCTGTCGGTGTTTTTCGAGTCAGGCTGCTATCAGCGCGGCGATGTGCACTTCACGATCAGCCCGGCAATGGATATTCAGGTCGCCAGCAATTTCGAACGATATCTCTACTACTACTTCGATGCGGACAGCAAACGACTATGCGATTTCATGGAGACGTTTGCCGAAACTGGTGCCGTCCGGCTTGCGGAGGCGCCGGGGACCGCAGACTTCCTCGCAACCTCGGTAACAGAAGAGGAAACCCTTGAAGCGATAGCGCAGGCGTATCGTGATTTCGGCTATGTCGTGGACCCACATACCGCCGTCGGTCTCGTCGCCGCAAAGCGCTTCGAGACGGCGGGTCCGAAGGTGTGTGTGGCAACCGCTCATCCGGCCAAATTTCCCGATTCCGTGGAGCAGGCGGTTCCCGGTCTCGAATCCCGTCACCCGACGCTCGAAGCGCTGAGCGATCTGCCGAGCGCTACGACCCGGGTCGCGGCGGATGCAACTGTCATCAAGGACTTCATTACTAAATATAGCCGCTGAAGGAACTGTCTAAAGCGCGCGGATGCTTTCGACCGCGCCGGGCAGATCGTTCAGATGGTCTACCGTTTCGGTTGGCGGATGGCTCGAGTCTTCACTCGATTCGTCGGCGTGATTTGTCCAGATGGTATGAATGCCCAGTTGCGCAGCGCCCTGGATGTCGTCGATGAGGTTGTCGCCGACGTGGATCGCGTTAGCCGCATTCACCTGGCAGTGCCGCAAGGCGGCGTGGAACATATCGGGCGCGGGCTTGCTGATGCCGACGTCGGCGGCTGAAAAGGCGAAACTGAAATAGCCGGACAGTCCTACCTTGTCGATATTGGCGTTGCCGTTGGTCAGCGCACCGAGCCGATACTCACCGGCCAGTTCGTCGAGCATGGCAATGGTGCCTTCGAAGAAGGCTACCTGCTGGCGGGCTTCATAAAACACCTCGAAGGCGCCAAGACCGAGGGTTTTTGCTTCTCCGGATCGATAGCCACACAGGGCAATTGCGTTTTCCAGGACGGCTTTGCGTAGCGCGGAAAGGTCATGGGCGATAGCTGGCTTGTTAGAGATGACTTCCTGGCGCAACTGCTTCATCTGTTCGCCGGTGAGCGAGTCGAACTCTGGCACGCGTTGCCTGAGCCAGGCGCGCATTTCGGCCTCCGCGTTACGGATGACAGAATTGACGTCCCAGAGGGTATTGTCCAGATCGAAGCTGATGACCTGAATATCCGGCACTATTCCTCCTGGGCGTCTGCCCGGGGGTGGGCGGAGTCGTAGACTCTGGCGAGATGCTGGAAGTCCAGGTGGGTATAGATCTGTGTGGTGGCGATGTCGCTGTGGCCAAGCAGCTCCTGGACGGCCCGCAGATCGCTGCTGGATTCCAGAAGGTGGCTGGCAAAGCTGTGACGGAGCATGTGCGGGTGCAGCTCGCTGCTGCCGAGTTGGCTGGCGCCAAGTTTTTTGAGCCTCGTCTGTACTGTGCGCGGGCTGATGCGTTTGCCTTTCCGGGTGGTGAATACCGCGTGCTCCTGGTCACTGCCGTCCCGGCATTCGAGCCACGTCCGCATGGCTGAAACGCACTGACTTCCCATCGGCACCTGGCGGATCTTATTGCCTTTACCGATCACACGGACAAAACCGTCTGCCAGATCCAGATCGTCCAGATTCAGGCCCAACAGCTCCGCCAGTCGCAGGCCGCTGCCGTACAACAGTTCAAGCATAGCCCGGTCTCTTTTTTCGAGTCCTGTAGTGGCCGGCGAGCTGAACAGCTGCGCGGCTCGATCGGTGTCCAGTACGTTCGGCAGTTTGTTTGGTTTCTTTGGAGCCCGGGTGGCGGCCGCCGGATTTGCCGTCAGTGTTTTTGTATCGACCAGGTAGTTGAAAAAGCTGCGGACGCTGGAGAGCGCTCGCTGCAGGCTTCTCGGCGCCAGGCCACCAGCGTGCAGCTTCGCGATAAAAGCATCCACATGACGGCCTTTGACGGTTTCGAGCGGCGCGTTGGTGAGCTTGAGAAATTTCTCGAGATCTCGCTGATACGCGGCGAGCGTATGCGCTGAGTAGCGCTTTTCGGAACGCAGGAACTCCAGAAATCTGTTGAGCAGAATGCGCTCCGGGTCTGCCGAAACCGAGCTGGATTCCGGCTCACGGTTCATCTCGTCAATCGCTCGCATACCCGGCCGAGTACCTCGCCGATGTAGGTGACAAACAGCGTATCCATGTCGGAGCTGAAGTGATCGGCGCTGCGGCTGCCGATGGCAAGCGCGCCACGGCCGCCTTCCCAGAACAGCGGGGCGATCACGGCGCTGCCATCTGCGCTGTGCTGTTGAACCGGGAACAGCGTGCCCAGTTCCTCAGCTCGAAGCACGGTGCAGGCTGGACGTTTTCCGGAGACGAACGGTTCGTGTGGAAGCTCGTCGTCGTGGCTGTGCAGATGATCCAGAAAGACATGGGGAATGGCCAGATGGCAACAGACGAAATCCGCCTGGAAATCCGTCAGCACGTAGGTGGCCAGCACTTCGTTCAGCTCCTGCCAGCTCTCGACGTTCAGCAGCTCGAGCGTCAGTGTCCGGGTTTTGGCGAATAGCTCATCATTGTCTTTGGCCGCCTGCAGCAGCTCGTTCATACGCCGGCGC
>Ga0265303_10003127_pt1 | contig 10338 bp, 10 predicted proteins | sample Helome_2_FD_192494 | JGI IMG/M metagenome (GOLD analysis project Ga0265303, IMG submission 192494) | Marine sediment microbial communities from subtidal zone of North Sea - Hel_20160317 (Illumina Assembly) | ecosystem: Environmental > Aquatic > Marine > Subtidal zone > Sediment ... | reverse complement strand
GGCCGAACCGGTCGGCGCGTTTGTCGACAAGCATCCGACCATCAAGATGCTGGCGCTGTCCTTCCTGCTGCTGATCGGCATGGCGCTGATGGCCGAAGGCTTAGGCTTCCACATCCCGAAGGGCTACATCTACTTCGCGATGGCCTTCTCGTTCGGCGTAGAGATGTTGAACCTGCGGGTGCGCCGCCGTCGTCGCCGGGTGGAAGCGCCGGTCCAGCTCAAACGCCATCTCAGCGAGAGTCCGCCGACGGACACGCAGTAAGATCCGAGCAAGATCCGAATGATTTGCCCCGGCTGAGCCACATCCAGGCGCAGGGTGCCGACGGGTAGATTGACCGCGGGCGCCACTCGCTCTTAGAATCCGCCCCCTGTCGAGGACGGGTCCGAGAAAGGGCGATTAGCTCAGCGGGAGAGCGCTCCCCTCACACGGGAGAGGTCGCTGGTTCAATCCCAGCATCGCCCACCACCCGGCACAAGAGAAAGCCACCCGCCGCGGTGGCTTTTTCCGTTCCCCGGTCCCGCCCATGCTCCGGCCGTCCTCGCAGACGTCCGTCGGCCAAGGGCGTGTGGGTTATATACCCCATACCAAAGCTGTCTCAGATCAGGTGAAAAAGACGCGGAAACTGCTAGATTCTTAGTACGGCAGGGGCGCTGATTTGCGGCCGCTCTTCTATGGTCCACGGCTTCCTGCCGGAGACTGACAGGAGCGTGCGATCGTGGCCAGGCCCATCCCTCCCCGCCGTTTCGAAAATATCCGTGAGGCCATGGATGCCGTGCTCGAGGCCGAGCGCGAGGCCCAGGCGACTATGCAGGAAACCCGCAAGGAAGCCGACGCTATCCTCGCGCAGGCGCGGCAACAGGCCCGCCGGATCCAGACGCGCACCCAGGACCGGATCACCCGTATGCATGCCGCCTGCGAACAGCGCACCGCGGCCGAAGTAAAGACCCTGAAACGCGACGCGGTGTCGGCCATGAGCACGGCGGCCCGGGATCATGACGAATCGGCAGCGATCCAGCAGGCCGCGCTGCGTCTCGCCGAGCGGATGACGACACCCCATGAGCGCCAGTAGTCAACTGGGTTACATCCAGGCGCGGCTACAGGCGCGCCACGGGCAGCGCCCGACGGAGGAGAACTGGCGCCTGCTGGAAGCGACGCCGGATCTGGCGGCGTATCTGCAGGCGGCGCGACGCACCACGCTGGCACCCTGGATCGCCCATATGCCGGCAGAAGTCGACACGCATCGTATCGAACGCTCGTTGCGCGAAGACTGGGTCGACTTCGTTGCCGAGCTGTCCGGATGGGCGCCGGATGCGTGGCAGCCGGCCATCGATTGGTTCGCCACCCTGCCGTATCTTCCCTGCATGGCGCACCTGGCCCGCGGCGAACCCGTCTCACCCTGGATGCGCGATGACCCGACCCTGAGCCCTTATGCAGCCGAGGACGCGGCGTCTCGTGCCACCGAGCTGACGGAATCGCTGCTGGCGCCTACGCTGGAAGCGATCAAAGCGGGCATGCCACCGCTGGTCGCGTGGACGGACCAGTGGCTGACGCTGGTGCCGGAGGACGCGATCGTCGACCGGACACGGCTCGTGCAGATGGCGGCCGGCATGGTCAATCACTTCCAGAACATCGCGGAGCAGCCCTCGCAGGCGACCCGGGCTCAGATCCACCGGCAATCGATGATCGACGGCCTGGTGCGCCGCTTCCGCCGCTACGCACGCACGCCGGTGGCGATCTTTGCCTATCTGGGCATGGCGCAGATGGACTTCGAGCGTCTGCGCGGCGGCCTGGTGTTGCGGGCCTTGTTCCCCGATCCGGCCGGGAGGCCCCAGTGGGCATAAGACCCGCCGCCGCCAGCTGGTTCGAGATCCTCACGCCCCGTGAGCAGCTGACCCGCGCGTTGCGCTGCCTCGCAAAGACCGGCGCGGTCGAATTGCAGTGCCATAGCCAGACGACGAGCCCGGCCATGCTGCCGGACCTGAGCCGGGGTCTGGAGGAATTCGGGGAATTGTCACGCCACTACGGCGACTGGTGGCCCAAACCCGTGACCCAGCCGGTAGAGGCTGTGGCGGAACCCGCTGCCCAGCTGGCCGACGCCCTCACCGGGCTCAGGGCCTGGGCCGAGGAAGCCGGCCCGGTGATCGCCGAGCTGCAAGGCACGCGCCGCATGCTCGGCGACCTCGAGACGCTGGCCGACGCCTTTTCTCTGGAGGATCAGCGCCTGCCGAATCTGCATCAGCTGGCCGCGGCCGGTCCGTATCTGGAGGGCCGCTTGTACGTGTTACCCGCCGAGGCCGAACTGCAGCAGGCGCCACCCTCGGTGTTGCTGCAAAGGGTCGAGACCGAGCACCGCCGCTATCTGTTCGCCGTGGGCCAGCGGGCGCAGATCACCGCCCTCGACGAGCAAATGAACGCACTGCGGGCGCGGCCGCTGCCGCTGCCGGAATGGCTGCCGCCGGAACCCGGCAAGGCCCGCGACGCGGTCAACTCGCGGGTCGCCGCTGGCCGCAAGGCCGACGCAGAACTCATGGGGCGGCTGCAGACCGTGCACAACAAACACGAGCTCGCCGAGGCCCTCGGCCGTCTGCGTCTGCTGGAGTGGTACGTACGCCACGTGCCGGAGTTACCCACCACGGAACATTTCGCCTGGATCACCGGCTGGACCAGCGATCTCCAGGCCGAGAACCTGGAAGCCGAACTCAACCAGAAGGATCTCCATTGCCTGCTGCGGCTGGGTGAACCACCGCCCGATGTGGATCCGCCGGTGGTGTTGCGTAACCCGGGCTGGGCGCGGCAATTCGAATTGTTCGCCGGATTACTCGGCATGCCCGGCCAGCAGGATGTGGATCCGAGCCGCCTGGTCGCGCTGATGGCGCCGCTGATGTTCGGCTATATGTTTGGCGATGTCGGCCAGGGCGCGGTGTTGTTAACCGCCGGGCTGCTGCTGAGGAAAAAATTGCCGGCACTGGGTCTGCTGGTACCCGGTGGTATTTCAGCGATCGTCTTTGGCTTTGTCTTTGGCAGCGTGTTCGCCAACGAACATCTGATCGCGCCGCTCTGGCTGCACCCGATCGACCAGCCGATCCCGGTGCTCGCCGCCAGCCTGATCTTCGGCGTGTTCGTGGTCTCCAGCGGCCTGTTCCTGGACGCGCTGCAGTTCCATTGGCGCGGCGAGGCGTTGAAGTTCTGGGGCGCCCGCCTGGGTCTGAGCCTGACCTATGTCGGTCTGCTCGCCTCGTTTTTCAACTCAGCCGGTCTGTGGCTGGCGCTGTTGGGCACGGCCTGGTTTATCGTCGGCGCCGGGCTCACCGAGCGCGAGCGCATCGGCGCCGCGATCGGCGACGCCGCGGTAGAGTTTGCAGAGCTGGTGCTGCAGGTGGCCGTCAACACGATTTCATTCGTGCGCGTGGGCGCATTCGCGCTCGCTCATGCCGGTCTGTCGGCCGCCGTCATCGGCATGGCCGAGGGCTTCGACGCCATGGCCGGAAAGCTCGCCGTGCTGGTGTTTGGTAATGCCCTGATCATCGGTCTCGAAGGCCTGGTGGTCGGCATACAAACCACCCGTCTGGTGTTGTTCGAATTCTTCATACGCTTCCTCCGTTCCAGCGGGCGCCGCTTCAGGCCCCTGCCGAGCCCTGACGAGCCTGCCGGGGCGGAGGAGGCGACCAAAGAGCATCAAAGGAGAGCGTCATGAAATTAACCGCCACACTCCTGATCGGCGCATCGGTGGTGGTCGCCATCGCCGCCGTGACCGGCACGCTGTTGCTGGCCTTCCCCGGCGCCGCCTGGGCCGAGGAGGTGGTCGCCGCGGTGGCCATCGATCCGGACATTGTGCAATGGGGCTTTGCCTCCGCCGCCGCCTCCGCCGGCCTGTCGGCGGCCGCCGCCGGCTATGCCGTGGCGCATGTCGGCAGCGCGGCTGTCGGCGCGCTGGCCGAAAAGCCCGAGCTGATGGGCCGGGTGCTGGTGGTGGTCGGTCTGGCCGAGGGTATCGCCATCTACGGCCTGATCGTGTCGATCCTGATCCTGAACCGGCTGGCCTGAGATGCGCGTGCCCTGGTTTATCGGTGACGAGCTGACTGGCGCCGGGTTCCGCCTCGCTGGAGCCCGGGTGTTCCTGGTCGAGGCCGGTAACGATGACACCGTCGCCGCGATCTTCGACCGCGGACTGGCGGACGCCTCGCTGGTCGTCATCACCACGGCAGCAGCCGCCTTGCTGCCGGAACGAGAATTTGCGCGTGCCGTGCGCGCGGCCAATCCGCCGGTGGCGGTGGTGCCGGACGCCCGCTCCACCATGCCGCTGCCGGAGATGGGGCACCGGGTGCGCAGTGCCCTGGGAGTCGAATCATGACCGAATTCGAAGGCGTACTGGGCTATCAGGTCCGAACGATGCTCGACGGCATCGCGCTGGATGTGAAGACCCGTCGGCAGGCCACACTGGAGGAAGCACGTAAGCGCGCCCGCGAGTTGCTGACGGAGACCCGGCACAAGGCCCGTCAGCGGGTGCATCAGGCCGTGAGCGAGGAGCGCCAACTGCAGGCCAAAACCCTGGACAAGACCCGCGCCGCCCTCGCCTCCCGTCAGCGCCGCCGGCAGCAGGCCGTGGACGTGGAACGTCTGGAACGGGGGCGTGCGCTGCTTGGTGAGGCCCTGCGGGTCCGCTGGGAGAACCCGGAGACCCGCGCGGACTGGGTGCGGGCGGTGATCCAGGACGCCAGGGGAATCCTCCAGCAGGGCAATTGGCACGTCCAGTACCCGGAGGGCATCGACGAAGCCTGGATCACCGGGCTTATCACCGATCAGATGGGCAACCCGGTGGCCGGCGAAATCGGCAACAACACCATCCGGGCCGTGCCGGACATCGAGGGCGGCCTGCGGATCCTGCGTGGCGCCGCCTGTCTGGAAATGACCATCGTCGGACTGATGGCCCGCGCCGACGAACTCTCGAGTGAATTACTGGCGGAGATCTATGGCGAACAAGCCGAACCCGCCGCGGAGAGAAAACATGGCTGAAGCTGCGATCCGCTGGATCGGCGGTCCGGTGCTAAAGGCTCTGGTGGACGGCCGCTTCCACGTCCACGAGGCGATACAGGTCGGCGAGCGCAAGCTGCTGGGCGAGGTGATCCAGCTCAACGAGAATCTGCTCACCGCTCAGGTTTATGAGGACACGACCGGTCTGAAGCCCGGCGACCCGGTTACCGGCACTGGTCTGCCCTTGTCCGTGCCGCTGGGTCCGGGGCTGCTCGGACGCATCATGGACGGTCTGCTGCGACCCCTGGCCGATGCCTCCGTGCATTTCTACGCCACCGGGACCGTCGGCCGCCGGGACGCAAAACTCGCGTTCAAACCGACGGTCAGTATCGGCCAACAGCTCGAATCCGGCGCCTTTTTCGGCGATATCGAGCGCGAAGGCCCGGCGCTGCGCTGCCTGGTCCCGCCGGATATCCGCGGCACCGTGGCATCGATTGTCCGGGCCGGTGCCTACAGCGAGACCGAGATTCTATGCGTGCTGACCGACGACGCCGGCAAGCGCCATGAGCTGGCCATGATCCACGACTGGCCGGTGCGCCGGGCTCGCCCGGTGACCAAACGCATGAACCCGGAAGCGCCGATGGTCACCGGCCAGCGCATCCTCGACACACTCTTCCCGGTGGCCCGGGGTGGCCGCGCCGCGCTCCCCGGAGGCTTTGGCACCGGCAAGACCGTTTTGCAGGAGAGCCTGGCCAAATGGTGCGACGCCGACGTAATCATCTACGTGGGCTGCGGCGAACGTGGTAACGAGATGTCCGAGGTGCTGGACGAGTTCCCGACCCTGGAGGACCCACGCACCGGGCGGCCGCTGATGGAGCGCACGGTGATCATCGCCAACACCTCCAACATGCCCGTTGCGGCGCGCGAAGCCAGCGTCTACACCGCGATCACGGTGGCGGAATATTTCCGCGACCAGGGTCTGCACGTGGCGTTGATGGCCGACTCCACCAGCCGCTGGGCGGAGGCGCTGCGCGAAATCTCTGGCCGGCTCGGCGAACTGCCCGGCGAATCCGGCTACCCGGCCTATCTGAGTTCGCGTTTGGCGGAATTCTACGAGCGCGCGGCCCGGGTCAAAACGCTGCGCGGCGACGAGGGCTCGGTGACCATTATCGGCGCGATCAGTCCGCCGGCCGGCGACTTCTCCGAGCCGGTCACCAGCCATTCCAAACGCTATGTGCGCAGCTTCTGGGCATTGGACCGCAGCCGCGCTCAGGCGCGTTTTTATCCGGCGATCCATCCGCTGACCTCCTATGCGGAAGACGTGGATGTACTGGCGCGCTGGTGGCAATTACAGGGCAACCCGGACTGGCGTAACCATCGTCAGCGACTGCTGACGCTGCTCGAGCAACAGGAAAAATTGGAGCGGATGGCGCGCATCGTCGGCAAGGATGCGCTGCCGCCGGCACAACAACTGACCCTGCTGTGCGCGGATCTGGTCAACGAGGGTTTCCTCTATCAGTCCTCGTTCTCGGAAGTCGATCGCTACTGCTCGCCGGCCCGCCAGTCCGCGATGTTGCGACTGCTGATGCATTTTATCGACCGGGCCGGCGAGGCGATCGAGGCCGGCTCCAGCGTCGAAGACGTGGCCGGCGTCCCGGCGCTCAGACGCCTGCGGCGCCTCGGCGAAGAGATGGCCGAGGAAGCGCTCGACGAGGCCAAGGCCATCTGGAACGAAATCGATAACGAGTTCGCGGCACTTAACGGAGCGGAAAAAGATGCGCGGTGAACTGATGTTGAACGGCGCCGTGCGGCGCATCGAAGGCCCGCTACTCTATGTCCAGCGCGGCGCGCAGGTCGGGCTCAACGAAGCCGTCGAGATCCTCGGTGTGACCGGCGCGCCTAGGGTCGGGCGGATCGCCGCGCTGGATGACGCCAGCATGATCATCGAGGTACTGGAGTCCACCACCGGGCTCGGGCTCGAAGATACCCGCATCCGTCTCAAGGCCGAGCCGCTGCGCTTTTCGGTCGGACCGGGCCTGCTCGGACGCGTGTTCAACAGCGTCGGTCAGCCGCTGGACGGTGGCCCGCCGATCCCGGCGGCACAACGCATGCGGATTGACGGTCTGGCGATCAACCCGACAGCCCGCGCCCTGCCCCGGGATTTTATCGAGACCTCGATCTCCACCATCGATCTGATGAACAGCCTGGTGCGTGGACAAAAACTGCCGCTGTTCTCCTGCGGCGGTCTGCCCCACGATCGGCTGGCCACACAGATCGCGCAGCGGGCGCGTCTGCGCGGCAAGGCGGCGGGACAATTCGCGATTGTTTTTGTCGGTATCGGCGTCCCCCACGACACCGCCGAAGCGTTCCGGCTGGCGATGGAATCCAGCGGCGCGCTGGAGCACACGGTGATGTTTTTGAACCGGGCCGACGAACCCAGCACACAACGTCTGCTCACACCCCGCTATGCGCTGACCGCGGCCGAGTATCTGGCCTTTACCGAAGGCCGTCATGTGCTGGTGATCCTCACCGACATGACCAACTATTGCGAGGCGCTGCGGGAGGTCTCGGCCAGCCACGGTGAGATCCCCAGCCGCAAGGGCTATCCGGGCTATATGTACTCGGATCTGGCGTCGCTGTACGAGCGGGCCGGCTGCATCAAGGGTCTGCCCGGCACGTTGACCCAGCTACCGATCCTGACCATGCCCGGCGAGGACATCGGCCATCCGATCCCGGATCTCACCGGTTACATCACCGAGGGTCAGATCGTGCTGGCCCGTGACCTGGACCACAAGGGTGTCTACCCGCCGGTGGCGGTGCTGCCCAGCCTGTCGCGGCTGATGGATGCAGGCACCGGCAAGGGCTATACCCATCGTGATCATCCCAATCTCGCGCATCAGCTGTTCGCGGCTTACGCCCGGGCCACCCGGGTCCGCGTACTGGCCAGCGTGATGGGTCAGGAGGGCCTGTCCGAGACAGACCGTCGCTATCTCGAATTCGGCGATGCGTTCGAACACAAGCTGGTCAGCCAGGACGGCCCGCGCACGCTGGAAGAGAGCATGGACGTGGGCTGGCGCCTGTTGCGTCTGTTGCCCGAGGCCGAGTTGTCCCGGCTGAGCGACGAGCAGATCGCGCAGCACATCCGCCGGGAGACTGCGGATGCCTGACGCCCGCCAAGTCTCGCCGACCCGCAGCGCTTTCCTGGAGCTGAGGGACGAGCGCGATCTGATCCGCGAGGGCTACGAGTTCCTGGACGAGAAACGCATGATCGTGGCCCAGGAGATGCTGCGCCAGCTCGCCGCCTGGGAACGCTTGCGTGACGAATACCTGAGCCTGCACGCGCAGGCAAACAGCGCGCTGGCGGCCGCGGTGTTCCGCCACGGCTTTGACGGGCTGGTGGTCTATCCGCGGACGCGGATGAAGGACTGGATCCAGCCGCTCAACGCCCATCGCTTCCTTGGCGTGGAGCTGCTGGAGCCAGGCGACGCCGAGGCGCATGGCGATCAGTCCGACCCGCCGGTACTGCCCTCTGCTGAAGCCGAGACCTGCCGCCGCGCCTTCGCCGCGCTGCTGGCCGCAGCGGGACACATGGCCGCCGCCCAGACCAATCTGGAGCGGCTGATCGAGGAATATATCCGCACCGAACGGCGGGCCCGCGCGCTGGAAAATGTGATGCTGCCAGAGATCGACGACAGCCTGCGTTTTGTCAACGAACAGCTTGAAGCGGTGGATCTGGAAGAAGCGTTGCGGGTGCGTTTCGTCGGCAAGGAGTAGGCGGAGCCTGGTTGGGGCCGCAAGCCCTTGTCAGAAAGCCAGCTGCATGAAGGAAGTCCGGAAGTGGCGCACTAAGTCCATGCGCAGCTGTGGGTCGAATCAGAAGGGTTTTTCCAACCGTTCCCGTCCTGTCGCATGGCTGGGCACTCGATAGCTCTCCACGTCGGGTTCGAAGCGTCGGTGCATCGGGTCGCGGCCGATCAGCTTCATGATCAGGCCGGTCGGGAAAATCGCGACGAAAAAGGTCGCGGTCAGGATGATCGGCGTCACGATCCGCCCCATAAAGTGGCCGAAACGCATCCAGCCCCGATAAACCGGCCGCAGCGAATCCGGTGCCGCCAGCCCCCAGAGCAGAAACACCGCGCCGGCGACCCAGGGCCAGATCGGCCAGGCAGCATCGAACTGCCACGGCAGAAACAGCCCAAAAATCAGCGGCAACATCCCGGCCATGATCAGACCGAACTGGCGCAGCTCGGACCGGTCGACCTCGGGGATGAGGTGGGGTTTCTTGCTCATGATCGACCGCCTACGGCATCCGCCATGATCCGGGGCATGGATCCGCCCCGGCTGGTGAACATCGATCGAACGACCGGTATGTACGTTGCTGTCGACATCAATCCAGCTCAAACGTCTCGCGCCAGTCTTCTGCTTCCTGCCACAGCGGCTGCTCTTCTTTGAGCAGCAGACAATCTTCCACCACCAGCGCGTCCATCTCGGTGCGCATAAAACAGCGGTAGGCGTCCTCCGGCGTGCCCACAATAGGCTCGCCGCGGACGTTGAACGAGGTGTTCACCAGCACCGGGCAGCCGGTGCGGCCCTCGAAGGCCTTGAGCAATTTCCAGTAGCGTGGATTGGTGTCTTCGTGGACCGTTTGTATACGCGCAGAGTTATCCACGTGGGTGACCGCCGGGATCCTGGATCGCGGCAGCTTGAGCCGGGCGAGCCCGGTCAACTCCGCATCCTGCGGGCCGACTTCAATTCGCTGATTTTCCGCCACGTCGGCCACGATCAGCATGTATGGGCTCGGGCTCGTCTGTTCGAAATAATCGCCGACGCGCTCGGCCAGCACCGAGGGCGCGAACGGTCGGAACGACTCCCGATACTTGATCTTCAGATTCATCACCGTCTGCATATCGCGGTTACGCGGGTCGCCGACGATAGAGCGCCCGCCCAGCGCCCGCGGCCCGAACTCCATGCGGCCCTGGAACCAGCCGATGACCTTGCCCGCCTCGAGCAGACCGGCAAGCTCGTCCATCAAGACCGGCTCGTCCAGCTCCCGGTATTTGGCGTCAAAGCCATCCAGCGCCTCGCGGACCTGCCCGGCGTCAAAGACCGGTCCGAGATAGGAGCCGGACATCGCGTCGGGCGCGACCGGGGTGCGTGGTAGTTGCTCGTATTCGTGCCAGGCCAGCAACGCCGCCCCGAGCGCGCCACCGGCATCGCCGGCCGCCGGCTGCACCCAGATCTGATCAAACGGGCCCTCGCGCAGCAACTTGCCGTTGGACACGCAATTGAGCGCCACGCCACCGGCCAGACACAGATTCTTTTCGCCGGTCTCGGCCTGCAGGGTCCTGGCCAGACGCAGCACGACC
>Ga0265303_10003126_pt1 | contig 10341 bp, 10 predicted proteins | sample Helome_2_FD_192494 | JGI IMG/M metagenome (GOLD analysis project Ga0265303, IMG submission 192494) | Marine sediment microbial communities from subtidal zone of North Sea - Hel_20160317 (Illumina Assembly) | ecosystem: Environmental > Aquatic > Marine > Subtidal zone > Sediment ... | reverse complement strand
GCCCAGACCGTATCGGGTCGCGAGACCTCGAATTGACGCGCGAGTCGATTCGAGGCCACTGGCCACCGGTGTTTCGAGTCTGTCGTGACCCGGAACCTGCGTCGAAAGGTGCCTTCCAGGCCGTCGTCACGCATCAGGCGCGCCACCCGGTGTCGGCCGCAGCGAAAGCCACGCCCGCGCAACTCGTGGTGGACCCGAGGGCTCCCATACCGGCGACGGCTCTGGCGATGAATCGCCCGGATCTCGAGCAGCAGACGGCGATCCTCTCGGCTACGCCGGCTCTCCGGACGATGGTGCCAGGCGTAGTAACCACTGGCAGAGACCTCCAGGACTCGACACATCACGTCCAGCGGAAACTCCCCAGTGTGCCGGCGAACGAATGCGAACCTCATCGCTGGCGGTCCGAGACGATGCCGAGCGCTTTTTTTAGGATGTCCCGCTCCATCGTCACCCGTTCCAGATCCCGGCGCAGGCGCCACATCTCCTCCTCCCGAGCCTTGCGCTGACCCACCCCGGGAAACGACTGCTCCGGATCCTTCTCAAACTGACGCCGCCAACGACGCAGCATCTCAGGACGGATCTCCAGATCCCGAGCCACCTGCGGCGCGCTGTACCCGCCTTCAGTGACCATCCGAACCGCCTCTAGCTTGAACTCTCGTGAAAACTTCCTACGTGTGCTTCCCATCGACACCTCCCAGCCCATTATCGGGCTTGATCAGGTGTCCACGAAAACGGGGGAATTCCAATCTGCTTTTTGGGAAGCATTGCGAGCGTACCTGTGTCGCGCGTTTCGGCGACACGGGATACAAGCGGCGGCCCTGCTCGATGCGTCGATCGACGCTACTCCTGAAGAAGCCGAGAATCTTTCCCGAATGCTCGATGAGGCTGTTGCCGAGTGTCTCCAGCAGAACCAGACAGAGGCTGCGCGCAAAGCCATTTCTGCATTCCTGGCGGGTGTCGGGAACGACAGAGACAGAAGTCGATACATCACGCAGCTGGCCGATGGGGCATTCAGCTACTACGCCTTTGCTGCAGCTCCTGAGGTTGCAGAACGCTTGCGTAATAACCTCAGGCCATTGACGATCTTCCTTGACACTAACTTCATCTTTGGCCTAATCAAGCTCGGTGAAAGCGTGTGGTCGGACATCACGGAAGAGCTGGTTGAACTTTCACGGGGAGAGCAGCTGCCCTTCACGCTTGTCTATCATGAGCGAACGGATCGTGAGGTTCAGGGAACAATCGTGCACTACGAGAGTTTCTTGAAGTCTTGTGGATGGGACACACCGGTCGCCCGAGCAGCGTTGAAGAGCCCTTCTCTGCCTGGCGTTATTCGGCAGTACCTGGAGAGGTTTCTGGCAACCGGCATAGGTGTGGAGACTTACTTCCGGCCGTATAAGCACATCGAAGAGCTTCTGAAGGCGCAAGGTGTATCGATGTACCCAGCGCCTGCTAATCGCGATCAGCAGCGCGCCACGCTGTTCCAGGACTACAAGAACTACTTGGATTCACGCGGAAAGCGCAAGACCCACAACCCCATTGAACACGATGCGACGTTGCTTGACACGGTGAGAATGCTTCGTCGAGAAGCCAGGTCCTCTCTCGACGCCGGAGCTGTACTTCTCACCTACGACTACTATCTGTATCGTTTTGATTGGGAATCTGGCCGGGCCCTAGGGCTGAACCCGTGCGCCGCGCTTCCGAACTCTTTTTGGCAGATTCTGCGGCCGTTCGTGTCAAGAGACGATCGATTCGATCGTTCCTTCGCTGAGACGTTCGCTCTACCGGAGTTTCGGACAGTAGGAAGTGACTCTGCGCAGGCTGTAGAGAGACTTCTCCAAGTCGTGACGTCGTTTGAGGACATTCCTGAGGCAACGGCTGCGAGACTCCTGACGAATGACCTGCTGCTGGAAAGCCTGCGCAAGATTGAGGAGCCAGAGCGGTTTAGGGAGATTGTGGAGTCGGCTATAGCGGCTGAGAATGCCCTCTTGGTGGAGCGGCAGGAGATCCTAAGAACCGAGCTAGAGGAAGGAACTGCGGCCCTGGGAGCCGTCGAAGGAGAGGTCGAGAAGGAGAGAAAGGGGCGGGAGAGAGCGGTTCAGAAACTGCGGCAACGGGAGGAAGAGGTCGCGACTCTCGAGACAACACTCAGGCGAAAACTCGCGCAAGAGGAAGAGTCTCGTCGCGAGGCTGAGGAGGCTCTCGGGGCCGAGCGTATAGGGCGGGAACGGTTTGAAAAGAGCTATAATTGGATGAAGCGTTCAGTGATTGGGGCGCTCTTCCTCAGCACGAGCGTAGTGTGTGGTTTCTGGCCGGAGCTCTTCAAGGCGGAGTGGCTCGAACAGCATTCTCGACAAATCGCGATTAGGGCGCTTGCAGCGCTCGGAGTCTTCATTTTTGGAGCAGGTTTTCTCTGGCCGCGGCACCGAAATCTCTTATGGTTTGGGTCCGGGGGCGCACTCGTGGTGCTTGTCCTACTGCTTACGTTGCTCTGACGCTGCTCCTCTCGGATCTGGTCTTTTTCGACATGGTCGAGTAGCTAAGCCATTGGGCTTCGCCCTCACAGATCCCGGCGTGCGGCTTTCCCGCACCGGGCTCTTCTCGAAGGTCACCCAAGGCTGGCAAAGAGAGTCCTCTGGACGTTGGGCAGTCGAGCTTTAGGGAGCGGCAGTCGGCGCAAGATTTCGTTGTAGGCGGGCCAGGTGAGGCCCCGTTGGCTTCGTTTCCGAAGCGACCGGAACCAGATTCGGCTCACCTGGTTGCGAAACGAGGCCAGGGCTTTGGAGTTGCCAGGCAAGCCGTAGTACCGGTAGTGACCTTGCAGGACGCTGGATAGCCAGCGATGCTGCTCCGCCACCGGCCGATGCATCCGGCGCCGTGCCTCCGCCTTGACCTCTCGCAGCTTCCGCGACAGTCGCTTCGACTGCGTCTTGCGCTTGCAGACGAATCGCCCGTCCCGAGTCCACCCACAGTAGTGGGTGAAGCCCAGAAAGGCGAAGGTCGAGGGGCGACGCTGCCCGAGGCGCTTCGAGCGCAGGGCAGGTAGCCGACCGAATTCGATCAGCCGCGTCTTTTCCGGGTGCAGTTCCAGTGAAAACTCCCAAAGGCGTCTCTCCAGAGCCACCCGCAGCCTCTCTGCATCGTCTCGATACTGAAAACCCATCACGAAGTCGTCGGCGAATCGCACGATGGACACTCGCCCTCGTGCAAATCGCTTCCGCCACGCATGGACCCACTGATCGAGCACGTAGTGCAGAAAGATGTTCGCCAGAAGCGGGCTGATGCCCGCCCCCTGCGGCGTTCCCCTCGTCGTCTCTGTCCACTCCTTTTCCTCGACCACGCCGGCCCGTAGCCACCCACGAATCAACCGCAGGATCCTCCGGTCGGCGATCCGATGCGCAAGCATCCGAAGCAACCACTCGTGGTCTACCAAGTCGAAAAGCTCCGAATGTCCGCATCCAGTACCCAGTTCACGCACTGGGACATCACCGCTGTGTGAAGCGCCGTCAGAGCATCCTTCGGGCTGCGGCCTGGCCGAAACCCGTAGGAGAAACCCAGAAAGTCCGCCTCATACACCGCACTCAGCACCTCGGCCACCGCTCCTTGGACGATCTTGTCCTCCAGAGCCGGTACCCCGAGGGGCCTTCGTCCGCCATCGGCCTTCGCAATCCATACCCGCCGCACCGGGCACGCCCGGTATCGACCTCGCTGGACCCGTGAGTGCAGATCCTGAAGCCTGCGCTCCAAGTCCTGCTCGTACTCTGAAACCGTCATCCCATCCACTCCCGCCGCCGCTCGGCGACGAAGGCGACGAAACGACCGTTCCAAGGCATCAGGCGTCACGTGATGCAACAGCGTCGTAAACCGCGTCCTTCGATCCCTCCTTGCTGCCTTGTTCACCCGAGCGAGAGCGTTCCTCCAGGCCACCCGGCTCTGCGTCCGGACCTGGGACCTCTCACCCGGGATCCCCTCGAGTTGGCCGCTTCCCTCCACGCGTCTCGTTGCCTTCGACGGTTTCATCAGTACTATCAGCCAATCCGACTCCCGACCTCAGCTCGACGTCGCGCTGTGGTTCTCCCTCGCGCCACGCCCCCGACGGTGACCATTCCGCCGGACCCGGTCGGGTCTCCTGGGTTCCAATGCCGACCTTTCGTACGTGACACAGTCCTCGACCCCGGTGGAGCGACACCGCCTCGCGCTAGCGGCGATGCGCATGCTGCCTTCGTGCAGACGAACGCACTCGGCCTCCACGACTATGATGCTTTCGGGGCTGACTTGCTGCACCCTGCACGACTCCTGTCTACGCTTCGAACACACCGTTACCGATGCGCCCGCAAGACTCGGTTCTCACCTGCCCGCTACGACTTTGGTGGCGAAGGACTTGCACCTCCATGTCAACATCAGCTTTGCCCAGCGCACTCGCCTTCCATCAGAACGTGGGACACTCGGTTTCCTGGCAGGACTTCTCATTTCCTTGCCGCCGCAAGGTACAGTGAGCACAGCATAAGGAGGCTGTCATGCCCGGTAGGAAGGGACAGAGACGCAAGCACCTCACCTGTCTAGTTCTCGTCGCCCTGACGCTCAGTGTTCTCCCCGTCGCCTCCGTAGCAAAAGAGACCGAGACCTACCTGCTGCGCGGACCAGATGCAAGGAACCTACAGCAGATTTGACAGGAACTTCAAGGAGTCTCTCTGGTGCAACTATCGGACGAATACGAAAGAGGGAATCTACCGGGGGTGTTTCGCCCTTCCGGTCAAGGGTTCTGTCCTTCTTCTTTGATCACGGCACGAAGTAACCAGGTGGAGCGATCACCGTTACATCTCTGGCCTTCGCCTTGAGGCCCACCTTCAGACGACGATAGCGGCCTCTCGACTTGATGGCACGAGACTGGAAGGTGAGCAGGTAGAAAGAACTGGGGGGCTGCAGAGCCTGAGTCATCTGAGAGATTTGATCCCCGGTGCCACTGAATACCTGTCCACCGGTCATCCCGGCCATGACCGTCAGGCCGTTGCGTCCCTGCGCTCCCCTCCCGATGGGTCTGGAGGTGCCCTTCAGCTCGATATCCACTGAATGTATCGGGACCCCTGTGCGAGCGTAGTCTGAGAGCGTCTCGAAAAGCGCCTTCTCCACGAGTCCGACATCAAACCGGGTCGAATCGCCGACGGCCCAGACCTCGCCCTTCACCGCAGTCTCGGACTGTTCCGCCGACCACCCTGCATCGAGCTGCTGTGTGGCTTGATTGCCCAGAATCACCGAGTTGTCGAACCCTGGTGAAAACACCACGACCTGGGCGCTTCCAAACACCGATCGGGTCAAGGGTTCGAGTCGCGAAAGGGATCTGATGAGCTCCAGAATCCGACCCTGTTCTCTCTGGACGATCCCCTTCTCGGATTCCAGGTTGCGCGCCCGAGAGGAGATCAAATCGTCCCCACTAATGACGGGTCCCGCCGTGGCTACTGAACTCGCTATCCGCCTCTCATGTTCGTCATGGAGAATGTCCAGCATCTCCACAAGGCGCTCGCGATCGTCAGTCAATTCCACCTCGATTCTCAATCCAATGGACGGTTCATGAGCAGCGATCAAGATCCGAGTCGTCGCTAGTTGTTCCGGGCTGATCAACTCCTTGGCAAGATCGGTAGCCTTGACGACGAATCGGGGATCGGAGAACTCGAGATCGAAGAGAAGAAACAACTGTCGATAGGCTTCCTCCGGGAGTCCGTCGCCTCCGGCTTCGAGATCCACCTCGAAGACATCGACCACCGAGAGCTCTTTGCCTTTGTCCCGGACTACGAAGTCCTCGGCCGAAAGTCCTGATAATGGAATCCCACCCTTTCTGACGTCCACCTGCATCGCCACTCTCAGCCCGCCTCCAGCCGGAGGCAGCGGACCGGCAAGTGCCGGAGCCGCGACTTGCAGCAGAAGTCCGACAAGAGTCAGCGAAGACAGCGAGTCCTTGTCGATACGAGTCATCGTATTGAGCCCCCTCCCCACCCATTTTGCAATCGCCCTGCCGGAAAGCCGGCACAGAGGCTGAGACTCCTCTAGGCGGGGTGCTTTGATGATGTAGTGCTCCTCCGGTGGCAAGCTTGGCTTGCCGAAGCATCCATTGCCACACATCAAGGGAGGAGCGTATGTCACTGTATTGCGGAATCGATCTTCATGCAAACAACAGCTACGTGGTAGTCACAGATCCGGAGGACGAGGTCTTTCTGGGTCAGCGGATGCCAAATGATCTCGGGAAGATCCTGGGAGCTCTGGAGCCGTACCGGGAGGAGCTTACGGGGATCGCGGTCGAGTCGACCTTCAACTGGTACTGGCTGGTGGATGGTTTGCGTGAGTCGGGCCACATCGTCCACCTGGTCAATCCGCTAGCAGCCAAGCAATACGAGGGTCTGAAGTACAGGGATGATCGCAGCGATGCCCGGTGGTTGGCCAAGCTGCTGCGTTTGGGGATCTTGCCGACGGGGTGGATCTGTCCCCCCGAGGAGCGTGCGGTCCGGGACTTGTTGCGTAAACGCGTGCAGCTGCTCAGCGACAATTAGTTCTGTGCACTGACGTCAACAATTCTTGTGCAAACTGAGGACCTCCTGGTTGGCGCCTGAGCGGCAACGCGCTCGAGCGGCTGAGCGAAGAGGATCTCTCCGGCTGGATCGAAGACGAGCATGTGCGCCTATCGATGACGGCCACGCTGGCGGTCATCGAAGCCCTCACCGAGCAGATCGAGCTGCTCGAGGGCGTGGTCTTCGCGCAGGCTCGTCAAGGAGAGGTCTTCTCGGTCCTGCAAACCATTCCGGGTGTCGGTCCGATCCTGGCCAGCACCATCCAGTACGAGACCGGAGACCTGGGACGGTTTGCCGGTGTCGGTCATTACGCCTCCTACTGCCGGCTGGTGCGCTCGGAGCGCCTGTCGAACCAACGTCGCAAGGGTCAGGGCCTGAGAGAGAATGGCAATGCCTATCTCTCCTGGGCCTACCATGAGGCCGCCCACTTTGCGCTGCGCTATCAACCCGGTGCCCACAAATGGTACGAGCGAAAGCGCTCCAAGACCTGTGCCCTGGTGGCAATCCGAGCCCTGGCCCACAAGCTGGCACGGGCGGCCTATTTCATGATGCGTGACCAGGTGGCCTACGAGCCGGCACGCTTGTTTAGATGAGATTTGGACTCGAGGTCGCGAACCAGGTAGTGGCTTGGCCAAAAACCAGGCAGGCTGGGAGGAGGAGGCCTCGGGTCCTTCAACTCTTGCTCGGCGGGTGACGCCCACGCCGTGATCCCTTCAGGGGCTGGACCGGGTCACAAGACCCGGAGCCATGTGACTGAGTATCACCCCATGGACACGGCCTGGTACCAACGGGTTTCTGGGGCCTCGAAGAGGCCAGGGGCCGGAGGACAAAACACACCGTCCTCCATGCCTTGATCCCGAAGAGTGGCTGGTGCGTCATCAGCACCCACTGCAACGAAACCCAAACCTGTGCCACCCAGGAGCAAGATCCTGCTTACAAACCCGGAGGTGCCCCCTGTGCCTATCGTAAACTCATCCGCTCAACGAATTCCTGTCTTTTCTGAAGTTTCTGGCAGCATTCCTCCGTCCCAGCGCCTACCTTGCCGGTGATCCCTCAGACGGGGGCGCTCTGTCCTCAGGCGCTGACCGCATGCGAATCGGCCTTGCCAGGCGAGGGTTCCACGGTCCCCTGACTTCTAGCGCCATTTTGGCGTGCCGCTCTTTTCCACCGCATTGGCGACACGACTGTCACCGGCCTCGCCGGCGCTGGTTCCTCACAAGTCAATCTCGGCAACCGCCGCTGGGTGCCTGATGCTGCTAATCGGACCTACGGTATCGGGCAAGACTCTGCTTGATTCCCCCCGATTATGCTAGACTTTTAAGAATGTTCGTGTATGTTGCGACGCTAGCGTCCCACAGGTAGAAACCACTCAAGTACAGAGAAGGAGGAAGAGAGATGGTTTCAGGACTCCTAGTAGTAGTGTTGATGGCCGGCTTCAGCAACCTCGCATTCGATATGCCGCCAGATCCGCCCACTCAGCTGTCGCCAGAGTCACCCACCAAGTTGCCGCCAGATCCGCCTACCCTGGACTTCGGTGGAACGAAATGCGGATACGGGTCGGGCGGCGGAACCAGTGAGCCATACGTGGTTTGGGCGCGGCCCGGCGGGTCCGATAGTGGTTGTCCAAAGTCGACCACGTACACTTATGCGGGAGGGACGGAGGGAAATTGCCAAGCAGAGGCGCAATGCACTGGCGGTGGCAGCGTCTTCTGCTTTGCCGATGATGGTGACTGCCATGCGTCGTACACGGTAGCCACCGACGGATGGGTGGATTGTTACGGATATGCCACCGGCTGCTAGCATGGGGCCGCGGACATAGGTAGCCCGTAGAGGCCTCCCGCTCAAAAGACCCGGGTGTCCGCAATAGAGGCGTTGAGCCTTGATCTGTAGGCTCTGTTCGTCCTGCAGTCAAGCAGCGCTTCCTGCGTGGTGGTGTGTTGTCTCTTCGCTGCTTGGTCTGCTGCTGCGCCTCTTCTTCACGAGGGCACATCTCGCAGAACCTCCGTTGCCTGATGACGACCGCCGAATCCTCGGAAGCAGCATAGCCGGGAGTACTCCGGTGAGCTTCCACCTGTCCAAATAGCGATCCGGCCCGGGTCGGGACTCGGCGAGCTGGCACCGATTGTGCTAGCGCTGCCAACGGGTCCATAATGACCTAAACCCGGTTAGGGGGAACCGATGCGCCTCGACATTGTCCTTTTCGCGGTTGTTCTACTGTTTCCCTTCTTGACGTTGGCCCAACAGCTATCGACCCATGGTGAGACTGCCTACGTTGAGCTCGTTCTGGTCGACGTCCTGGTCACAAATCGAGACGGAAAACCAGTCCTCGACTTGACGCGTGAAGACTTCACACTCTTCGTTGACGGGTCGCCTCAAGGAATAGATCAGTTCTCTGCCCCCTCCGCCACATTTCAGACAGAACCTGACGTCTCGGGCCCCAGCCGCGAGACGGGTCGCCCAGCCCAGTCCACTGGGCCTCCGCGCACCTCAGACCACCTACTTGTCATCTACTTGGAAGACCATAACCTGCTTCCAATGGGTCGACATCGCGTTCTCACCCAACTGACCGAGGTACTCGACGAACACTCAAACTCCAAAACTCAGGTAATGATCGCGGCCTATTCCGGAACTGTGGATATCGTCCTCCCACCTACCCGAAGTCGAAGGCGCGTCTTCAAGGTCCTAGCCGAGAAGATGTTCTACGGTTCGCAAGCCCTTCTCAATGACCGCGAGACCGAGGAGGTCTTGAGAACTCTGAAGTACGCACTGGAAAACGATGTTGCAGAACTCATCCGTGCACAAATACGTCCTGACCTGATCATGGACATGGCGTGCCCAAACACTAATAATTACGTCGTCCGCCCTCATGCCCAGCAGGTCTATGCATGGGTAGAGTCCTCCGCACTGGCGCTTCAGGAGTTTGCACGCTCCCTCTCTGTTTTCCCGGGCCAGAAGACCCTGATCCATGTCAGTGACGGGTTTCCGCTCGTCGCCGGTCAGGAGGCGGTGGAGTACCTGGTTTCCATGTGTGATGGTTCTCTTCTAAACCAGGGACTGGGAATGGGAAGCGTCCTATCCTGTTGCTCTCCTGCGCGCTACTTTTCCTCCGCAGCCCTTATGGAGTTGCAGGGGTTCAACACGGTGAGGTTGTGGGATCGCGTGGCTGCTGATGCCAACCGCAATCGGGTCACTATCTACTCCCTGCAAGCCAGTGGGCTGCAGTCACCGCGAGCGGGCACGGTGTCCTCAGTTCGCACCACGGGGTTCACCGAGTTCGCTGCGCGAATGAACGATCAAGATCCGCTTTTCATGATGGCCGACGAGACTGGGGGCAAGGCAATCCTGAACACCAACAACTTCCAACCCGATTTGAATCAAATGCTCGCAGACCAGGATCTGCGATACGAACTGGCGTTCCAACCCGACCGCCCAGCTGACGGCAAGGTCCATCGAATACGCCTCGAGATCAACCGGAGTGGCACTCGACCCTCTTATCGAAAGAGCTACGTATCGGAGACTGTATCCGACAAAACAACGAGCCGTGTTCTCGGAACTCTCTACCATGGACGAGAAGACGATCGCCATGGGATCAGGGTCAAGGCTGAAGTGAGAGCCGAGACGAGCAAGAAGATGAGCGAAGTGGACGTCGAGATCCGAATACCACTGGAAAGCCTCTTTCTGCTCCCAGAAGGAGACAGCCAGAAGGGTCTCGTGACGGTGATGCTCACTGCGAGCGATGAACGAGGTGCGACGTTGCCGGTCGGGAGCAAGACGATCCCATTCT
>Ga0265303_10003124_pt1 | contig 10343 bp, 9 predicted proteins | sample Helome_2_FD_192494 | JGI IMG/M metagenome (GOLD analysis project Ga0265303, IMG submission 192494) | Marine sediment microbial communities from subtidal zone of North Sea - Hel_20160317 (Illumina Assembly) | ecosystem: Environmental > Aquatic > Marine > Subtidal zone > Sediment ... | reverse complement strand
TGCGGGCGGTGACGCAAGCGTCGTCTTGAACGCCGTTGCCGAAGGCAAGGGTAATTACGGTTTCAACGCTGCAACCGGCGAATACGTGGACATGATCGCAGAAGGTATTCTGGATCCGACCAAGGTAACGCGCCACGCGCTGCAGAACGCTGGCTCCGTCTCGGGTCTGTTGCTGACGACCGAAGCGATGGTCGCCGACAAGCCGCAGGAAGACGCCGCTGCCCCGGCGATGCCAGACATGGGCGGCATGGGTGGCATGGGCGGTATGGGCGGCATGATGTAAATCGTCGCTCCACGCGCTAAACAGGAAGGCCCGCTCCAAGCGGGCCTTTTTTTTGGGGAAACTGCTTCATCTTTCGCCGGTCATCACTATAATCAGGGTAACGCTCGTGGGCGTTCCACAATTTGAGGGGGAAATCATGAACAAATCACTACGGTTCAGGCCGTCGGGCATCTGTACGGCCGTTGCCATTACTTTGGCACTGAGCAGTCCAGCCGCTTTTTCTCAGGATACTGAAGACGAGTTGCTCGAGGAGGTCATCACGACGGGCACGCGCAAGCAGGGCCAGTCACCGACCGAGACAATGTCGCCAATCGATGTGTTGGCAGGAACTGCGATCAGCAACCAGGCCACGTTCGACATGACTGATGGCTTGACGAAAGTCGCGCCGTCGATCAATACACAGCGCTTCCCAATTGCTGATGGCACCGCATTCATCAGGCCGGTTTCATTGCGCAATCTATCGCCGGATCAGACCCTGGTGCTCGTGAATGGCACACGCCGTCATCGCTCGCCGCTTGTCAATCTGCAGCTTGCCCCGCTGGGCACAGTGAACCAGGGTGCGCAAGCCGTCGACTTCTCGGCCCTGCCAGCCTTGGCGATCAAGCGCGTTGAAGTGTTGCGCGACGGCGCGTCAGCACAGTACGGCTCAGATGCTATCGCCGGCGTGGTGAACGTCATCCTGAAAGACGCCAATGAGGGAATCTCAATATCGGTTCAAACCGGCGAGTACTTCGAAGGCGATGGCGCACGCACGACGATTGCGGCTAACGGCGGATTCAGTCTTGGCGACAACGGTTTTCTGAACGTGACCATTGAGAGCTCGACGGCGGACACGACCTCGCGTGGCGTGCAACGTGCCGACTGTCAGCCGGTTATCGATTTTGTTGGAGAGGGCGTCGTGCCATTGGACGACCTGTGCCAGCGCTGGGGTGATCCGGATGTCGAGACCCTCAAGTTCGTCTTGAACGCGGGAATCGACATCAACGACAGCACGGAGATATACGGCAACGCCAGCTTCTCCGACAATGACACGATCTCCGATTTCTTCTACCGTCACCCGGTGTTGGATCCCGCGGCGGGGGTCAATGGTCGCAATACACTGATTATCGACGGCGATGGTGACTTTTTACCCGATCCGGCACCAGCAGCCATGGTCAATAGAATTATTGCCGACGGTGGAGATCCTGCGGACTATCTGACCCCCGACGCCGGCAGCCCGAGTGGTTGGGTGTTACTCAACCCCATTTACACGCAGTTTCCGGGCGGCTATAACCCCGACTTCGGCGCAGCCATCAGTGATATGGCGCTTGTTTTGGGTGCGCGCGGCGAAACGGGCGGGGGCTTAAGTTGGGACATTCGTGGGCGTATAGCCGAGAGCGAGGCGGACTACACGCTGTCCGAGACCATTAACCCCAGTCTGGGCGCCTTGTCACCAACGAGCTTCAAGCCGGGCAAACTGACCCAGGAAGAGACGAGTATCAACGCGGATTTCGTACAGACCTTTGATGCTGGTAACCTCGCATCGCCGCTGAACTTCGCTTTCGGTGCCGAATGGCGCGAAGAAACGTACAAGATCGGCGCCGGCGATCCGGCCTCGAGAAACGCAGGCCCCGCGTTCGAGTTTGGTGTGGGCTCCGACGGATTCCAGGGTTTCCCGACCGCGTCCGCTGGCAGCTTCGATAGTGCGAGCTTTGCCGTCTATGTCGACGTAGAAGCCGACATCACGGATATGTTCACGCTTGGCGCCGCCGTTCGCTACGAGGACTATGATGAATTTGGCGACACTACGGACTTCAAACTCTCGGCGCGCTTTGAATTTAGCGAGCAGTTCGCATTGCGCGCGACGGCCAGCACTGGATTCCGCGCACCAACACCGGGCCAGGTCAATACGCTCAACACAACGACGAGTGCCGATACCGCCGGCAATCTGATTCCCAGCGGCACCTATCCGGTTGGAAGCACGGTAGCAATGGTACTCGGATCGCAGCCGCTAGAGCCCGAAGAGTCTACGAGTTTTACGTTGGGCGCGGTCTGGTCTCCTACGGACACCGTCAGCGTCACGCTCGACTACTATGACATCTCGATCGACGACAGACTCGCGCTGTTCAACACGACGATAACCGCTCAGAATGTAGCCGATCTCATCTTGGCAGGGGTAGACCCAATAGCAGCCAATTTATTGCTTGGCGGCATCGCGAATTATTTCGCAAACGCATTTGATTCTGACGTATCGGGATTTGATCTTGCCGTCACGGCGGACTTTGAGGTGGGTTCCGGCAGCCTGATCATGGACCTGCGCTACAACCAGAACGAGCAGGATGTGCCGAAAGTAGCAGCGGGCACGATCAACGAATCGCGTGTCTTCGACCTCGAGAACCAGGTTCCTGATAGCAGGACGACGCTGACCTTCGATTACGATTCGGGTAGTGCGTTCAGCGGCTATATTCGTCTCAATAACTACGGCGACTGGAAATCGACGGGCGGCCTCTTCAGTGCAGGCGATGCATCGGACGTCTCAAACTATGGCTCTGAGGTCCTGGTCGATCTCGAAGCGAGCTACAGATTCAACGACTACTTCAGGTTGAGCGTTGGCGCTGAAAACGTCTTTGACGTTGAACCGGACAACGAGGGCGACGGCACACTGGCGTTCCTCGGCGCAAATACGTCGATAACCTCACCGTTCGGTAACAATGGTGGTTTCTGGTATGCGAGGCTTGTTGCGGAATTCTAGACCGAGCACCTCTGGAAACGGCAAAAAGCCCGGCTTCGGCCGGGCTTTTTTTGATTTCGGTTCGCGAGGATCAAGTCTGTACTTGTACCGATTCAGCGAGCGGCAGAAGGTTGAAACAATTAGCTTGCGGTGAAAAGCAACCGGAAGAAACGTGGACTCAGTTATGCGCATGGAGGTGCCGGACCACCTCTTCTGGGCCTGACTATAAGTGGCGTTCTCGATAACGCGGCTGAGAACTGGCCGGACCAGGACGCAGTGGTCGTGGCCGAACAGGGCGTGCGCTGGAGCTGGGAAGAGCTTCGTCAACGTGCCCTGAAACTGGCCGCCGGCCTGCTGGCAATCGGCCTCGAACCCGGTGATCGAATAGGAATGCTGGCGCCCAATCGCGCCGAATGGCTATTGGCCCAGTTCGGTAGCGCTTACGCCGGCCTCATCCTCGTCAACATCAACCCCGCCTATCGGCTGTCCGAACTCGAATATGCACTTAACAAGGTCGGTTGCCGCGGCCTGATCACCGAAACCCGATTCAAGAGCAGCAATTACATCGAGATGGTGCAAACGCTGTATCCCGATCGCGTTCCGGACCTGAGAACGGTCATTCACCTGGGTAATGAAGATATACCCGACATGCTCCGCCTGGATCACGTCATGGGTCTTGCCGACGAAAAGTCGCTACAAACGCTTGACGCGATTGCGCAACGGTCCGACTTCGATGCGCCAATCAATATTCAGTTCACGAGCGGCACGACGGGTGCGCCGAAAGCGGCCACTTTGACGCACCACAACATGATCAACAATGCCGCCATGTCAGCTGCAGTACTCAAGTTCACTGAGGAAGACCGGCTGTGTATTCCGGTGCCGATGTATCACTGTTTTGCAATGGTGCTTGGGACCTTGTTGTGCGCAACGAGCGGAGCCACCGTGGTGTTCCCGGGCGCTGCGTTCGAAGCGAAGGCAACGATGCAGGCGATCGAAGACGAGGCCTGTACGGCATTGCACGGTGTGCCAACGATGTTCATCTCCATGCTCGACGACCCGGACTTCCGCAAATATGACCTGAGATCATTGCGAACCGGGATCATGGCGGGAGCACCGTGCCCGATCGAACTCATGCGCCAGGTCATCGACGACATGCACATGAGTGAAATCACGATCGGCTACGGCATGACCGAGACGGGACCACTTTCAACGCAGACCTCACCGGATGATCCGATTGACCTGCGCGTCGGAACCGTTGGCCGGGTGCTGCCCCACACCGAAGTGGAAATCGTCGACGAGAATAATCAGATTGTTGAGTTAGGCGAGCCTGGCGAGCTGTGCGTGCGTGGCTACAACGTGATGCTCGGCTACTGGGGTGATGGCGATCAGGGCGAGTGGATGCACACCGGGGATATCGCGACGATGGATGAAGACGCCTATGTGCGCATCGTCGGCCGCAGCAAGGACATGTTGATTCGCGGTGGAGAGAACGTCTATCCACGAGAAATCGAAGACTTCCTCTACAGCAATCCGAAAATCGATCAGGTCGAAGTCGTCGGTGTACCGGACGAGAAATTCGGCGAAGAAATCGCCGCCTGCATAAAACTGGCTGAAGGTGAACAGGCAACCGTGGACGAAATCCGCGATTTCTGTCGCGGTGAGTTATCGCACTTCAAAATTCCTCGTTACGTTAGTTTCGTCGATGACTTCCCGATGACGGTCACCGGCAAGGTACAGAAATTCATACTTCGCGAGCAAATAGCCAAAGAACTCGAGCAAACGAGCGGAACATCACAACCCATGGGAGCAGTGAGATGACTACATCTGCGTTTCGTTTCTGTGATGATCTTGGTCCCAAGACCATCCTGCATATGTACGAGCCGGCGATCGGCCTCAAAGCGATAGCCGTTGTCGACAACACAGCGGCCGGCACCGCCATTGGCGGGGTGCGCATGGCTCCGGATGTATCCCTGGACGAGTGTTTCCGGCTGGCGCGCGGCATGACGCTGAAAAATGCCGCGGCGGGTCTTCCACACGGTGGCGGCAAATCGGTCATCTTCGGTGACCCGACAATGGAGTCGTCCAGCAAGGAGCAGTTGATCCGCGCATTTGCGAGGAGTGTCAAACAACTGACGGATTACGTTCCCGGTCCCGATATGGGCACCAACGAAGCTGCTATGGCGCTCGTCAGGGACGAGGGTGGACGTAGCATCGGATTACCGAAAGTCCTCGGCGGAATCCCGCTCGATGAAATCGGAGCGACGGCATACGGCGTTGTCGCAAGTGCGGACGTTGCCAAAGATCAACTGGGCATCGACCTCAACGGCGCGCGCATCGCCATGCAGGGATTTGGCGCTGTCGGTAAACACGCCGCCCGGTTCTTTGCAGAGCATGGTTCCATACTGGTCGCGGCGGCTGATTACAGCGGAGCAGTACACGACGCGGGCGGTCTCGACGTTGAGGCCCTGGCAAAACATGTCGAGGAGGGCGGCAGGATCGCCGACTACGAGGGCGGCGAGCGGCTGCAACGAGAAGCGATTGTCAGTGTTGACTGCGACATCCTGGTTCCGGCGGCCAGGCCGGACGTCATTCGTGCCGATAACCAGGCGACGGTCAAGGCAAAACTCATTGTTCCCGGTGCCAATATCGGTATCACCGAGCGGGCAGAAGCCATGCTGCACCGTCGCGGTGTGCTCTGCGTACCGGACTTCATCGCCAATGCCGGTGGTGTTATCTGTGGTGCGGTTGAATTTGCTGGCGGTACCGAAGCACAAGTCTTCCCGCTGATCGATGAGAAGATCCGTGGCAACACGGCCGAAGTGCTCGAGCGAATGAAGCACCAGCGTATTTTGCCGCGCGAGGCTGCAGTGGCAATGGCAAGGGAGCGGCTGGCAGAAGCGATGAGGTATCGGCGTTTCAGTTCCGGGTGGTCGGTTCAGGCCCCAAGGTCGGACGTCGAACTGCGCGCCGTTAGCTGACACCATTTATCCACAACAGCTGGGGAGATTTCAATCCGGAGTTTCCCCAATGTTGTTCGTGGACGGGGGCGAATATATCTAGTGGGCTGGCAGGAGACTGCCAGTGCTAGAACGGGAAGGAGGAGTTCTTCGAGGACTCCCCACCGCGCCGCTGCATGGAGACGTTCTATCTCCATGAGCTTGGTTACGGAGAGTTCCTGTGACAATCCGGGCGGCGGCACGCCACACCGTTAAGGTCGCGTAAGGCGACAAACGGGTGTGACAGAACCGGGGCGACTGCGAGCCGCCCCGGTTTTTTAATGCCTGGCTTTTCTCCAGATACGGTAGCCGAGCAGGAACGCGAGTATCACGGCGTAGATCCATGCATCGCTCGCATCTTTCTTCACCTGCCACCAGTAGTGCCACACGCCCAGGACACCCACTGCGTAGACGCTGTAGTGCAGTTTGTCCCAGGCTCGTCGCATGCGCCGGCGCATGCCGTTGGTTGATGTCACGGCCATCGCCGTCAACAACAGCAGTGCTGCAAAGCCGATCGTAATGAATGGCCGCTCAGTCAGGTCTTCGAGAATGGCCGTCCATTGAAATGCCGGGTCAACTGCCAGTCCGCGATCGAGCAGTAGCCAGGTCAAAAAGTGCATGAAGGCGTAGAAGAACGTGAATAAACCCAGCATACGGCGGAATCGAGTCAGCCAGTTCCAGCCTGTAATCTGACGCAGCGGCGTGACGGCCAATGTGATCATGATCATGCGTATCGCCCAGTTGCCAAATCGGTCGAGAATGTCCTCGACAGGATTCGCACTGAGTTGCCCGGTGATGCCAAGGGCGTCGCCTACAACAAGGAGGGCGGGCACGAGACATAGTAGGAAGATGGCCGGTTTGCCGATGAACCGAACTTTCTGCAGCGTGTTCACGTTTTGCTAGAAGTTACTTCGCAGGTTCAGGCCGCTGTACAGGTGCGCAACGTGCTCGGCATAGCCATTGAACATCAACGTCGGCTTCCTCGGGGCAAACAAGCCGCCGCCAATAGCTCGCTCGCTTGCCTGGCTCCAGCGTGGGTGATCCACTTTGGGATTGACGTTAGCGTAAAAGCCGTACTCACGTGGCGCAGCAATGTTCCAGCTTACCGGCGGCCGTTTCTTCGTAAAGCTGATGCGGACTATTCCCTTGATGCCCTTGAAGCCGTATTTCCAGGGAACGACGAGTCTTATCGGCGCGCCATTCTGGTTTGGAATCGACTCCCCAAATACGCCGACCGCGAGTATGGCGAGTGAATTTGTTGCTTCGGCAATGGTCAGGCCCTCCCGATAGGGCCACCTTAGTACGCGGCGCCACTGCCCCGGCATGCGCTCGGGGTCATACAGTGTCTCGAATGCAACATACCTGGCATTCGAGGTGGGCCGGAAATGCTTGACGACGTCCGCTAGTGAGATGCCGACCCACGGAATGACCATCGACCACGCCTCGACACAGCGCATGCGATAGATGCGCTCCTCGAGGTCGAACGGTTTCATGAAGTCTTCGAAGTGAAACGTGCCGGTCTTTTCGGCATGGCCATCGACTGTAATCGACCAGGGTCGCGGTTCAAACTGCCCTGCATTGCGATATGGGTCTTCCTTGCCGGTTCCGAATTCGTAGTAGTTGTTGTAGGTCGTGACGTCCTCGTAGCTGTTGGGCGTCTCTATCGTGCTGAATGCGCTCTTGCCGACATCCGCCAGCTTCGCTCGCTTGCCCTCAGGTACGTCGGCGGCAAAGGCCGTGCCGGCCAGCACTGATGCTCCGGCAATACTGCCGGCGCGAATGAAATCACGTCGATTCAGGTAGTTCTGCTCGCTGGTAATCTCAGACGGGCGGATATCGGCAGGTTTCTTGATCAGCATTCTGGTTCCTTGCGGGGTTTCAGCTCATATAGACCCGATCAAAGCCCTGAATATTGCATAAAATTCGGCTAGTCGTAAGCGCTGCTCCGGTCGCTTGGCTGCAGGGTGCGGGTCTGCAGCTGCAGATAGAGCGCCGCAGACAAACCGGACACACCAAACAGCATCGACATTACGACAATCTGATACTTGGCAGCGATCAGCGGCGAGATTCCCGAGAGGATCTGTCCGGTCATCATTCCCGGCAGTGCTACGACGCCAACGGCAAACAGCGAGTTGATGATCGGGATCAGGGCCGCGCTCAACGCGATCCGTCGGGCCTCGCTCGCAGAGACGTTACGAACAATCTCTGACTCGAATCTTTCAGCCGCCAGGCTGACGGAGTTCATCGCGCCGGCAAATACCATTCCGGCAAGGGGCACGACGTATCGCGGGTTGAACCAGGGATCGACAGCGATGACAACCTGGGTTACCAGCGCCAGAACCAGAATGCCGCCGATGGATATCGCAATCAGCGCGTTGCGAAATACGTGTGCCTGTTTGCGGGCTACGGGTCGGATGGCAATCCAGCTTGCGGTGATGAGCATCACAATCAGCACGGCAGCGATGATAGCCGCGTGTTCCGCTTCGAAGATGAAGACGAGAACGTAGCCGATCAACAACAGCTGAATCAGCATTCGCCCGGTCGCGTAGATTGCCGTTCCCGCGCCGGCAGACCAGCGCAGCATGATGACGATGACTGCGGCAACTGGCAGCAAGCCGAGTGCCAGGCCCTGTAAGGAGATTTCCTCGACCACGGTATACACCTGTGTGGATGTTTACGGACTTCAGTAAACTGTGCCCGAAATGCGTAGCAATGTCCTTATCATCTACTATGCCGCGACGGCCCTGTTTCTGGCACTGGACTATGGCTTCGGTATCAACCTGCGCGCAGCCTTCCTCGAGAACATGCCCGAGATCGTCAACTTTATTATCGTAGGCGGGGCGGCGTACGTGTCTTATGTGCAGGGCGCTAAAGCGTTAGCCAGTCGACTAAGATCCGATTGACCTCTTCGGGCTTTTCCTGCTGGGTCCAGTGGCCGCAATTTAGCCTGTGAATCTGGAGATCCCGGACGAACGGCTTCATACCCTCGATATGTTCGGGTGATATCAGCACATCGTTCTCGGCGCCGATGAACATCGTCGGCACATTGACGACTTGCGGCACACCTTCCATCGATTTCCAGTTGCGGCTCCAGTTGCGATACCAGTTGATGGGACCGGTGAAGCCACTGTGTTCGAATGCAGATACGAAATAAGCGCGCTCCTCGGCGCCCAGGATCGGATCGCCGCTGGCCTCGGTTCTGGCTATTGTCTGTAGCAGGCTCAGAACGCGCTTTTCCGGCGGGAGTTTTTCGAATTCCGCCCGACTGACCTGGTTCTTGCGCATGAGCATGTCGAAGAAATGTCCGGGATTGGCAGCAAAGGCCTTGTCGGCTTCGTCCGAGTCCTGGAAATTCACAATGTAGAAGTTATCGCCGAGCCGCTGCCGTGCCAGCTCGATCGGGTCAGCCGGTGTCCGGGGCCAGAAAGGAATATTCAGTACGGCCATGCGGTCGATGCGCTCGGGTTGAAGCAGTGCCATGTGCCACAAGACCAGGGCACCCCAGTCATGGCCAACGAACGTTGCGCGCTCGAGCTCCAGGGCATCGAGCAGTCCACAAAGGTCACCGATCAACTCCTGGACGCGATAGTCCGCGACGTCTGGTGGCGCGTCAGTCTTGCCGTAGCCGCGCTGGTCCGGTGCTATAGCCCGGAAGCCAGCCGCAGCAATTGCGGGCAATTGTAAGCGCCACGAGAAGGCGAGCTCGGGAAAGCCATGCACAAAGATGACAGGCTCGCCGGCGCCCCTTTCGTGGACGGCCATGCGAATGCCGTTGGTGTCGATGAAGTGCGGCTCGGGGAACATTTCGAGGTATTCTCACAAAATGCGTGACAGGTTGCTGAAACTTCGTAAAGAGCTGCAGGCAATGGCGGCAACCAGCGAGGAATCGGCGGCCGTTGTCGAGCTGGACCAATCCAAAGTAGGCCGGCTATCACGCATGGATGCCATGCAGGCACAGGCCATGGCGAAAGCATCGGGGCAGCGGCGCGAAGCGATGCTCCGAAACATTGAGGCGGCGCTGAAGCGAATCGACGACGGTGAGTATGGTCTGTGCCGGGATTGCGATGAGCCGATCAATCCCAAGCGGCTTGAATTTGATCCCACAGCCCTGCGTTGCATCGACTGCGAGAGCGAACGCGAGGATTCATAGATTTCGCTTGTAATGACGGCCACTTACGGCTAGTTTCCCTCGCAAGACGCTGATGGGGACAAACAGGCGGGCGAATCAGGCCAAAGCGACCGGGAGATAGTGCGAGCCCCGGGCCGGAAACCGCTGAATATCACCCCGGAGTCGCTGCCCGAAAGATGACGAGTAGGCGTAGCCGGCTGGCCCCCGCGGCGGGCGACGGGGACC
>Ga0265303_10003122_pt1 | contig 10345 bp, 10 predicted proteins | sample Helome_2_FD_192494 | JGI IMG/M metagenome (GOLD analysis project Ga0265303, IMG submission 192494) | Marine sediment microbial communities from subtidal zone of North Sea - Hel_20160317 (Illumina Assembly) | ecosystem: Environmental > Aquatic > Marine > Subtidal zone > Sediment ... | reverse complement strand
CAGGAGCTCCGCTTTCTGGTCGCAGGCTGGTCACCCGTGCCGTGACGGTCTGGCCGGCGACCAGAAAGCGGAGCTCCTGGCCCAGTGTAATGCCCAGGGTCTCGGCCAGCGCCTGTTCCACGGAGAGGACCGGTTGACCGCGCGCCTGGGCGTTCCACCAGTGGCCGGCGACGATCCGATTGTCCTCCTGGAGGGCCTCCGCCCAGGACAGGTTGAACTCCCGGGCCACCAGGCGCTGGGCCCTGGGACCTTCGTAGTCGTCGGGGGACACCGGGATGCCGTCTATGGCGGTGAGGCGGCCCCTGACCATGGGGTAGAGGGGGTTGCTGTCCAGACCCTGTTGGGCCAGGTAGGTGCCGAGGGCCTCGACCTCGTCTGGCTGCACGTTGATGAGGAAGTAGTTGGGTGCGTCCGGGGGCAGACGCCGCTGCCAGCTGGCGAGCAGATCTGCACGAACGAAGGTCAGGAGCAGCAGGACCATGATGCCCAGGCCGAAGGCGACCACCTGCATGACACTGCCGTGGGCGTGCCGAGAGATGCTGGCCAGGCCGAAGCGCCAGGCCGTCCCCACCCGGGCGCGCAGGGGTGCCAGGACCCGCACCATCAGCAGGGCCCCGAGGGTCAGCAGTAGCAGGGTTGCCACGGTGCCCCCCAGGGCATAGGCGGTGAGGCGGGGGTCGGCCACCTGCCAGTAGATGAGCAGCGCCAGGGCCGCGACGGCCGAGCCATACACCAGCCAGGCCTTGGCCGGGAGCGGCAGGAGGTCTCGCCGCAGCACCCGGGACGGCGGCACGTCCCGGAGTCTGGTCACGGGCGGAAGACCGAACCCCAGCAGGGTGACGAGGCCGGTGACCAGCCCCAATGCCAGGGGGGCCGCCGAGGGGGCGGGCAGGGACGCCGGCAGCAGACCGGACAGCATGGCCACGAGGCCTTCCTGGGCGCCGTAGCCCAGGGCGCAGCCGCCGATGCTCGCCGCCAGTCCCAGGATCGCCATCTGCGCGACGAACACCCGGTTGACGAAGCCCTGGGTGGCACCCAGGCAGCGCATGATGGCCGCCGGGTCCAGGTGGCGGTTGGCATAACGCCGGGCCGCCACCGCCACGGCCACGCCCGCCAGCACCACGCTGACCAGGGACGCCAGGCCCAGGAAGCGCTGGGCCCGGTCCAGGGCCATGCGCAGCTCGGGGCGGGCATCGCGGATCCCCTGCAGTGTCTCGCCAGGTCCCAGACGGGCGGCTGCCCAGTCCCTGTAGGCAGCCACAGCCGCCGGGCTACCCGCCAGGAGCAGGCGGTGCCTGACCCGACTCCCGGGCCGTACCAGCCCGGTGGCCGGGACATCGTCCAGGTGCATGAGCAGGCGGGGCGCAATGCTGAACAGGTCTCCCCCCCGGTCGGGCTCGAAGCTGAGCACCTGGGCTACCTGGAGCTGGGCGGCGCCCACGTCTACGCGGTCTCCGACGGTGAGTCCGAGGACGCTGATGAGGCGCGGGTCCAGCCACACGGTGCCGGGGTCCGGGCCTCCGCCCACGGTTGTGTCCGATGCGAATGGCGCCGGCGCGATCCGGAGTTCCCCCCTGAGGGGGTAGCCGTCTCCCACAGCCTTCACGTCTGCCATCTGGAGCCGGTCCCCTGCCAGGATCATGCTGGGAAAGGCCAGGGTGTGGGCCGTCGACAGGCCCCGGCGTACCGCCTCTCGCTCCAGGCGCTCACCCACGGGGTCGCCGGAGAGCACCACCAGGTCGGCGGCCAGAAGCTCTCCGGCCTGCTGGTCCATGGCCTGACGGATACGGTCGGTGAAGAAGCCCACGGAGGTAACACTGCCCACGGCGATGACCAGCGCGATGACCAGGATGCCGAGCTCGCCGGCCCGCCAGTCACGACCGAGGGCCCGCAGCGCGAATGCCAGGGAGCTCACACGCCCTCCTTCGATGTGGTGACGGCCGGCAGGGGGCTGTCTGGCCCGACCTGCATCCGGCCGGCATCCAGGTGCACCGTCTGCTCACAGTGCCCGGCCAGCCCCACGTCGTGGGTCACCAGCAACAGGGTGGTCTGGTGCTCCCGGTTCAGGGTGAACAGCAGCTCGCTGATCCGGGCGCCTGTCTTGCGGTCCAGGTTGCCGGTGGGTTCGTCGGCGAACAGGACCCTGGGCTGAGGGGCGAAGGCGCGGGCGATGGCCACGCGCTGTTGCTCGCCCCCGGAGAGCTGACTGGGGTAGTGGTGCAGGCGCGCGCCCAGGCCTACCCGTTCCAGGATCCCCCGGGCAGTCGCCCCGGCGGCGTCACGCCCGGCGAGCTCGAGGGGTAGCATGACGTTCTCGATGGCGGTGAGGCTGGGGATCAGTTGGAAGGACTGGAACACGAAGCCCACCATCTCGCCCCTCAGTCGGGCCCGGCCGTCCTCGTCCAGCTCACCCAGGTCCTGCCCGGCCAGCACCACGCGGCCCTGGGTGGGCAGGTCCAGCCCTGCCAGCAGTCCCAGCAGCGTGGACTTGCCGGAGCCGGACTCACCGACGATGGCGACCGTGTCCCCTGCGGGTATGGCCAGGTCGACGTCACGCAGAATATCCAACATGCCCTCGGGGCTGGGTACCTGCTTGCCAAGGCGGGTGGCGCGTACAATGGGTTGTGAGCTTGGGGCGGACATGCTTGATTTAAGGACTCCTTGCGATGGGTTGGGGTTCCCCCGGCGTCTGACAGCCGCTAGTCTATCCTCTGGCACCCGAAACCGAGAACCCACCCCATTGCCATCTTCGAACTGCAGATCCACCGCATGCGCCGATCCCGGGTTCCTGACCCCACTCTGGCTCCTGGTGCCGCGCCTGTGTGTATTGGTGCTCGTCGCGTTGACCCCCGTGCGCGGATGGGGAGATACCTCCGTGCTGATGGTACTCGGGGACAGTCTGAGCGCTGCCTATGGCATCGACTACCGCGAGGGCTGGGTGTCGTTGCTCGAGGAACGCCTCGATGGCCGTGGCTACGCGGTGGTGAACGCGAGCATCAGTGGCGATACTAGCCGTGGAGGTCTGGCGCGCGTGGATGCGGCCCTCCAGAGCCACCGGCCAGCCGTCTTGGTGCTGGAGCTCGGGGGCAATGACGGCCTGCGGGGACTTCCCGTGGACGAGACCCGCCGGAATCTGGCGGAGATGATCGAGAGGGCCAAGGAGACCGGCGCCGAGGTCCTGCTGGTGGGCATAGAGCTGCCGCCGAACTACGGACCCGCCTATACCCAGCGCTTTAGATCCATCTACCCGACGCTCGCCGAGACATACGACGTGGCCTTCGTGCCCTTTCTGCTGGATGGGGTGGCGGCGCACCGCACCTTGATGCAGGCCGACGGCATCCATCCGCGGGCCGAGGCCCAGGCGCGGATCCTGGACAACGTGTGGCGCTATCTGGAGCCCCTGCTCCAATGAAGCTGCTGGTCCTGGCCGTTCTGGTGCTGATTGGCCTCCCGGTGCTCCTGCTGGCGGCGGGCCTGGTGGCGAATCGCGCGCCTCTGCTGGACCCGCCCGGGCCGGTGCAGCGCATGAGGGCCTATCTCACCGCCAACGTCGCCGAGACTGCCCCGGACGCTCCCTTTCCAGAGCTTCGTGCGCCGCTGTTCAATGCCTCCCCGGAGGTGCTGATCCGGGCCGTGGAGACGGCCAGCCACCGCTTGGGCTGGAGGCTTGGTGCTGTGGACCGCGCTCAGGGGACCCTGGCGGCAGTGGTGACCACCGCCCTCTGGCGCTTCAAGGACGACGTCGAAATCCGCGTGCTGCCCGCCCCTGAGGGCGGGGCGATGCTCCAGGTCCGCTCGGCCTCGCGGGTGGGAAAGGCAGACCTGGGTGCCAACGCCCGACACATCCTGGACCTGCTCGAAGCGGTGCAGGATGAGCTTCCATAACAAGATGAGGCGTTAGCAAGGACTTCTCGCCGGGGCGGCAGGTGGCTTGGGAGTGGGTGCAACCCGTTCCCCGCTCCCGCTGCACCGCCGAAAGGCCGCGTAGGTCGGCAATTCTTTGCCGACACAGGGAAGATCAGGCTCCTAGATCTCTCCGAGTACCGCCGGGAGCTCTAGCAGGGACACGACCTCGGCATCTGCCCGGCGACCCCCGGGCCAATCCCGTCCCCACCGGTTGACCCAGACCGTACGCAGGCCGGTGGCAGCGGCACCCCTCACGTCCCTCACGGGATCGTCGCCCACGTGTATGACCCGGGCGGGAAGGGGGCCGATACGCCGCACCGCCGCCTGGAACATGGGCGGCTCGGGTTTTGCGGCACCGACGTCCACGGCGGAGATGGCAAAGTGGAAGAGGTCGTCCAGGCCGATGCGCCCGATGTCGGCGTTGCCGTTGGAGAGCGCCCCGAGCACATAACGCCGGCGCAGCCCGTGCAGCACCGGGCGCACATCCTCGTAGATCTGCACCCGATTCCGGGCCTCGTGGAAGACCTGGAAGGCCTCGTCCGCCAGCTGGGGTGGGTAGGCGCAGGCCTCGGCGGCCTTCGCCAGGGCCATCTTGCGGATGGCGGTGAGGTCGTGGCGCAGATGGGTGTGCTCTGCGGCCACCGCCTTGCGAAGCTCACGCAGGGCCTGGATGCTGAACGCCTGTACGACTCGGGGATACTGTCGGGCGAGCCAGTCCTGCAGCACCGCCTCGGCACGTTCCATCACCGGCCGGTTGTCGTACAGGGTATCGTCCAGGTCGAAGGTGATACCCAGAATCGGTTCTTGCCGTCCATCTCTGCTCATGCCTGGAGTCGGACCCTCTTGAAATCAAGGAATGGAGCCACGGAGGGGAAGAACGTCCTCACACGGAGCCACGGAGCCACGGAGGGTAAGAAAAAGAACATTTGAGCGTGCCATTGACACCCGGTCGAGTAGTCTCTGAATATTGTCGATGGATTTAACAATAGTGTCTCTGATTCTGTTCTGAATCCATATCGATCTTCTCCCTGTCTCCGTGTGAGGACGTTTTTCCTCCTCGTATCGGGGTCGGTGCGACCGCCTCGCTGCTGGACCGGTCCCTGCGCTGCTGGTTGTGTGACATCAGCGCGAGGCTGAGGCGTTGGAATCCATTCTGCCAGGGCATGCCCTGCCGTGATCCCGTAAACGGCAGTTGACCGCTAAAGGCATTCTTATCCCGAAGCGACCCAGAGAAAGCCTGAAACGAGATCAAGGAGACATCTTTGCGTTCCCTGCGCCTTTGCGGAACGGTGATGCGTTCCTGGACGGACACTCGATAGTGGTTCTCGGTCCAGGCCGAGTCGGGATATGCTGTGGCTGTGTAACGGCGAGCGCTGAACAAGGCGAGATAGGCGCAAGCAACCCCGACTCGCGGTCAACGACGATGCGCCGGCTTGCCTGGGAGGGGGGCAAGGATGGCTGAGCATTATTTCATCAGTTACTCCAGCGTGGACGGCAAGACGGCCGCCCTCCGGCTTGCCGACGACCTGACGGCCGATTCACCGTCGGTCCCCGTCTGGATAGATGACAGAGAGCTGCAGGCGGCGGCCGACTGGGACGAGCAGGTGGTGGAGGCGTTGCGCACCTGCGCCGGATTGTTGCTCCTCATGACCACGGACAGTGTCCACCCGAAATCGGAGTGCAAGCGCGAATGGACGCGGGCCCTGCGCTACAAAAAGCCCATCGTCCCCCTGCTCCTCGACCCTGAAGCGGAGATGCCCTTTGGCCTGGAGCCACGCCAGTACATCGACTTCACCGGGGAGTACAGACAGGGCCTGGCCAAGCTGCGCCCGGATGGAGCCGGGCCCATGTCCACTCATGCACCAGGACCTGGGTCGCTGCGCTGGTTTGCGGCTCCGTGGGGCGTGGTCAGTGCCCGGCGGAATCCGGGGGATCCACCAGCGTCAGCGCGAGCTCACGCTACGCTGCATCCAGGCTACGCAGCCGTTCGGGGCTACAGCGGGAGCGGGCGGGGGGCGTTTGGCGGCTGGCGCGCGTTCCCGCCACGATTTGGTGTTCATCCAAACACTCCCTTACCCTCTCCCCCGACCCCTCTCCCCTACGCGGGAGAGGGGCGTTAAGCCGGTGCGCGAGAGATGGTAGGGCAGAGGGAGCTGATTTTCTGGACGGGAACCATAGCCTTCGAGAAAATGAGGTTGGCAACGTCCTCACACGGAGACACCGAGGGGAAGAACATCCTCACACGGAGCCACGGAGCCACGGAGACACGGAGGGGAAGAAAGAGAACATTTGAGCTTGCCATTGACACCCGGACGAATAGCGTATGACTATGAGCGACACAGCCAATCACAGTGTCTCTGATTCTGTTCTGATCCACCTCTGTCTTCTCCGTGATCTCCGTGGCTCCGTGTGAGCACTCTCTTTCTCTACGCGCCTCCCTGTGAGCCAACCAACGTGCCATCTATCATGCGGTTGTCGGCAAGGGATCGTCGACCTACTCCAGAAACCTATAGATCCAGGGTGATGCGCCTGAGACCCGTACTGCTGCTCCTTGCCTTCGGCCTGGCCCTGCAGGGTTGTGGGACGGTGGGTTACTACGCCCAGTCCATCCACGGGCACCTGGAGCTCATGGGCCAGCGAGAGCCCATCGACGACCTGGTCCGGGATCCGCAGACGTCACTGGAGTTGCGAGATAGGCTGGAACTGGTCCGCAGTATTCGAGATTTCGCGAGCACCAACCTGCATCTGCCGGACAACGGCAGCTACCGGAGCTACGCGGAAATCCGGCGTTCTCACGTCGTATGGTCCGTGGTCGCCACCCCGGAGTTCTCTTTGACCCCCGAGACCTGGTGTTTTCCGGTGGCGGGCTGTGTCAGCTATCGGGGCTACTTCTCCCAGGACGGCGCCCAGGCGTTTGCAGAGGGTCTGCGCTCCGAGGGCTACGACGTCTATGTTGCCGGTGTCGCCGCCTACTCCACCCTCGGGTGGTTCGACGATCCCGTGCCCAGCAGCGTCATCCGCTGGCCGGAGTACCACCTGGCGGGGCTGGTGTTTCACGAGCTTGCCCACCAGGAGGTGTACGTGACCGACGACTCGGCCTTCAATGAGGCCTTTGCCGTCACGGTCGAGCGTGAGGGGGTCCGGCGCTGGCTTCAGAAGCAGGGCAGTGGGGATATGCTGGGCCGTTACCGGCGCTCGGAGCGGCTGCAGGATGACTTTCTCCAGCTGGTCTTCGTCACCCGGGAGCGGCTTGAAGGGGTCTATGGCTCGGACCTGCCCGATGCGGAGAAACGGCGTCGCAAGGCACGTGTCTTCGATGAGATGCGCGCGGCCTATGCCCCCCTGAGGGCCCGATGGGGGGGCGACGAGCGTTACGACAAATGGTTCGCGCGCGAGCCGAACAATGCGCAGCTCGCCGCGGTGGTGACCTACCATGACCTGGTGCCGGGGTTCGAGGCGCTCCTGGCCCGTCACCAGGGCGACCTGGAGGCCTTCTATATGGCAGTGGGCACACTGTCACGTGAGCACCGGGAGGCGCGTCGGCTTCGGCTGATGGCCCTGGCCGACCATGCCGCGGTGTTGCGCGGGACCGGCGGGTAAACGTATCCTCGGGTACCTGGCCCGGGTGCTTCGGCACCCCGTGGCGGCCTCACCCAGTCGGTGAACCTGACAAAACTGCGATTTTCCGTGTGACTCAATGTGATAAGGCGATTGCCGGAAAAGAAGATACCGGATTGCGCCGGATTTTTGTTTGGCTTCAAGGCGCGACAGCAGGCGCATAGCGAGCTATGTAACTGCTGGGGCAACGCCGAACCCGAACAAAAAGACCAGCAAGATGGTATTTTCTTTGACAGAAATCGCCTAAGTCTTCGACGAAGCGGTCAACTGCCGTTTCTAGGATTACCTACCCTGCCGAGATGTATTGACCTGTGGACCTTTACGACGAAGCCATAAAGATGTTCAGGGCCCTGCTCGACCGGGCCATGGAGACCGATCTGCCTGAGCCCACCGCCATGACTCTGGCCACGGCCGACGGGCGTGGGCGGCCTTCGACCCGCACCGTGCTGCTCAAGGGTGTCGATGAGCGGGGGTTCGTGTTCTACACCAACACCCGCAGCCGCAAGGGCGCGCAGCTGGCGGACAACGCTTGGGCGGCGTTGTGCGTCTTCTGGCAGCCGCTCAAGGAGCAGGTCAAGTTGGAGGGGCCGGTGGAACGAGTGACCGAAGAGGAGGCCGACGACTATTGGGTGACCCGCCCCCGGGACAGCCAGATCGGGGCCTGGGCATCGGATCAGTCGGCGCCCCTCGAGAGCCGCGAGGCCCTGCTCGCCCGGGCGGCGTCGTACCGTGAGCAATTTGAGGGCCGGGATGTACCCCGTCCGTCCCATTGGTCCGGCTACCGGGTGCTGCCGGAACGGATCGAGTTCTGGACGGCGGGCGAGCATCGTCTGCACCACCGGGTGTGCTACCAGAAGGGACGCGACGAGTGGACCGTGGGTCTACTGAACCCTTGACCCGTCGTGCGGCGAGGCCGCCTTCTGCGCCGGGCAGGGTGCCCGTGTACGCGTCGGCAAGGGATTGCCGACCTACGCCCGAATCAACCTCTGGATAGTTGCGTGTTTCCATCCAGACCGAGCAGGCCAAGCTTGCCATGTGGCACCAGGAAGGGCTGAGCATTCACACCCGAGGCCGCGGCACCTACGAGCTGAGTGCCGAGGTTGAAGGCGTGGTGGAACGCGCCGGCATCGACACCGGCCTGTGCCACGTATTCGTCCAGCACACCAGTGCCTCGCTCATGCTGTGTGAGAATGCGGACCCCACGGTACGAAAGGACTTGGAGGCCTTCATCTCGCGTATGGTTCCCGACGGTGATCCCATCTACCGGCATACGTTGGAGGGACCGGATGACATGCCCGCCCACGTGCGTACGGTCCTTACCCACAGCGGGCTGACCATCCCCGTGACCGGCGGGCGTTGCGGCCTGGGCACCTGGCAGGGTATCTACCTCTGGGAGCATCGCCGCGCATCCCATCGGCGGCGCGTGAGCGTCACGGTCCAGGGGGAGTAGTCTCTCAATGACCACCAGCCCCCCGGGACGTGAGGTGTTGATCACAGGCTGCTCGAGCGGCATCGGGCGCACCGTGGCTGAGGGGCTCCGGGACCGGGGCTACCGGGTGTTCGCCACCGCCCGCCAGGCGCAGGACGTGAAGTCCCTGGCCGGTAGCGGCTTCGAGGCCCTCCAGCTCGACGTGATCGATTCCGGTTCCGTGCAACGGGCGGTGAGCGAGGTCCTGGAGAAGACGGGCGGGCGCCTCTACGCGCTGTTCAACAACGCCGGATTCGGACAGCCCGGGGCGGTGGAGGACCTGCGTAGGGAGGTGTTGCGGGAACAGTTCGAGACCAACCTCTTTGGCGCCCATGAGCTCATCCGCCGGGTCATTCCCGTCATGCGGACCCAGGGGTACGGCCGCATCATCCAGAACAGCTCGGTGCTGGGGCTCGTCGCCATGAAGTACCGCGGCGCCTACAACGCGAGCAAATATGCGCTGGAGGGTCTGAGCGACACCCTGCGCCTGGAGCTCCGGGACACCGGCATCCATGTGGCCATCATCGAACCGGGCCCCGTGGAGAGCCGGTTCCGGGAAAACGCCTACGCCGCCTTCAAACGTAACGTCGACGCCGAGAAGAGTGCTCATCGGGAGGCGTATCACGCCATGGAGAGGCGATTGACCACCGATGGACCGGTTGCGCCCTTTACCCTGCCACCGGAGGCCGTCCTGAAGAAGGTCATCCATGCCCTCGAGAGCCGGCGGCCGAAGGTCCGCTACTATGTGACCTTTCCGACCTATCTCTTTGCTACCCTTAAACGCCTGCTTCCCCACCGAGGTCTGGACAGGGTGCTCACGGGCGTGTCCCGGGGTGGGAGCCGCTAGCCCGCATTTCTCACCAGGACTTGGAATTTTGGGTCGCTCTGGCAAAGCAGATTGGTCGATCGCCCGCTTAAGGCTAGCCAGCTATGGCTCAAGGGGGATCGGGCAAGGTGCAAAGCCAGAGTGGGTCAAAAACCGAATAGGACAGACTGTCAACTCATGCAAAGGACCAAGATGCTGGGAAGGCGTTGCAAAATAACGGATATTTTTGGAATCCCGGTCCGCCTGGTGAGAAATGCGGGCTATCGGAGGGCCGGCGCCATTTCTCCGGAGGCTGGGGCCCCCACCATAAAGATCATGCGGTTAAGGGCCGACCGGGGGATCCGTTGGATTGTCGGTGCGGTGGTCATGGCGGCGGTACAGGTCTAGACTTTTCTAGTCTGATCTTGTACTTAGGGCTCGTGCAGGAATAACTTTCTGGTCTTGGGCGTCGAGGCGCCCGGCTGGCAAGGCGCGAGGAAGGCGAATAGTGGACTATTTAACCGACGAGCAACGCAGCCAGACGGGAT